>Ga0209611_10001101_pt1 | contig 44679 bp, 23 predicted proteins | sample S1TSphgellanicum_3_FD_187693 | JGI IMG/M metagenome (GOLD analysis project Ga0209611, IMG submission 187693) | Host-associated microbial communities from peat moss isolated from Minnesota, USA - S1T2_Fc - Sphagnum magellanicum MG (SPAdes) (version 2) | ecosystem: Host-associated > Plants > Peat...
TTTGCTTATAGACTTCTTATCTCCTGTTTTTTTTTCCCTGTCAGCTAAATCCAACGGCTCCTCACGTTGCACTGGTTTGAGTATTCATGAGGAATGTTGAATCTCCTTAGAATTCAGTTTGTAGTAGAGGATTTTCTTTTCATCTTTCCTCGGAGCTTGCTGCCTTTTTTTTTTTTGCTTATAGATTTTTCTGTCAGCTAAATCCAAGGGCCCCCCACATTTGCTTGGTTTGGGTATAAGTAAGGAATGTTGAATCTTCATAGAATTCAGATTTTTCTGACCTTAAAGTGGTGATTTTGAATCAGGCATTGGAGGACCTGTGTTTCTGACTTCTCACAAAATGGCAAAGGGAGGGGAGATGTTGACACAGAACACACAGCAGGATGGGCAAGCATGCCAGGAGGTGCATAAACAGTTCTCTTGTGTTCATTGCAGGACTGAAACCTTGGCCTATAGCAAGTACTAGATCCTTGAAGAGCATAACAAAGCTGTTGTTATCTTGACGCAGATACAATGACGGGCCAGAATTGCATGCATCCAGCTGATATTGTTTGCATAATATTACTTACTTGGAGAACACAATAATCTTCTGTATACTATAAACAATTGGAAAAACTGTGTCCCAAGTTTCTCATGTTACAATTCCAGAAGAAACAGAAAGTGTTTGTAGTATTGCAATCAAATATACAGGCCCTATGCTTTCTGAAGAGGTCCTTAATTTTTCTGTCAGAAGGCACATCGTCAACTGGCACAGTCTTTTTTTGTTTCTAGGGTGTTAGCCCCATGCTAGGTATACTTAAGACATGGACAGAATCAGCTCCTTCTTTTGTGAGTAGCTGCATCTGCATCAGTTCACCCTTTTGTGGTAAGGCTTGAAGTGCATTTATTGAAGCAGTTTTTGTGTGTGCTGTAAGTAGCTAAGTCTGCAATTAGGACCTTTTCAGTGGGAGGATGATGCTGTGCTTGATTTCTAAACAAGTGGTGATGCACCTGAATATTGTTTCTCTTTCCTGTATTTGCAGGGTCTGCTACAGAGCACACTGCAATTATCATTGATGGCAGAGTAATTGCCCAACAAGGCCAGCAGGAATTTGCTGTTGAATTCTCCAAGATGAAAGAATCTGTTGGGAAAGCTCCAGGGCTGGCTGTGATCTTGGTTGACACTCACAAAGACTCAGAAACCTATGTACAAATCAAGAAGAAAGCTTGTGAGGAAGTTGGTTTTGATTCCTTTGGTGTCAAGTTGCCTGACAACGCAACCCAGGATGAAATACTGGACTTTGTCAAGAAGTTCAATGACAATCCAGCTGTCCATGGAATACAGGGTGCAGCTTCCTCTTCCAAAGGTTTGTACTCTTTTCGGTTTGTAACCATCATGTTCAAGATCTCCAACAAATCTCTCGGTGTTTCTCAATTGAACCTCAATCAACACTAGAAAGGGAGATGAAAAGGTTTTTAGAGATGAATCCTCAGTACATCGTAAATCTAACGGCAATTGGATACCTGGTTGAGGAGCTTGTGTACTGGCCTCCTGTTTTTCAGTTTTTGTCATATTGTCACTCTCTGTCACTGTGCAGCACATAAGTGAGGAAGCAATTTTGGGGGCAGTGAATGTTGAGAAAGATGTTGATGGATTCCATCCACTGAATGTTGGAAGGTTAGCTATGCAAGGAAGGAACCCCATGTTTATGTCCTTTAGCGCGAAAGGTTGTATCGAGTTGCTTCTTCGAACAGGTGTGGTCATCCAGGGGAAGCATGCTGTTGTTATTGGGCACAGCAATATTGTGGGAACACCTGCAGCACTTCTCCTGCAGGTTCTTGACTACACTTATTTGTGTTAAATTACCTGATACCAGTGATTCACTTCCATGTAGTAGCTTGACTCACCTAGGGTTTCATTTCATATTTGGTTGATCTGTCCTTGATGAGATGTTGTGTTTCTTTCGGATTGTCAGCGACGAAATGCAACAGTGACTGTGGTACACTCAAAAACACCAAATCCTGCAGAAGCAACATGGAATGCAGACATTGTGATTGCAGCAGTAGGTGTGCCTGAGCTAGTGAGAGGTTCTTGGCTCAAGCCTGGAGCTGTGGTGCTTGATGTTGGCATAAACCCAGTTGAGGTTTGTTGTATATTCTCTTGCCTCTCTCAATAACAAATCTGAATTAACATGATGTTGGCAGTAGGTTCCAAGTGCTCAGATTGTGTCATAAGTTCCAATTGTAGGTACCAGTTGATGTAACAAGCTTGCTTTTTGACTTATCAGAACAGCAACTTATTATCATGTTGTATGGCTCCTTCTTTTCTTTCTTTTCTTTATAAAGAGCCAATGACAACCTTATCAATTATTGCAGAGCAGTGTTTGAAACTTTTTTTTCCCCATTTCTCCAGGATTTGTCAAAAAAGAAAGGATACCGACTGGTGGGGGATGTTTGCTACAAGGAGGCCAGCCTTGTGGTTCAAAAATCACACCAGTGCCTGGAGGAGTTGGTCCCATGACTATTGCCATGCTACTCTCCAATACTTTAGAGTGAGCCAAGCAGGCATATGGACTTGTGGATACTTAACTGCACCCATACCATGTGTGAATATGCCAGTTTACTAATTTTTATGGGCCTCTTTGGAAAGCAAACTTGCAGTAACACTCGTAACTGGGCCAATTGAACTGGGGGAATCTTTTTCAGCTTCAGTGACTATCAACCCTTGAACAAGAAACTGGTTCTCTGAGCCAGCAGTAGGAAGATTTGGAAGACAATGTGAGGCCATGCATACAGCTATTGCTCCATGATGAAGTGACTGAACAGTATGTTGCTTTGGCCATCGACACGAAACAAATTACAGAGCTTAATTTACAGTAGGACCAAGTTCTGAATATTGAAGGAGTTTAATCCCAGAAACTGACACCTAATAAGTGGGTGTCATGAATTATATTCACCCAGAGCCTGTATGCACAGGGTGAATCTTTTGAAAAAATTAAATTGTTCTCATGTATTTTAGTTCTACCTTTCTGTGTTTTCCTTCTTCCGTGTTCTTTGGTCCTTTCTGCAGAATGGGAGAAGCCTCAGATCATCTGCAGATCCTGCAGAAGTCTTAATCAGCAGATTCTTTCTTTGACTTCAAGGAAAAGTTTAAACCTTGTTCTGGTTTTCTGAATCACAAGTATGGTGATTTCTTGATTCTCATAAGAGTTATTGTTGTTCATCCAATATGGTGAGAAAACACAAGAAGAACGAAGAGTAAGTTCTGTTCATCACATGACTATAACTTCCAAGTTCATCAAATATCCCTTGCACTTTGTTGCTACACTTTCATCTCTTTTGCCCCAACACTCTCTCCTTCCTGCCTGCCAACAATTGAGCAATCCTTGCAAACTTTCTTGCAAGAGCAATTGAGTGAATCATGGTGTTTCTATGGGTTCATGACCACACTTTTCAAAAAAACAAAGAACTGATTTCTGATATATGACCATGGTCCTTAAAATTTGATTAATAAGAAAATAACTGTCTTTATAACTATGAGTTCTTTACTGGTTCTTCCATGAAAACCACAGATCCTTTGAGGGGTTTTTGAAATAGTTGGAGGTTTGTTGATTCTGAAATATTTATAAAACTGGAACTGGTGTTTAATTAACACAATTGAATACCCACCCGACACTGGTCTGCAGTGACCACTGTTGTGCAGTTATTGGAAATCATAAAGAACCATTGGTTCAAAAACAAATTAATATTTCAGAATCAAAGAACTGCCAGTTCTTTACTGGTTCTTCCACAGAAACCACAGACCCCTTACGGGGTTTTTGAAATAACCGGCACAGTTCTTTGATTTTTAATTCTTTCTCAAATAAACAAAATGGATGGTGCTCCAAATTCTGAAATATTCAAAAAACTGGAATGGCAGTTATTAACAAAATCAAATACTCACCTGCCACTGGTTTGCAGCAACCAATGTTGTGCAGTTATTTGCAGTTGCAAAGAACTGCTGGTTCCAGTTCTTTGACCAAAAAGTTCAGCACCAAAGAACCGCTGGTCCGAGTCATTTCAAAAACCTTCAAGAACCAGCAGTTTTCATGAATTAAGAACCAGTGAAAAACCGGCAGTTTTATGGATAGTCATTTGGATTTGTTCGTAATTTTTTGAGAACTGTGGTTATAGACAGCAGAGCCGGTCCTTCGATTTTTTTGAGAACCATGGACACAAATCTGAAGAACCACTCTGATAACCGCTCATGGCCTGTGTGCCAGTTTCTAATAACCGCTCAACCCAACACTGGTAGGTACCTAGTAGTAACCTAGAAATCCCAACAATAACATCTAGGTAGGTGATGATTGCCCACTTTGGCATATGAGCCCTAGGTCTGTCTCTAGCACTGTTTTTGGGGGATTTTTGTTTGTAGCCAAAGTTGCAATCATCCATAGGAGAATGCAGAAAAAGTGGCTATCATCCCTAGGAAGATATAGCCAAATCTGGCTAAAAACCAAATATGAAATACAAGTCTTTATTCATCCTTCTATATTTCTGGCCAAGCACTGAAAACCAAATATAGAAAGCCCGAAATTTTCACTTTCTTTTCATCAATTTTGGCGATTGAAAACCTCCAAAGTCCCTTAATTTCCGGGTTTTTTTTTATTTCGCCAATAAAGAAAAATGCTGGGACTCTCTAGTGTCCAACTTACCCATGTGCTGCTGTAAAAAGTCGCTATTTCTTTTCTCAACAGCAAATGTCGTGGAATCATCTTATTCCCCAGAATCCCATTATTTACTGACAACTTGCGTGCATAGATCATAGTAGTAGTTGCACATACACGTATGCGGTGCCCACAGTGTAGTAGTGCAGTGCGCTACACAACCAAGTGCAAAAAGGCCGTTGTAAAATCAAGTCCTTTCTACAGGTAGCGACGACGAGGACGGATGCCACATTCGCACACTCTCTTCTATTGCACACATGTGAGCTTTCCTCGCTGTGTGATTCTTATTGTCACGGGATTTCTTGTTCAAAATTTCAGTAACATTAATTTTATGTGACAGTGAGTGGTTTTTGTTGTTTTTAGTGTGGTGAGCTTTTCTTGTGAGTAGGGATTTAATGTGGAGGATTTGAACTTGGATGTGGAGAAGATTTAACTTTGTCTTTGTTTCTTAGTTTCCTAGCTTCAGTTTTGTTGTGCGTGTTTGTTTTCTTTCTTTCTTTCTTCATTTGGGGGATTGAAAATAGAATCCTCCCACATGCATCGGTGTGGAGTTTCCAAGACGCCTTTTTGGTGTAACAGAGCTGTGGTTTCTCTATCATCAACTCGAGGGGGAGCGTCTAGGGACAAGCTCTGGGCAACTAGTGTACACTATGTGGCTGCTGGTTTCCATCTCCAATATGCGAAACAGGGCATGTTTGGAGCCTCATGTTGCTATTATCCCAGGTCCTTGATTGGTGCCGTGATTCCGGAACGTCTCCAAAGATGTAAAGATAGTGCTTCTTATGCTTCTTCTTCTTCTTCTAGTGAAGTTTGTAGATTGAGTAGTGAGGTGATCTCTCCCAAGGGTGTTGCAATGGCACAAAGTTCTCCCAACAATATAACATGGCACGAGGGTTGTGTTGAACTTGAAAAACGAGAGAGCTTGCTTGGACAAAAGGGTTGCATAGTATGGATCACGGGGTTGAGTGGCTCAGGGAAATCAACGTTGGCGTGTGCTGTCGAACATCGTTTGATGACCAAAGGGAAGTTGAGCTATGTCTTGGATGGGGATAATATTCGCCATGGCCTAAGCAAGAATTTAGGGTTTTCAGCAGTGGATCGAGAAGAGAATATCAGACGTATTGGAGAGGTAGCCAAGTTGTTTGCAGATGCAGGACTCATAACTATTGTCAGCTTCATTTCCCCATACAAAAAAGACAGAGCTTTTGCAAGATCCCTAGTTCAACAAGGCAAGTTTTTGGAAGTGTACATGAAGGTGCCTTTGGATGTTTGTGAAAAAAGGGATTGTAAGGGTTTGTATAAGCTATCAAGAGCAGGAGTGTTAAAGGGATTCACCGGAGTGGATGATCCTTATGAGGTACCCGAGAACCCTGAGATTGAAATTGAGGCAACAAATGCAGCAGGAGAGTTTATTTCTGTTGATTACATGGCCCACACTTTGATCACTTATTTGGAAGAAAATGGATTTCTCAAGGGTCCTTATTGATGTTGCAACATTTATGTTGTAAGTAAGGTGAATGTTATATTTTTCTTTGCAATGTCTTTTTTTTTTTGTAATAACAGATTATGAAAAAAAAAATTTAATAATATAAAAACACTCATTACTTATTGGCATATGGAGATGTTTCTAAAATTACTTACTGACATATGGAGATGTTTTTTAAAAAATTTATCATCATTTGTTATAATATGAATAACAATTGATATTAGAAATGAATTTTAAATATATTTATTAAAAAATGAGACAATTCAATGTAACAACTTGAGATTATGATTTAAATGGTTAAAATTTTATATATATAATTGAAAGGTTATGAGTTTTTTATGTTTATTACAATCAAAAAATTTCATCGAAATCAAAAATTAGATTAAAAAGAAAAAATCATAACAAAACAAGTAATGTCTATCAAGTTTGAATTTTTAATTTCATCCACAGTGTATTTTTACTGAATTTTAAGTTTTTCTTGTATGTCTATGTACAGGAAAAAAAAAAACATGGGTTTACAAGTATATCATACCTATTTTTCAAATCACTCCAAAACCATACAATATGTTATGATTTATTTTCTTTCACATTGGTTGGCTCCATGTGATTTCAATATTGATTGTGATATTTGATAACCAATCCAAAATTGTAAAAAACTGTGTTTTTTCGAAAAATTTGCTAATTATTCCCCAATTTTTTTACTTTCACTATTTCCAATCATACTATCAAACTTCTAAGTCTTTCCTCTTCCTTTTGTTTAAAGGTTAACCTTTCAAACATTACCTAACACTAACAATGTCCTCTTGTGCTCCAATGCATTATGCAACGTTGTTCTATCCAAATGTATCCAAAGCACCTCCCTTATTAACCTCCTATCACAAAACACCGCCCCTACATGCATTTTTTTTGAATGGGATATTCCTTGTGTACTCTTCAACCTTCTACTATACAAAGAAACAAATCCAACTAAATATGAAACTTTCTAACTCACATATGTAATTGTGCAAGTTGGTTTAAAAGTGCAAAACCAACAAAGATTTTGTCCAAACCTCTTTTCTATAATTACAAATGCACAAAAGACATCAAAGATAGGAAAAGGACATGAAGAACACACCTCAAGAGATCCAATATAATGAAAGGTTGATTTAGCAAGTTGGTTGGTTAATGATCAAGCCAACAAAAGAAGTAGTGTGCACATCAAGTATCTAGACCTTCAAATGAAATGATGGTCTATAAGAATGCCCACCGTCTGCAATTCATAGTGTGAATATTGAGGTATGCTCCGATATGCTTTCTTAACATATATACAAGATTGCAAAGAAAACCCTACAACAACACTTTGAAGATAAAAGGACAATGAATGTGGTCATAACCTTCCAAGAGACTCTCAAAGAACGTCAAACCATCACCTTCAACACAAATAGCAATGACTTTGCCTTACTATGCCTCCCTATTTTGATGTCATCAACTCCCAAAGCTAGGTGTAGATAAGCATGTAATAATTCACCCAAAATTTTGGGCAAACCATTATCCAAACATTATCACCCTTAGTTTCTCTTGCATTTACAGATGCAACCTGAAGACCCAATCTTTGATGGTGGCTAAAACTCAAGAGTTGTATCTAACTTAAAACATCAATAGTATCCTCATTCAAGCTGCAACAAGCTAGTGACTGAGAATGACAAGAAAATGGAGGAAAACAATACCAGCATTCTCAGGATTTGCATAACTATAAATTGAAGAGAACTCAGCAAAACATAGCATACCTCCTCCCCTGTAAAGCCAAAAAGTTGGCTCATTGAGCACATACAATGAAGATGGAACTATTGCCTGCTTATGTGGTTCATATATATCCCCTTAGTGGGCTCAGCACAGTGGATTGACTTCATTCCGCAATGATATCTGTAGAGACCAAGACCATACCCATGTTTCTTTAATGGGTGTTGTATAATTGTCAGTGTACTTTGATCGGATATCCCATGCACTTTCTGGAATGCCCTCTCCAACTTCTGGACACAGTCAGATGATATGCCTCCTTTCTTTCACCATCTCATTTCACTATAGCCTTCTCTCTGATTAAATTAGCCAAATAATACCACATATTTTTCACAAAGGCTCACTGGTCGGGTTTAGTACCTTCCTAGCATCTCTTAAAAACTGACATTGAACTGAAAGACTTGAATTCTCTTTGATGTATGTACTCTCAGAAGATGAAATATTAAGGCTACCTTTACAGCAAGGAAGATGGAAGAAAGTAACAGGGTTGAGAGTGCACACCAGAGGATTTGAATCATCAATTCAACTTTCTCCCTTTTGTTTTCTTGGAGACACATTGTGTTTTCGTTGGTGGAAGAGATACAACCATTCCACCTCTTCCTTTTGAGGAGACAACAGCTGTCCAGGTCACCCCAGTTTGGTTCCATCTCAGATAAAACCAAATGCTCTTAGACTCTAATGTCTTCTTTGCACCAAGAACATATCCTCTACCCTGTTTGCAGATTGATCCTCCACATTTCCTGATTCACTGGTTAGTCTCTTTTCACTTCACAACTGAGGGTCATACTTTGTGAGCGAGTTGCTTAGGAGCAGCACATGAACCAATACTGAGGTCTGAGAGAAGCTCAGCCATACTGTGCATTCATTGCAATATACCCTGGTACTAGAGTATGCTTTATGTCAAACCATATAGAGAGAGAGATTGAAAGCAGACTGCAGGAACCATGACAGCAAATGCTAGTAACCCTGGTCACTTTGCCATGCTGAGACTCATAACATCTGCAAATTCTCACATTCAATGATATGTGAAGAAACATGTATACCAATTGCAGCAGTGAAACATGCACAACTAGTAAAACATGAGGCCTTCCATCTCAAGTTTTAGCTCACCTGTACATCAGATTGCATCTTTCCTTGGCCTCTTGTGTCGTGGCACCTAAGTAACATTTCATGCCCCGAATTTTCATGTTGTTCCTTGAGCTTCAGCCTGATTTCTGGGCTTCTTGCTGCAGTTTTCTCTTTCAACTCACAGTGATCTCGAGTATTCTGTGGTTGCTGCCTCTGGGATGCTGAGGTAGAATGCACTTCTCCAATGCTTGCTTTTGATTGTTCAGAGACTATAGAGCCATTATGTGAAGTCAACCCTATACAGTTTGCAGCCTTCATGTTAGTACTACTCTGTTCATGATGATGGCGATATCTCTCCTGCTCTGCTTGAGGCATGCTAACCCTGGAATGCTCTGGCAGCATCTGTCTGCCATATACATCATCTACATCTGTTTCTTTGGTATTTTTGTAGGCAACTTGTTTACAAGTGAATGCATGATTCCCTAGCTTCTTCTCCTGCTCCAATTCTAGTCTGGTTCCATTAAGCCACCAAGATGAAGAAGAACTAGAAGCATCATCAGATCCATCTGAGACAGACATATTTCCAGGTGAATCTTCGCCGACAAAAACATGTAAAGCTTCTTGAACACCAGCTCTAGCAGTCCTGTCACTTCTGTTCTCTTCCATCCTTTCCACCAGTTCTTGACATAAATTTTTGTTTTCATTCTCACAATGTGTTTGTACTGCAAACTTCTCCATGTCCCATGTGAAGGCTGGACAATCCACCAATGGAAGCATGCCATCATCCTCAATGTCTGATGACCATGAGTCCGAGGATTCTGATTGCACTTTTGTACCTAAATTTGGTGCCAATGCCCACATACCCTGTTGCATATTGAATGAAGAACTGCTTGTCTCAACATTCTTCTGCTTGTTCTGTGCACTACCATACTTAGGTGCCAGCAGAGACTGCAGGCTCTTTTCTTTGTTGTCCAACATTGGAATAGACAATCTCTCACCATCAAGCCACTCCTGATCAGCTTCTCTTCCACCACCACCATTTAGATACATGATATTGGGCTTATCCAGGCCATCATTGTAAAGCAGTGGCAGAGGAGAGAATGTCTTCAAGAGCTGTTTGCCATGAGGTTCACCCTCTTGCAGTGACACTTGCTCTACAGTTGGATGTCTGCTCATTCCCAAGGTCAGAAGGATGTTGGAAGCTGAGTAATGCGATAGTGCCTGGAACTTTGCTTCATCATGCACAGCTTGCTGGGGTTGTGCTCCTGGATGACTTCTTTTGAAATTCAGATGTGTACAGTCCATCACTTTGGTAGCATGTTGGCATTTTTTTGTACCTTCAATGCCTTGGTTGGATAGCTTCAGCTGCTGTAGTCTTTGCCTAATCAACTTCCCTTGTTTGAGTTCCTCTTCAAGCCTGGCTTGAAAAATGGCTCTATCCCTTAGCTGGTCAGACAAGCTTTCTTTTTCAGCCTGCACCAGCCAGCCATAATCTGAATGACCATGATACCATTCTCTTCGTCACCTCTCCATCACCTTTTCTGTATCTTGAGGAGCTGCTAAAGAACCAACTTGACATCATTGTGTAAATTGAACATACATACCAACTGAAATAAAGAAGGGTGGTCAAACAACTTTTTTTCAGAGCAACGCAAGATTTCTCAGATACATGATGCTGTACTGATCTGCATTGTGCAGTTCTTCTCCCATAGACATGAGAGAGAAGCTGTACCTTCTTCTTCAACAGCTCTCTTTCTACTTGGTGGGAGTCCAATTCTCCTTTCTTCTTGCCTGCATTGATTATAATCTTGTCTGCACCTCGTTTCAGCTCCTCAATTTTCACAAGTACATGCTTAGACATTTCTGCAGCATGTGGCAGCTGCACCTGCAAATCCAGCCAGTTTGGATTGCTATTGTCTTTTGCAGATGACCTTGTAGGAATCCTTGCCCTTTCATCATGTAACCATTGTAGCCTAACTTCTTCAGCCTGTTCACATATCAGATTTTGCTGCATCTGATTGTTGAGATGGATGATGGGGGGCATGGCTGCAATCTGGCGCTTGTCCAACTCAAACTTGTTGGGAAAATGCCTGTTGAAATTCAGATCAACTGTTGGCCATCCAACATTGGAACTTGAAATAAGTTCAATATAACCCTTTGAAGTTGCACATAACTTCTTGTCCATTGCTAGCAGATCCTCCTGCTGTGTTTTCCTGTTTCTATTGCTTTGCTCCAGCTCTTCCTTGTATTTTGGATTGCAAGATGACATCCCATAATCAGGAAGCATGTTCAATATTTCTTGGGCACACTGACCATACAACACAAAAGAAATTTTAGAAAATCTTCCTGGCTTTTAGAAACTCATTTCCAGGAGAGTTTTCAAATGTAAACTCAATTGGGTGTGTACCCAGCCAGTTCCATTAACCAGATAGGGGCATGATCTTATCTGTGGAGTTCTTCAACCAACCCAGAAGCCTCTACAACTAAAGGAGTGGCTCAGTGGAAGTGCATAGATGACACAATGAACGATTTACACCTCAATCACAACATCTGATACTGCCAGAATGGTCCTTTCTACATGAATTGTGATGCATTTATGTTCTAGTTCACATTTGTGCTTGGTGGTAGAAAATCAGTTATCATACATATTCCACGAACTTTCATAGATGCAACAGTACCATAAGATCTTATTTCAGCAATCATTGGAGTACTGACCTCATCAGATTTCAGCTTCATCCAATTGTCATCTTGAAGGCCTACCACTGATTGAGTGCAAATTGCCAAGTTCTTGGTGCATGCTCCATTGCCTGTTGAACCTTTAGCAGTACCTACCTTGAGATTCTTTCCTGGCATTCCTTTGTCAAAATTATCCAGTGACTTGCACTTGTCTATTTCTAGGAGCTGCTCTTCAAATTTGACACCGAATGAGGCCTTCTGAGCCAGTAGCATCTGAAGCCTTTCCTCTGCAGCCTACATGAACAACATCAATTGGGATCAGAGTGACATCTGGAAAACTGCCAAAAGTCAATCTAAGTCAAGTATGAAGACTTGCAATCCACAGGTCCAAGCCCTAACATGATGAGTACTGGAAGTGTCAAGGGTTGTGGAGTGTATCATTAGACCACACAGAAGGAAAAAAGGCTTCAGACCACAAGCCTTTTTTTCTGCAGCAATTTGAGCTTCCATTTCACTTATCATTGTCTTACTCAATTCATGTACCACTCCACTAGTACTCTTTGTGATATCTTCACTTAAATCTCTGCCTGAGAGCTCTTGTGAAGACACTCTTGCTTCTGCATATTGTTGCTGGCTTGGCCCTGGAAATGAGCTGACAAAATCATCTAGGAAAGGGAATGCCATTCCATCATCTTGGCTAATGGCCACTGCACTATCAACCAATTCAGTCCCAGAGAAATTGGATGGTTTTACCATGCAGGCAGATGCTTTGTCCACTCTTAGATGCAGATTGTATTCAACCTCTGGTATCACTACTTCACAGCACTGCTGCCGTGAGAGTAACTCTGAATTTCTTTGAATGTTTGAATGTAGAGAGGTTGTCTGAGTGGCCATTTGCTCATAATGTTCATGGTAAGATGCTGTCAAAGTGTCATCCACTGGAAAGCCCAAACTGCTTACCTGAGATCTGCCTCTTTTACTGGTTGCAAGATTCTTGTTCCTCCTGCTTGAACAAGTCCTAGAAAGGTGCTTTTCATGACCAGAGGAATGGTTTGCATGATCCATCAAAATAGTGTGAGGGTTTCTCCCTGCAGTACCACATTTGGAATTCCATGTCCCAGTTGAAGTATATGTATGTGCATATGAAGCTTCATGCTCACTCATTGTTGTTCTCTGCCATAAGTCTGCAGCCTGCTTCAATTCAATATCTTGACCTACAAAAAGTGTGCTTCTCATTAGCAAGTTCCTTGATCTCCTGCTCTGATACCTGTCAAGAGCTTATTGGATAGCATTCAACATCATGATCCAGCCAACGATGGAATCACACACCTTTTGGAAGGAACCCTTGCGACTCAGGGCCATGAGAAGGCATCACTGAGTGGGGCACATGGATGCTTAAGGAGGAGCAAGGATATGCAGGGATCCCAATGCAGATTGATAAGTCTTTGGTTTCTGCAATCTCTGAGCTTCGCTCTGCCAAGTATTGTGGATTACAAGATTCATCCAACAAGTATTGGTGATGATGACGCATGTGAAGAAGCTCCCTGGGTTGTTGGGCTATAGCTGAGGTTGTCATTCCCTGGTATTTCTACCATGGTTAGGATGGTGTCTGCATCTTACAGAGACGTGTGAAGAGACTGAGTTGTGGCACACAAAATGGGAGATGATGTTTAGTTCATAACAGCTACATTTTGATGTGACAAAGTGTTACTTCAGTAGCAAGCCAATGTGCAATGGACTCTAGTGGTCATCAGAAACACTAGTTCAATTTCCGATCTCCTCTGAATCTCAGCAATATTTCACAGAGCGTGAAATGCCTGATAGATCATCATCTCACACAAAATTGGGTTCTATGTGAAATGATGACTACTAGATACACACAGTACCTCAGACGGGTAAATTCTCACATTTGAGTTGTTGAGTTCATAGCCAAAATAGGAACATGCAGATGATTGGAGTTGCTGGGCCAGATCAAGTGCTTGTCTCCTGCTCTGCATATCGTCTCTGTTAAAAAGAAAAAACCCACAACAAATAGTTCTGATTGAGCATGTATCTGCAAATCAAAGTGACAAAGAGTGTCAAACATGAGCTGCAGCAGTCACCTCCAAGACAGCAATCTTCAGTTTTAAATAGACAGATCTGTGACCACAAAATTGTGCATCACAAACTGAAAGTAGGGTAGATACTACAACACACTAACCTCAGGGAGAATGGCATTCATGCTTCAGATGGTAAGCCCTGTTCATGGGTAGTGCACAACCAAAAGGTGGTCAGGTGAAAGTTCCTGCTTATTGCAGTTTCAGCATGATAAATCCATAGTTACATTCACAAGAGCTCAATATCTTTCTACAGTAACAGCATGAATTTTCATGTTGTCATGAACAAGGATGGCTGTGTACTCTACTGCCAAGCTCTTTCTATTATGTTGCAATTGTGAATCATTGTCAAAACAAAGAAGATGCACATAAGAGTTCCAGACACAACCTTAGAATATGAAAGGGTATGACTGTTCACTGTTGAAGTTAACCCTGAACAAATACCTATCAGTAACACCCCCCTTAACTAGAAGACATAATCATGTTTTAGGATTTGTAGTTGTCAATCCTATCCCTTCTACACAAAGTTGGTGCTTGGCTTGTGAAGAGCATTTTTTTGTGAGGATACCAACTACTCTATAGGACAATATTTGAATTTGATCTTAGAGATTGCAACTTTTTCCCTCAAGTAGTAATGATATTCAATGTCAATATGTTTAGTGCCATCATGGTCTTTAGATCTCTTTGAGAACACAATGTAAGATCGATTATCACACATGTCAAATAGTTTTCCAATCAAATATGTCATGGCAATTTTTGTGTTTGTGTCTGTACCAATGTTGGACAGTTCTCATTTTTCATGAGAATCATTAGTTGTGCAAATTGTGTTGTGTGATATTCATCTCGCACCTCACAATTTGTGTTCTTGTGTTGTTTGATTGCTTTGAAAGACTTTTTTTTTTATTTCAATGTGATGTCACCAAAATTGAATTCAAATGTAAGTTGGGAGGGCAAAATCCAAGCTTAATTGCCACATTCATTTAACCAACAACTATATGGATGTGAAAAGGCAAACTTCTGTCTTTTCATAATTGAATTTTCATAATTTGACTTAATTCAATTCAAATTAATTCTCTTCAATTGAATTTGAATTCAACCAAATTTGAATTTCATTCAATGCATTTGAATTCAATTCAAACTCCATTCAATTGAATTTAGTTTTGATTCAATACAAGTTATAAGCAATGTCATTTAATATTCTCATTTGAATGAAACCTAATTTCCACAAAATCAGTTCATGTTTTCATCATTCCATCATCACCCGTAATGTGCAGCCATGTGGAGCCCAAGTTTGTAAAACTTGTTAATTACAAGTCACAATAATAGTCATGAAACATTTTTTTGCCAAATTAAAATCAAGCAAGTAAGGTTACCATTTGCATTCCATGTGAAAGAGTATTGGGGGAAATAGTGGTATTGTCCATGTAATTTAATGGGGTTTTACAAGATGGGCTTGTTTCGCAAGATCAATTTCAACTAGTCTAGCTTGTGATGTTGGCCCAAGTGTGAACTACTTACTCAACTAGTTTTTCCTTCCAAAACCATATTTTATAATTTAATTGAATTTCCAATGACAAAAACTACTCAAAATTCAATATCTCCTATCCCTTCAGTTTAAGAATTTCCAAATCACTTCATTAAATCCTATTTAATGAGGGCTTTCCAACTATATGAATAATGCATTCAAATTTCCCTATAATTTTATTTTTTTTATCTAAATGAATTTTCAATGAAAAAAAATCAATATTCAATAACTTCTCCACCATAGTTCAAAACATTATCAAACCAACTTTATGCACCCTTAGACATTGAGGGCCTTCCAATGGAACCAAAAATATGGCGAGAGGTGTTGTGGTTTGGGAGATATCAACATGACAAAACAAAACACAAGAAACAAGCTACCTTCCTTCATAAAAATATATCCATAACAACTTTCCATACATGTCCAACTTTGGTTTAAACTTTAGACCAATTTTATGAGAGAATATTTTATTCAAGGAATATCTTGTGGCATTAATTGCAATTTTTTTCCACAATATCTAAAAAAAATAAAAGGAAAGATATTTTATATAATGTGGATGTGTTTGTTTGTAAGAAAGAGAGAATTTCATGTGTGATAGAAAGCATATGTATGTGAAATAAAGATAGAAATAAAAAAGAAAAAGGGAAAAAAAAAGATGTATTAAACATATTTAATTAATTCAATTTGTGAAATGTACACTATTGTCATAAGATGAAAATTTTCATATCTAGACTTGAAAAGATAGCTCCATTGATCTTTTTAAAATGTCCCCACACAACTTTTCATGGTTGCTCAAAGGAAAATCAATATGGAATCTTTTCCCACATTTCAAGTAAGCAACACTTTATTTTCCTTCTAATTGTTTTGTATTGAAATGTCTTTGAAGCTCATGCAAGCTCACAAATGTCTTCTTATAAACCAAACAAGAAGTTGAAATTTTTGATGTAAATGTAAACCAAGAAAACCACTTTTTGTGTAATCAATGCCTACTTGACATGTTTCCAAATCTAATACATCAAATTAATGTTGAAAATGTGTGTTGTTATTTTGGTATGGCCTTTCTAATATATCAATTTAGCATTTGGACAATTTTGAAAGTAATGCATTAAAAATAAAATACCTTTCAACATGTTTTAAAGCCCATTATCAATGTTCAATACAATGAAACATTTTTTAAAACAACTTAACAAACATTGTTTAAACACTATATAATTTACATTATTGGTCATGACTAACTTACCTTAAGGTGAGTTTCGTCATTAAATAATCCTCAAAATAGCAAAATGAAATTTTGTGAAAATATGAAGTTGACAAGTTGAAAATCATCATAATTATCATAGATTACATTCTGGATAATTTCACTACTCGTATCACAATATTATAGTAGATGATGAAAATATTTTTTTTTTAAATTAAACTTTTTTTAAAATAATTAATTATTTGTTTTATCAATGCGAAAATTGACCCTAGGCTATAATATTCAAAATTGTCTATGCATTACTAATGGTCCCTTTTCTTCTTGTTGGGTTCTTCTTGTTGGGTTCGGCTTTCAAATAAAAAGTAGTACTACTATGCATGATGGTGGTAGTAGATGTGACCTTAGTTGAAGGGTGTTTGCAAGGTAGAGTGTCCACTTTTGGATGTCGCAACCTCTTTTTTGGGTACCCTTATGAATTACATTGTGTCTCATGTCAAGAAAATAATTATTTTAATAAAAAGGGACTTAGTCATATGATAATTATATAATTTATTGTGATATAAACCAAAACTTTTACATCAAATGATGGACTTTTAATTGAAAATCAGTTGCATTATCACAATCCTTATAGAAGTTGGAAATGGATTCACTATGATTAGGGTTTGTAATGAAATAACCTATCTAGACTCTTTAAAATTTTGAACCTTGGTTTGCAATTCAAAGTGAGGTTCCTTAAACCATTTTAGCACCATATGAAAATTTGGTGGACTTTGCATGATAACAAAAATCAATGAAAAAGGCAAAGTCCCTCATATCATGTTTTTGTGAAATTAAGATTTTTTTTTTCACAAAGATTGTAACTTAGCCTAAAATAAATAGTCATGTGTCATTATTTTTTGGAAAAGATGAGTATTTTTTACAAAATCCCAAGTTTGAATATTTGTCCTATAAGAAATACACTATGATAACTACTTTTAAGGACTCCAAAATGTAAACAAAATTGGTCCATTCTAGCTTGCAAATACTATAAGAACCCTCCACAATATTTTCATATGGACAAGATCTCATTCATGCTACAATGTTGTGATAAATTTATGTAGTTTGCATTTTTTATTTTTTTAACACAAGTAATATAGGTGCAACTAGTGCATTTTTTGCATCTATGTCCAAACTAGTGCTCATGTAAAAGGATGTCAACATCCACCTTCATTGCAAAAGACTAACATTTTTTCATTTAGTTGATGGAAGATTCTCTAGGCTTTCCATTAACTTGGCAAAAAGCTTGGGATATCACAAGGAAAATACATTCAAAATATATGTTTGTGATATTATTATTTTTTCAAAGTAGAAGACCTTTTTAAGGGAGGTCCCATAGTTGAACTTTTGGCATTATTAGCTTTCACAAATGGATTACATAACTACATTTGATATCTTCAATTATCAACATATTCTAAATTTATGAAACACAAGATTATACTAATTGCACAAGTTGTGCCACAATAAAAAGAAAGTTAAAACTTGTCAATTAATCAAAGGAATATAATTCATGTACCCTTAACATACTATCCACTAGGTACATGCAAAAAAGGTTCCATGAAAAAATTCAATGCTCCACATCCTCTTACTACAAAGCAAAAAAAAACAATTAAATGTTGAAATTTGGTTTTCTTTTTAATTAGAATTTTTAACACTACTAGCCCAACTAGTTAGTTCGACCACAAATAAAAGATTTGGTTGACAATTAAACAATATATGCCATGATAACATTTTGAACAAAGTAGCTTCAATTTTGGTTTTGATTTGCAACAAGCAATCCATACAACCCACTACGTGGCCACATGGAATGCACACAACCTTTGCAAGTGCATCCCAACATATCACACATTGGCTTACAACCCCTTTAGATGATGTGGTTCCCTTTTCGTCAATTGGCATGATTGCAAATAAATCTCTTTGAGCTTTCTTTGAATTATGAGTGTAGTCACAATAACACGTACATAACAAGTGTAACACTTGTTTGGTTTTTTCATGTTTTAAAGTCATAATTTAATTTGATGTTGAAATTGGAAATTTTTTATATAATTATATTTTTAATATATCATGGGAACATATGAATTAATTTGAAATTAATCCAATGAGTAAAAAATTAACAAAAACATTTTTTAAGAACTATAACGCTTGTTTTTAAGCAATAAAAAGACTTGTAAATGGATTTGAATTTTTTTGAAAATAACATTTTTTGCCAAATTTTAACATAAACCTTAATAAAATAGTTTGAAGATTATTTTTTTTAATTTAAAGATTTTTCCAAAGACTTTTTCAAGAATATTCCCCAAAAAGTAGTTACAAAAGTAGTCAAAAAGCAAGTGAGTGTGGCTCATGTTATCATGTTTGCACCCTTACAAAATATGTTCAATTTTTGTATAGGCTTGACATTTCATATAAATTTTTGATACCTATGTATTCAAAAAAACCCTCAAATGACATAATGAAAATAAAATTGTTTTTCACTATAAAAGTTGTTATTACCATATAGTCATCACATGCTAATTTGCTCTTAATTGAAAAATCTAATTTTGTGAACTTGTTTTGTGTTTTAATATATGACATTGACCCATCAACAACCTACTTTCACTTCACTCTTTTTCATTTATCCCTCCATTATTGCACTAAAAAATCCATATCATTAAAAGGGCTAGAAAAAGTGTTAGTAAATGGTTAACATTCTTAACAAAACAAAATGGCATCATGGGAATCTTTTTGCTATCAAGACATATTGATGTTAGTTTTCCCTATAGCAAAAAAAATCAATGCTTCAATAGTGTATAGTGATGAAAATGAATACAACATGCCTAGGATAGATCACCTTCAAGCCACAACCAAGATTGAGTTTGGCTCAAATGATGGTTCATGTATGCACAATTGAAACATGTCTTGCCCTTCACATACCTTAATCCCTATGATTATCTACAAACATTTTGCTAAACTTGGTGTACCATCAAGTGACATCACATTATATTTTATAAATGAAAGAAAAGAAGATAAAATACCTAAAAATTTGGAATTATAAAAAATGGAAAGAAAATGATTTTTTAATGGATGATATACCTATTATAAAAGGGTTCTCTTAATAGGACATCATGTTAAATATTGATGAAGATGAGGATCCATATTTGCAGCAAAGTTTTCTAAGGGGTTACCATTTTTTTCAAAGGATTTTGAAACTTTGTATAATTGTTATAGGAGCATACATACATATAAAATGGGTACATTTGCTACATGACCAAAAAAAAAGTATTGACTCCAAAATACACAAATGTATTACAAGGTATGTGCATGAATGAATGGCCCATTTGGACAACAAAAAATGTCAAATAAAATCCATATGAAGTCTATTCTAACCACTATTACATTAATATTGTAATGTGATACCATTGTTGAATGGTAATAAACTCCATGTATGTATCAAAAGCAATAAAATCCATGTCAATAAAACACCAAGTAGAGATTCCAAGAATATGCATTTGTGAAAGAAAAAAATTGAAAATCAAGGAATTTTAAGGACTTATGAAAATATGGTTCAATTTTGACCACTCAAAAGTCCCTAGTTGGAATTAGACTATGATTTTTGAATGAAAGTTTCTGCATAAACATTTATTATTGCATGCTACATCACATATTAAGTTGTTAGATAAAATTTTGATTGAAAACCAAATGAAAATTCTTTACCATTATAATCAATTGACTAGTCCATGTTTTTGAACTTCAAAGGTTCGTTGCAAAAGGTGGGTGTAAAAACATGTCCAAAAAGAAATTAGAAAAGTTTTTGTAATCAAGTTTTTAATTTAGAACCAAGTCCCAATTGGCAAATTTAAGTTTATATGTTATGCTAAGAGACATTGAAACAATATGGGCATTTGCAAAACCCAAAAGAATGTTAGAAAGTTGAGGCATTCAACCATGCATTCACCCTACTATTTGCTATGGGGAGAAACACAATATAATGAAGGGTGAAATTGTTTATATACAATTGCACCCCACATTGAATTTCTATGATTATAAATGTTATCTTTGATGAAAAAGCCTTATTTCCTACTAAATCTATGGAAATCTCTAACCCCCACAAAAATCTTAAGAACACATATGATGTTCCATGTGAATGTCCTCCACCTATTTTAATTGAACTTGTTTTTCCCACTTTGCTTCATAACCCAAATGTTTTACCAACATTATTAGTACCACCCATGCCTCTTGAACACCATTTCCATTCATTGAACCTAATCTTCCCCATGTGCTTTCACCTTTTAATGACAACATTGATGATAACCTACTTAAAGATCCATTTGATTGTTTATCATCAGTCCTATTCCACGTCCTTCTCAATTATTTTCCTCCCCTCGCCAATCTACCTATACTACAAAAGGGAAAACTACCACTTGTACATAAATTATGTTACAAACTTTGCACAACAATTTCATATTTCCAAACTCATGAACCATCCATAGTTGACAAAACATCAATTAGTTTAGAAAGGCAATATTGGAAAAAGGCCTTGGAGTTTAAATATGTTTCATTACACAAAAGGGTGAATGCATGATATGGTGATTAGTTTTTGAAAAAATAATAGTCCACACAAGTTCATTTTATTATGTTACATTGGTAATTTAATGTGGCATCATTGGTTAAATGGTAACGATGACCATATATTAGAAGCAATGAAGTCAATATTAATAGGAAATCAATTAAGATTCCAAAAACACATATCTTTAAAAATATTGAAAAAAGGACTTTTGAAAATATGGCTCACTTTGGGCCATTCAAAAATCCTAGTTATAATACAACCATGATTTTTGAGGAAAGGATTTCACACAAAAGTTTATTATTTCATGTTACTTCACACACTGAATCATTGAAGAAAATTTGGAAGAAAATTCAATATGAACCTTTCAATTTTTTACCATTCCAATCAATGGTGATGAATCATTGAAAACAGATGACACAAATTAGGTTGTCAAGATTGAAACATTTAAAACATATCATATTTTTCTTTTGAGGAAATAAAATGGTGCAACTATGAATAGTTAACTATATAAACATTGCAAAGTAAATAGATCATTCAAAACAAATTTATGCATGGAGCCACATATGTCTTAATGTATGAGCTCAAGCACAACTTTGGTTCAAGAATTACTTCCATGATAAACAAAATCTTGTGTTGTTCCCCAACAACACATCCCTCACATTGTGGGAAAGTGTAGATTAATTATTTGTCCAAATCATTGTTAATTCCATTTAACCTTGTGTTTTTGTTTCATTTCATGCATGGCACAAATGTCCAAGTGACACAAGCCATTGTGGTGCTTGATGTTCTTTGCACCAATGATATTATTGTCAACTATGGAATTTATCTGTGTTAGGACACTCCCTCACCAATGGGACATAAAGATCCCACTTGATTATAACAAAAAGTTGTTGAAATTTTGTTGTTGTTTCCACCATGTAGTGAATGTGAAATAATTATGTGCTAGTTCCCCCTCTTTGCCTTTTTTTTGTTGTCTTTACCATGCAATGGTCATGAAAAGATTATATGTTGTGTCCCTTCTTGTTGCATTGTATACAATATATTATATTATATTTTTTATAAGATGAGGAGCGTGAAGCACATCAACAACTTCAATAATGTGGTTTATATAAAGGTGAATCAAGATTGTTTTCATACTAATTGTTTCTTGCATCCTATTATCCCCATGAACACAAAGAGGGAAGGTTTCAAATCTTTATTTGTGAATAACTAATTTCTTCGAAGTGTCAAATGTTCAATTGCACTAAATATGAAGATATGAAGTATGTATAGAATTATTTTCTTTGGCAACAAAAATGAAATGTAGAAGTGTTTTAGTTGAAGACATCAAAGTTGAGATTGATGAACCCAAGCTACAACATTATATTGGGATTTGACCACCCCATCAACAATAATCTCATGCTTTGCCTTTGCAATTTGAAACAATATGCCTTTTTCTTCCAAAATAGTGACAAATCACATTGGGAATGTATTTGGTCTTTGAGTTTGATGTGAGAAGGTCTTGCACTTTTTGAATTAAAATATTGTTCCTACAATTCTTGGAGGACTTCCCTCAAGTTTTGACAAAGAAACCAACAAGTTTTGAACTTTTTCTTTCATGTGTTGGAAAACATAATGTTGTTTCAAATGTTTGATTTTTCCAATTAAAGATGTTAAAGCCATATTGGTTTGGTTCCTTCATGTGATAATATAAACACAACATGAGGTAGTTACAAGTTAGGGTGGAATACTTTTTACATTGCAATGGGTATTTTTGCAAAATGTACTTTATTCAAATGTCATAAACATATGCTAAAATCATCAATATGCCAAAAAAACTCATTGAAACAAGATTTTCAACTTGAATAAGAATACATACATAATAATTAAATTCAATAATATACACCAAACATATAGTACTTTTAAAGTTGATTTTACAAATTGTAAATAACATATGTATTTCCATTTAAATGAAATCATCATTATCATTTCAATTCAAGATATTTTATATGGAGTCAATACATTATTCAAAAAACAATCATGGACTCAAAACATTACAACAAAATCCTTAGTCAATAAATAGCTATGGATTTTTAAATAACTAAAATTTGAACTTCTTTTCAAAAGTCCTTACTAAACAATCTTTTTTTGTTGGATTGATGTTATTTTAAAATGTATGTCATAGAGATGTTTGGTTGGGCTCTTTTCCACATGAAATCAATTAATTCATGAACCAAAGTAAAGTATCATTATAACATTACAATATGGACTTATATAGAGTTTTTTTCCATAAAAAATGAGTCACACTATATTGCAACCATCTCACAAATCAAAAGGAGGACGATGCACAATTTTGTTATCACATTTTGGAATCCAGGAATGTTATATTTACATTTAAATCACTTCTACCTTGTTTGTGCACACCTAGTTAGATGAAATCCAACCTCCTCCAAGGATGCCACCTCCATGCATTGTGAATCTTGCCACATATTGATCCTTGTCACTAGGACAAAACCAAATTGGTCTATACCTAGCCTTTTTATTTGCCACAAATTTGAACCACCCATAATACACAAAGGTTGGGGTGTAAGATGAACCTTTTATTATTTTGGTTTGATGTTTGTGCCTTTCAAACTAATGATTGAACATCATACTTGTGAATTTTCAATTGTCTTTACAATGTGAATGATAATTTGATTACACATGTTTTAAAAATATCCTCATGAAAGTCACTATTTATATATTTTATGAAACAAGTGAAATTTAAAGGGGTATTTTCTCTATGCTACAAAGTAATAAAATATCATATATATATATATATATATATCTATATATATTCAAAATATTTTAAATATAGTATGCGTATATTTTCATTCAATTTTAAGCACCCATTTCATTTAAGTAAATTACAATTTTTATTTTTTTCAATAACTTGCACCTTATATGATTTTGCATGCCATTTGGAAAAATTGGAAGTGACTTCCTTTGGAAAATATTTAAGGCTTCACGATTGTGGTTGCTTGACCTTGATTGAATTCCATGTTTTAAATGGGATTTAAAAGATTCACGGTGCTTTTGCACCTTCATAAAACATGATTGTCACATTAAAAATTTCACTTTGTTGAAGGCTGATGTGAATTTTAGGGGAGCCAATCACAATGTTGAATTTTTTCTTATAAGATCCCAATCTCTTTTCACCTCCTAAACAAAGCGACCTTTTATGCATAAGACTATTAGATGTAGAACTAGCATTTTAGCATGAATTATCTTCTTAGGTTCATAAAATATGTTTGATTTGATCTCATTCTCTTCATTCCACCCGTCAAATACATTATATTTCAAGTTTTTTGGTCTAAACTTGTTCCATGGCCCTAATAAAGTCATCAACTACATTGTGCATAAAAAAAGTCCTTCCATTTTTTTATCAAATTGTTACAACCAAGTGTTGTGAATAGTCTAAGCCAAATTGCAAGTAGGCATGTTGGTGCATCCTTTTCAATTGTTAAGCCTTGCACATGTATATCAAGTTTAATTCACAATAAACACAATATAACATGGGTATGGAGCACTCATAAAATTGAACATGTTTGATTCACCAACATTGTCTGTGAACAATTAATGAATGACGAGATGGAAATCTATGTACCTTTGAAGCAAAACTTCCTCATTGTTCAACTCGCAAATGCCACAAAAAACCTAAAGTCATTTCATGATGTTCCAAATGAATATCACCGAGACCTTACAACTTCAAAGTTGCATTTACTTCATCAAGTGTTTTGGAATTCTTGTAATTGTTACAACTTTCCATTTGTTTTGCCCAAAATTGTAGCATTTCATATTAACAATACATTATCCAACTAATGTTTTTAAAATGGTAATACTTCTTGGCTCCTCCAACTATATTACAAACAAATGATTGAAAGGAGACGATCTATAATCTTTATGTGTCAAGTGTTGATTGTGGGGAGGCCGTGGTTTGTTGTTAGATACATTGGACCTTCACAAATGCAAAGCAAAAACTTTGTTGTTTGATGATAAATGTAGTTGTGTTATTCTTGATAGATCTTGTGAAAATAATCAATTTCATCTTGTTCCAAGGTTTGTTTGTGAAGAAATGAATACATTTATATGGTTGTGAGACTTATAAATGTTGATTAACTATAATGTTAATTAACTATTAAGTTATCATTAGGATTTTTAAAATGATTTTGTATAATCTTGTAAATGGGGAACTTTTTGAAGCCCACAAGTAGTCTCCATTTGTCTTTTCCATGTTGTGCATTGTAGTTTATTTGTTTTTCCTTATGTTTTAAGCAATATCATGGTTGAATTTTCATGTTATTTCAAACTTGTTTATCTTTGAAAAATTGAGTCTTTATGTATTGTTCATGGTGCTAATTTTATTTTTCTTCAATTGAGTTTTAGTAAGGTTCAGTCATGGTAATATGAACAAGAAAACTATTAATACAAACTCATTTTCATTTTTCTCATGCATTTTGCATATGAAAACAATGAAGCAACATCAAAATGTGTGGAAGTATGATTAAAAAACCCTTGGTCCCTTTTGTTACATTCATTACATTCTAATTTAGGGTGAAAGCACAATTAGATGGATTGTTTGGACTATCACAATTGTAATTTATTTTTATTATAGATGAGCTTAAAATGTAAATCATACCAAATGTTAAAAACTTCAAAAAAATTATTATCCATGTTGCAATAGACTTTAGTGAAAATCTTATTAAAATTTATGGATGAGTTTGAAGAAAAGAATGGACTCATTGTGGACTTTTGAAATGATGACATTATGTTTGTCACATACAAAAAATGAAAAATGTGGACTCAAAAGTTATGTCATAGTAATATCAAAATTAAATTAAAAAAATAGGCCACCATAAAATGAATAATTTAATTGTAAGATGCATTGAAAATTTTCCAATATAATTTTTTTCATATTTAAAATTTTAATTTGTTGTGATTTTTGTCATTTTTTACAATTGATATTTCATTTCACATTGAAATCTTTAAACTTTTCTTTAGATTTTTGGACCAATCATATGTTTAGGGATATTTATTTCTATTAATATTTGTGACCAAAATCATAGGGGATAATGATAGGATTTATAGTTTGATAATTATTTTAAATGCAGGAATTGTAACTAATGTAAGATGTGGACTCTTCAAATTGTCAAACGTGAACCACCTACCCATGCTTTTACCCTTTGCAAAAATTAGAAAAAAATAAGGTTTGAAGATAATATCAAGTATTTATGCGTTACTAGAGGGTAAATTCATGGTTGGAGAACCATCAAAACAAAATACCTAATGAAATTTACTTATATAAGGTTAGGATTAAAAAATCATTGTATTTTTGAAGGGACCATAAAAAATTTTAATTCATTTTCCATTCATTACATCATACTTAACATGTTCTTTACAAAAGGTCACACTACAAAAAAAAATTACAAAAGATTTATTTTGAAAATCTTACTATCAATTTATTTTTATGATAATGTTTTTTGAAAACTAATACAAAATAATGAAGAACTATTTTTTAATTGATCATATAAAAAAAATCAATGTATAACAACATTATGATGGGTTTTGTTATTATTTTATGTTTACTTTGCAAGTAAAAAAACAAGGCAATAAAATTGTTCACGTTATTTTTTATACATAATACCCTTTTATGTCATTTTTCTTATTGATTTTTTATTCCTTATTTTAATTTCTTTTTTTGACTTCAAAGAAAATTGTCAACCTCATTCTAGTATTTCTCATGATTATGAAGGTTTCTCAATTCTAATGAATTGTATTTCTTCTTTATTTTCCTCTTCTTCTTTTTTTGATTTTCCCCTCATTATTTTTCCTTGGAATAAATGGTGTTAGCCATAATGGTTCAATCTTCCCATTGCTTATGGACTTGTGAAACAAATTGTGCCACAAAAAAAGCTAATCAATTGATCAGATGATTTTCTTCCATGTACATGCATCGAGAAATAGAAGTTTGAGTCCAATTTTGTTTCTAGATTGTTTTACAAAGATGTAACAAGTTTTGAAAAATGCAACGTGAATGTGGAACTTGGATAGCTGTGGTCTAGTCAATTGACATTAACTTGCCTTGGATAACAGCTATGGAAGCTCATAAAATGGAAGAAATTATGAAGGCTAATGACATTGCTTTTTACATCCACATTAGTCAAAAGTTGTGCAAATTCCTTTGTCCACATGCCTAAAGCTTGATGTTTAAGTATCCAATAGCTAAAAATGCACCCATTTCCATTTCAAACTTGAAAATTGTTGGGTAATATATGGGTCTGCAACTTGAATGATTTGTAGGGGATTTAAAGAAAAAAATTATAGCTATAAAAAAGCTTGCAGCAACAACAACAACAACAACAACAAGTAGCAAAGTCATGGTCAAAAGGTGCTACAATAATGACACAAGAGTCACAACAAACACACACAACAACAATAGTAGCAATAGTAGAGCGCTAGCTCTTGTTATAATTGAAATCTACAACAATTTGCATGTGTGTGTGCAAGATAATTGGACAATGGAATTCGTTGTTTTTTATCAAGACTTAATGGAACTTACTTGACACAACACAAATAGCACAAGAACAAGGTCATATGTAGGCTCTTGTTGTGCCGCACCTATTAATGTCATTGTTATTACGTGATTTTTCTCACATGCCAAGGGAGCTTTTCATTGTTCATAAACGTAACAATGAAATGTCGTACACTTTGAAGCATTATTAGGGAGTAGAGTGTCATCATATGTTCGTGGAATTTTGAGGATCATCAATGGAGCATGGAGGAGTGTCAATGGAATATGGAAGAACATCAATGGAATAGTTAGGAGCATTGATGGAACATTCAACAGTGTTAGTAAAACATTGAGTAGTGTCAGTAGAACATTTAGGAACGCATCAATGGATTTTTAAAGAATGTTGGCATACATCGTAAAGCATCATCATTTGGCCATTCATAAATTTTGGTGGATGTTCTTTCCCTCATAGGAGATGTGTCCTCTAGCTCCTTTCTCGCATCCATGCCCCTAGTGGAGGCCCTTCAATTTATTGTCCTTTCATAAGGGCTTCATTCTATAGTTTTGTCCCTTCCTTCTTTCCCTTGTGTCATTACGACTTCTATTTCAATCCTATTTCGTCTAAATAAGGTGTTTCAAACTTGTGGGTTGATTCTACCTTTAGTGCATGTTGAGAGTATGAGTTGAACCCCCCTTCTATGTGATACCCCATGTTCTGATTATGGGGCCTTAGTTATGCACCTTGGTTTGGCACACCATTAAAAGTGGTGTCAACCTTTTCAAGCTAGTTCCTTGGAGGGCAACAATGGTACCCCATCCCTCCACGGCCCATTCCCCCCTCCAGTAACGGCAATTGTTTTAGCTCATACCTTTTGTTTGTTTCTTTTATGTTCCCCAACACCTTGTTTTTAGTTAGTACTCCCCTTAAGGCAATCTATCTATTACTCAATCCTCCATTGGTACTTGTCAAGGGGATCCTTTGGGTGGTCTTCTTTTTGCGCTAACTCATTTTCACGCATTTCGTAATTTAGGTACCTTTCTCCCATCTAGTTTATTTCTTTCTATTGTAAATGACACCCACATCATTGGGCCTATTTCAATCATTTCTCAGGCTTTTCATGATTTTTCTTCCCATTTAGATTTGGTAGGCCTTGTGGTTTAACCTTACAAATGTGTTGTTTGGTCTCCTTCAAAGTTGCTTTCAAGGTTCTCACCTCCATCAGGTTTCTACACCTTTATTGGGGGTATTAAGGTTTTGGGTGTTCCTTTGGGGTCCTTTTCCATCACTTGTTTTTTTTTTAGGATGTTGTGAATGATGATTAACACATAGATGCCCTTCCTAGGTTAGGGCATGTGTAGGTGGCTTTTGGGATTTTCAATCATTGTTTTGCATAAAGGCCTTATTACCTTTTTAAATCTTCCCCCCATTCCTGGATTTTCAACACCAATTAACTTCCTTTTATTCGACATTCATTCGCGCATTTGGGAGATTTTTAGGGCCAATTTTTTTGGAGTGTCCAGAGGCTTCCCTAATTTGTTGACAATCTTCTTTTCCCATCTTTAAAGGTGGGATAGGTCTTGCCTTTATGGAAGTTATCGCCTTGGTAGCATACTTGGGGAGCTGAACGCTTGTCACCCCAATCATTGCCTCCAAATTTTTGTAAAATGGCCGCCCATTTTTATTGGGGGTTATAAGGGCTAACAATTCAAGTCCATTTCCATTTCGGGTTCACCTTAAGTGGGCTCGTCACCTTCTACCTCAAGTTGCTTAAATTTCCATCCCACCATTTGAATAACTATTAGGGAGGAGAGTGGATCGTCTTGAGGAGAGCATCTCAGAGAGTGTGCATGACCACTCATTTTCCAACATCATTTCATAGTTGTCTTTATATTTTCATTGCACTTGGTTGAAATCTTGTGCAAGCCTAAGCTTAGGTGTTTGGTTTTCTACTTGCTTAATCATCCCATCTTTTAGGATGGCCTTTGACATTTTCACCTTAACACTATGCACGATATTGGGTCTCCCCCATCCCATGGCTTGTGGTCTTTCTCGATACATATGTAGCAAGGCCATAAATCCAACATAGATACACCTACTTCATTATGTTCATGGGGGAGAGCGCACAACCACACATGATGCAATTCAAGATTATTTCACCTCCATTGTTAAGGATGTTGGGTACCATGTTGTGCACAAGCAAACACATGTTCTCCCAACATCATCTCTCAAGTCTTCATGATGAATGATGGATATTGTGCTTATAGCAAATGGTATTTGCACTTTGTTAGACATAGTCATTATTGACCTAACTTGTGTAAATCTTGTTTTGCAAACCACTTCTTCCTAAGGAGTGGTTGCGACAATTGTAGCTCAAGAAAAAATTGTGTCATATTGTGACTGACACCATGAGGATGATTTCATCCTTCTCATAGTAAAAATATTTGGATGTTTACATTAGTAGGCGAACAATTTCTTTCATTGATGTGCCATTATGGCATGGTCAGTGAAGGGTTTTGGAGGTCTTCCTCTTTCGATTATACATTCATTTTATAGGTAGAAGGTGCTAGTGGCTCTTCCAAGAGTTCAAGTTGCCACTATCTTGCATCGAACAATTGTGGCAATAGGAGAAACTTTTTCTAGGCTTGGTGTCCTTCCAAGTTTTTCACCCATCTCCGTGCACAACTTGCTTTGTGCTATTGGTGATGGGTTTAGGTCCTAGGTTTTGTGTTTTCTCCTTTGAGGGCTCCCCATTGTGCGTTATGCACTTTTGGATGTTGTTTTTTGTTTGGACTTCAGTCTTTTTTTTTCCCTCTTGTTCCCTTGTTGGGTGTTTTCTTTTTATTCATTTATTTATTTAAAATTTAGTACACAATCTAGTTGTTATAATGACACACTACTCATTATTAAGTGAGCAAGTTATGATGAAAAAATTGTTATCATACATGTTATTGTTGATGAATATTGACCAAGTGAAACCATCCCTAGTTGTTCTTATTGCTAGTTTTATAATTCAATTCAAATTAATTTTCTTTTCCATGTATTACTTGAATTAATAATGTAAACACTTTGTTATTAATATTGTTTTGCAAATTTGGTTGATTTTTAGACACTACATGTGCAATTAAAGAACTCTTAATTCTCAAAATTTATGATGAAATTTTGTATTTGTTAAAATACAAGTTAAAAAAAATTATATTCTTTTACTAGTTTGACAATTTTGAATCATAAAATATAAACTGATGAAAACATTTGTGAAACAATCATAACTTATTGTCTTTAGTTCACCTTAATGCTCTTAGATTTTGCAAATTATAAGAAATTGTCCATAATGAAAACAAAATAATTGCCCTCTCTTATCACAAGGCTTCTTAGAGGTCACACTAGGATATCATGGTTGGCCAAACTTTCCTAATGTTTAATGATAGGTAACTAACCTTGTGTTTTGACATAGTTCACTTATTGACCCATATTGTAGTTTTGTGCAACTATTTTGACAACATTGAACACAACCTTTTAATAAATTCATCTTGCAAATAATAGCAACGTGGTCACGGGTTGAGAGTCTTGGGTAGGTATTGTATTCAAAGATATCAATCAAGTTTGTATATTTAAAATATTGAAGCATTTGCTACCAACTATGTTTTAATAGGTCAAGGATTTGTCAAATTAAATATCAAGCTAGTATGAATACCTTGACTATTGATGTAACATTTGCTTGTACCAATAATGTAGTTGTGATTGTTGAAATTAGATTTTTCTTTTACCAAAAACAACTTTTATTGCAACGTATTTGGGAGGACCCAAACCCAAACCCTTTTTAAACTACGTAAAGCATTTGGAGAAAATTTGTAGTGTATGTGGAGGGCATGCTACATCCATGAATTTCCCTCTTAGAAATTGGGAACGATAATGTGCCTACTCCTCAAGGGTGGGAGGGAAATTATGCTTACTTATAGGTGTAAGAACCCTCCCACTATTGAGGAGTAGGCATTAGAACCCTCCCATTCATATGCCTCATGATCTACATAGTTTTGGTTCATGATAAATTTTTCCTTGCTCTTTATGATAAGTAAAGCCCATGGGTGTGGGACATTCCCAAAATGTGGGGCCAGGCTTAGCTATTGCCTCAATCTAGGCCCCTGATTTTGAGAATGCCCCCACCCTAGGGCTTTACCCTACACATAACTACACAATTAAAACCAATAGGACCTTAGTTCCTCTTGCTTTTGGTGAGGTCCCCATTTGTCTCCATATTGCAACAACAAAGCTCATCTTTCCTGGCACCTGATGCTGAAAGAAAATGCAACTAGGCTACACCAGACGCTTCCTGGCGAGCCAACCGAAAAACAGTAACCCTAATGAACTCATGAGTGGCCATTGCATCTTGCAAAATGTGGGCTTTTCGGCGGGTCAGTACAGAGGGGCCTCCCACTTGTACAGCCAGAAACTTTGTTTTTATGGTAGTGGGGCATCACGAAGCAGACCAGGAACTCAGCCACACTCGGTTCACAGGATGTAATTCCTCACAAGTTCGATATTGAAGGTAGTTGTTAAATGTACGGATACCTATTGAGGCTCTAATGCTTTTGCCAAGTCTGCGGTAGGTGCAAATTTCAACAAAAGGAGGGTGGGGAAGGAATCTGGACATGATGGAGTGAAATCGAAATCCAATACGGATAAGATGCCTTGCATACCCTATTAGCCTCACCGATTCGACCATAATTAATTATTAGAAATTTTTTAAAGCAATTTTTCACTTTGAAATTGGTAAAGTACCTTATACATACCATGTGAGATTAATTTTAATCTCACATGGTATGTATAAGGTAAATGATGAAATATTTATCCCTCCCCTTACCTTGGGAACATGATACACATTAATCATTTACCTTTTCCCTTGCCCAATTTATAAAAGTTTGAAGCCTATATACCTTTACCCACCAATTTCTATTTACCCTTTTCCAGTTGATATATTAAAATACCTGCTCAACACTGCCCCTTACCTCCACTATATTGATATATTGAGGTGTTTTTGTTATTGGGAAACCCTTATATATCCAAATGGCCAATATTTCAAAATATATTGTGATCGAAATGAGTGATACATGAACTTTGTTGCAAAACTAATAAATTATGTACAACTATTTTGTTGGTCTAAATGCCTCAACTCACATTCAACGGATTCATTGTTGTAATAACTACAACTTGCTCATTGAGTGGTAAAAATCTAGTAAATCACACATACAATGAACAAATTATTTTAAAAAGGAGTATTTGTGATAGACAAATTTCACATTCGATTAAAATTTGTTTCAAGGTCACGGCATTCCATAGTATTTACCAAGCTTTCATGAACACAAAACCCACATCTTCATTAGTCCATAACCCTCACATGGGTGCTCTTCATTTTAGTTTCACCCTAGCAAATTGGGTGTTAAACTGTTGCTTTTGTTTTTAAAATATCATTTATTCTGATTTATTTTGCAAATTATTCTTCTCAAAATGTTTTTAAAAAATTTTAGAACTAATTTTTAAAAAAAAATCATTGTTGTTGTGCATTAATATGAAAAAGTACATACATGGATTCCTATACATATACTAGTTGGTAAACCCATTTTGCAAGCAAAATGATCAGGGGAAAAGTTTTATCAGGAGATAGAAAGAAAACAAACGAAAGAAAAAAGGAAAATCTCCCGGAAAAAGGAAAACCCTAAACCCGGACACACCCAAGAGGATACCCATTACACTGAGTGATACCCTGACACTGAGGGATACCCATTACACTGAGTGATACCCATTACGGACACACCCAAGAGGATACCCATTACACTTAGTGACACCCTGACACTAAGTGATACCCATTACACTGAGTGATACCGATACCCTGAGTGACTTTTCCTCTCACCGAAAGTTCTCACAACCCACCCAAGAGTTTACCCATTGCACTGAGGGACCCTGTTTTCCTCACAAACAAACCAGACACTGAGTGATACCCATCACACTGAGTGATTTTTCCTGACACCGAGTGATACCCATTACCCTGAGTTTTCCGGCCAATAGGATATCGGACTGAGTTCCAGCCAATAGGATAGCCGTGGACGGACGGACACACACCGATTCTTTTATATAAGTAGACATCACATTGGAAAACATAACCATATTTCCACCAATTTGCCAAAAGGGGAACATGTTCCATTTTGGAGGGGTTCTTTGAAAATGGAATATTCACATCTTTTTCATTTCTTTAAACCAAATATTTAGTTTCTTTAAATCTCCAATTCAAATGCCAATCCAAATTTTTAGTTCAAACATTGGGTTGATTTTAATTAGAAATTGAAAGTACATTTTTGAATTTTTAATTAAAACTATACAACATTGAGATTTATAATCAAATAAATTCAATATTAAAATTTAATTTAATTTATCTATAAATATAATAACATATGTATGTACAATGTGCATAAACTATTATATAAAAGATTCATTTTCAACTCACTTACAACTATAATATAATTACTTGATTTTTTGACATGACAATTTTTTTTTATTATTATTTTTTAAGAGGATAGTTACACAATAATTGTATATGAGTTATTTTTTAAATTTTAGTTGTAGGGTAATGTGGTTTCAACAAATGTGATTTTCATAGTATATGCTACAAAAAAAAATTAAGTTATGTGCCACATGATATGATAATTGCATCATTAAAATATCAAAAAATGCACAAATGTTTAAAAAAACAAACCTTTTCCCTTCTAGTTCATCTTGAGTCCCTTGACAATAAGCATATGTGCATGAAGGTCATTGATGAAAAGGGGGAGATCTATTAATTTATTATCATGTGTCATTTGCTTAATGGTTTCCCATCCAAATTTCATATTTTCAATTTTCAAATTCCAAGTTGAAATTTAATTGCATATTAATTGTTCATAATTCAATCACATGGTTGACTTGTTTGATTTGATTAATGTGTGCACATATTGGTTTGGCTCATTTGGTTATTTTGGTCTACATGTTTACTAAATATTAGTTGTTAAAATGAAAAAACAAAAAAAATTGTAATTCATCTATGGTCTAACAAGTTTATTAAGTGATATGATGTTGTAAGTTGCAATATAATGAAAAACCAATGATTTATATATATATAGTGGCAATTTAATGGCACAATTAATTGTATCAATGGGAGTCATTGTTAACAACAATTGTAAACAAATTAAAAATGTCATATTTAATGGGTGATGAAAATGCATACACATGGCATGATCATATATGTTATGGATGTACATTAGTTACAAAATACTTGCTAGTTGGGTGCTACATTTAAGTTAGTTGTAACGTAGTTGTCGCATGCTATTAAAATGTAACTCGCCAACAAAGTCAAACATGGTTGATTATAACTTTATCTACAATGTGTATATTCCACCATATGTGTCATGACCCTAACCTTGGGTTTGTAACCAAGGTAAGGGCTTGCAAAGGTGCGGGTTGAAAACGAAACCTAGGAGTCACATTTTATATTCCTGAGAATGTAGGAGAATGTGAGGGAATGAACCCACACACTCTCAGGATTTTCAAATTTTCATAAAATAATTTCAGGGGTTAAAACTCATTGGATTGAAGAGATCTTTATACCATAAAAAATATCTTAAAACGTAGATGTCTAAAATGAGCTTGCATGACTCATTTGAGTACTTAAAACACAAGTTATGGCCGAAAGAAAAGCTAGGAGTCAAAGTGTCAATTTGACTCTCGACCACTAAAAGCTAAGAATCACCATGACTTACTTGCGTTTAAGTGGCATGCTACATATCGTTGGAAATCTTTTAATGATGGCTACAACTTTGCTTCAAAACTCACCTCAATTGAAAGTTTGCACAAGAAATTATGGGCCCCAAAGTCTTCGGAGTCCCAATTTTGAAAATTTCGAAACTCCCAAATTGGGAATCCTGAGACAAAATGACATTCGGGTGCAGGCCTCATGACCAAGCATAAAAAATATTATAAGGGGGAAGGTGGTGGCTCCCCCAAATCAGGGCCATGATGAATCTTGTGAATTCGTGTATACTAGTGGTTCATTCGTGCACCAAAAGTGCTCTAACTACGCATTAAAATGTTGTTTTTTGGTTTGTGCAAGTTAACGTGAATAATTAACTTGTTTATTATTCATCCTAGTCCCCATCCTAGAATTCCATCATGCCTCTCTACCCCTAAAATGTTGCGAACTAGGGAGCGTACCCCAACTCCTTATCCTTTCATTATTTTCACCTTTAAACACGCAATTGAGTTTATCAAAAAATTTAAGGGTGCGTGAATATAAATGTCATTTTGCAATTAATTTGCAACTACAATATAACTTTTTAATTTTTTGATTTGATTTCTATCCCCTTTTTTCAAAAATTGACAAATTTTATTTGTTTTCCCCCATAAAAAATTTAAGGTATCCAAATCACACTCCAATTAAAACATCATTTTCATCTCCATTATCTTCACCTTTTTTGACCTTTTGTAATTCCATTTTTTTCCAAGGTTTTTAATTTTTCTTTGGGTGCAAATTATGCCACAACTTGAACACCCTCCTTTTGGATGTCTTATGGAAGTTTTTTCATTAAATGACTTCCTCTTTTGCATAATTTTTTTTCCTTTTTCCAAACTTACATTATTATAATTGTAGTGGATTGTTGCATGGCAATAGATAAAATGATGTCTTTTTAAAGTGATAAAAATATTTTAAAATAATTTGGATACTATGTAAATGTCATTTTGAGTCTTGTAAATTAAAGGAATCAAATGTTTAAAGTTTTTTTTTAAAATAATAAAAGGGAAGGCATAAAATCATACAATTGATTTCAAAAAATTTGTACAACAAAAACATCCCCCTTTCTATGAAAGTACATGTTCATTGGATGAACTTGATGAAAAACTGAATCATACAAAAATTTCAAAGTCTTGAAATTTTGAAAGAAATGACTACAAGGCAAAGGACTCATTTTTTAAACCATTTGATAATAAAAAAATGTTCAATCGGTTCAAAATTTTAGCTTTAGATGCAGGTCACACGTGTAGGAAATAATCTTGCCAAAAAACATGTTTGGTTGTCCATTGAAACTCATTTTGGGATTTTTGGGGATTTTTGACATTTTTAACATTAAACCAAAATATTCATACACAATTATGTACGAATGTGAAAAATCACCATTAACACATTAATTATTTTATATTGGACTATTCAATTTTTATCACTTAAGTTTGTTTCATGTAAATGTTATGTCTACAAAATAGTTTTAAAAAATCCTTAAGTCTTTTTTTTCCTTTTTTGGTACCCCAACCGTGAATGGACCTTTGAGTCAAAAATAAAGGAGGTCATTTTTCAACTATGACTACTACATTGATTTTTATTATTTCATGTGAAGTTTGGAGTTAGCAATACCTTTTGTAGGGACATGTTGGGAGCATGTTATGTTTAAATGTTGCTAACATGCCATAAATGATTCGAAAGTTTATGTTAGCCTAATTTTTATTTCCATCAAGGAAACAAAGCCTATTTTGTATAAAAAAATCACAAGGACCAAAAAAAGTGGGAGGGGGCAGCAAGAGTGGCACAAGGCATCTAAAACTATTAAAGTGCCCCCATGGAAGCTCGAGACTCAAGTCAAAACTCAATTTTTTTCCCAAGTCATCTTGTTCTAAAAAACTTTGGAATTCAAACACACCATTTTGTTTTGCTAGATGGAAATCAATAATCATTGGCATTTCAAAGCCATATGCTAATCCCCAAGTTTGGGCTATAATTCAAATCTTTATGAATATTTTAAGTCTTGTGGTTTGTTAATGCGTGTTGAACCAAAGCTAAGGTTATTAACTTCTCTTATGCCTTTGTTGTAGCCATATCGCTTTTATGTCAAATGTAGTTAGAGTTCTTGACATTTGATTATAGTGACACCTAAGACTTTGATGGTGAACTTCAAGTCCTATGACAACGCATATAAAAATAAGTAGTACAAGTTCCAGACCGTTTCCTTTCATTTATGATTTCTTTTCAAACCAATAAAATGCACAATATGTTAGCAATGACATTAGACCCCTTTTACAACGGTTTGGGGTTGGTCATCCAATATGTTAGCAAGAATAAGGTTTATTGAATCAAGCGCAATAGACAAGTGTTGTTCTTGCTCATTGTTTGTGCATATTGTTTATGCATACAAGTTTTTGAACCTAACTAAAGTAAATGAAAAAGCTCTAACTTTACATCCCAAACTATTGAACCCACAAATCTGTATGATTTCATGGAAACTAATGAAGACATGGCCTTGTTAATTGTGAAAGGCCCATTTAGGATGTGGAGAGTCACTAAAGAGGAATGCCAAGACTCATAGGCATGTGGAAAACCCATGAACAATAATTTTTTATGTTGGATTTATAGTTTGACAAATGTTGGGGATTGTTGAGTTTCAAATTGAGGTAAAAGAATCTTCAACATTATAAATATTTACACAAACTTAAGATGCAATTAGTTGGGCATGAACAATCTTCATATGCTCATAAACATTTACAAAAATTGGCTTAATGGTGCTTGTGTTATAGGTCTTCCATCCATGGATAAAGATGAACATGTTGATGGTTTGCCATCCATGGAAAATTAATGGAGATGGAAAAAACATTATTGGATGAAAATGAAGATGTAATTGCATCACTTGGGCTTTTGGACTTGGAGGATAACAATAATAGGCTTTAAATACATCTTATTTCTTATTATTTGCATCTTTTAAATAATTTTTCCCTTCAAGTTTGGCTTGTGTTTGTCAAAGTTGTGTATTCAATTTGTTGTTTTTGGTTGTGATAGGTTTTGGAATTATTCTGGAATAGCCCATGCCTTAAGAATTGGACATGATGTACACACAAAAATTGCCCAACTTCATGTTTTATTTGTTTCCTCCTTATTACTCATTTTGAATTTTTGTATTTTGATTTTGGCAAAGTTAGGGTAGAATGGTGTTAATTTGGGCCCAACGGGCCTTGAAGTAAGGTAATGTTGAAAGCAAAAAAAGGTGAATTTGATGAGTTTTGAACAATAATTTTGGGGGTAGCACAATAACACATTTTGGGTTTTATGACTAGCTTTTATGACTATGTATTAGTTTAAAAGGGCATTTGCAACTAATGACTTTTGAGTTGTTAAACCCATGTTGTTTCACCCATTTAGTCACAAAGAACATATAGTTTCAAAGCTCAATCGTCCTATCTACTAAGATTTTTAAAATTTTCTTATAATATTGAAATTCCATGTCATCATTGACCTTGGTATGACATGTAAAGTGCATGCCATGTCGACTTAGTCATTTTACTCAACTAAAAGTTACAAAAGATGCCTTAATAGATGGGTGGTAGGTGTAAAAAATCTATAAACACATATTTAATTATGAGTCATCACACATGAGCAAAAGTCAACCTATTATAGCCTAGTTAACTTAAGCTACCTAACCTAAGCTAAGTGGCCTAGGTTAAAAACAAACTTTAGCCTCCGAGGCTAGGTAACTCAAACTAGGCTACCTAACCTAGGTTAAATGGCCTAGGTATCATAAGTCACAAGAACTAGGATTGATTAATGTAGTTGTATGTAAACCCAAAGCTAAACCCTTTGTTTCCACTTTGGAGTTCAAATCTTCATCCATTGTATTATCACATTTTTATACTAAGTCTATTAAACACAAAATTATAAAGATCATTTTTTTTAGCTTCAAATTATATGAAGCCACCCTAAATTAACATAGCCAACCTACCTACTACCCTAGCCTAAATTAACCTAAACTTTCATGACCAATCAATAAATGTAATTTTATTGAAATTAGTGTCATGAGTCATTAGGTTGACTATTGGTTGTTAAGACATTCTTAGTTGCTTCCATAATCATGTTGGACATTGTAGTTGCATTACCAAAATCAATGTGTGGTTGATTCAATTAGAGGTCATGGAGTCATAAGAGGGACATGCAACTCATATGTTTTGTTTCACTTGAACTTTCCAAATGTTGACAATGATCAATTATGCCACAATGACCAAATGAAACTAAAGTTTCTATTGGCTTTCCATTTCATCCAAATTTCTTTCCATTTTAGCTAGAAGCCCAATGGGAGGACCTAGTTCCATTTTCCAAGCATGTTGTACAAGAGTTTTTGCATCGAGTTAATTCCCTCCCTTTGGTAAAAAACACATTACAATGGATTTTTGTGGAAGTCATAGTGGTAATTTTACAAAGATTAATCAAGTCTTGTTGTATCCAACTCAAACACATTCGAGAAATTTAATTTTAAAAAAATGAAAAAAATTCAACTTATGTTTCAATTGCCCAAAATCTTAAAATATTACATTAAAAACATCAATATTTAATTAAAGGTGGACTTTGCAATGTAGGATACATATAATGTCATAGTCTAAAATATTATTGTTATAATTCTTTTATTTTTAGTGGAGTTGATGAACATGCCTACAACTTTTTTCCACCTCACATTGAAATATCATAACACATAAGATGAAAAAATCAAGTAAGAAAAAGTCTTTCATTTGTTTTAAAATTCAATTAAATGAAATCTTTAAAATTGTAAAATCCATTTAAATATTTAAATTGATTTTTTAAAAAGCCATATAAAGGTGTTTAACAAAGGTTTACATTAGGGTGGTATGAACTAGGAAATGAAAAAAAAAATAAAAATTTCAACATCATCATTTAGATGTTTTCATTAAAAAATCAATAGATTTGGATTTTTAAAATGGACTTTGAACTACCCATTTTGGTCCATCCTAATGTGCTTTCACCCCTTTGTCTTCCATTGTATCTCATGAATGTTTCCTTTCCATTCCATTGCTAAAAACTCAAGATCAAAATTTAGGTTGTCCAAAGCTTCATGAAACATTTTAAATGTCATTCCCTGAAAGCCAAATTTAATGCAAATTTTTATTCTCCTTAAAACATTCCCTTTGACCTTTTATTGGCTAAAATAGTGTAAGCATGATTTGACATCATATACAAGGGTGTCATTCTAAGTATCACCATATTTGGAACTAGGGTCATTTATATTAGGCCTAAAGTGCTTAGGGGTGTAGAAGATTGCAACTAAACATGTAATTAGATTATCATATGTGCCCAACCACTCATCACAATTTGTTTCTTGAATGGGTTCCTTTAACATTTTTCCATACATTATGGGTACATTATCCACTGTCTAATGCCAAATGACATTCTCATTATTCTCAACTAGATGAATTTCACATTTGGCTAGGTTTGCCCATGTTATGAAGTTTTTGCTTTTTGTACTCCATAATTTACACAACATAGCCCAACTTTCACTAGACCAAAACATGATATTCATGATTTGATCATTTTATTACTAATGCTGAAACCTAATCATGTAATCATATGTGACGTGTAAAATGTCTTGTAATAATTATTAAAACTACATGATTATAGTCATTTTTTCAGTTGGTCAATATATTTATAACTTGAGATGCAATTAATTTGAAGTAATCCTTGGACCAAGCAAATAAATTATGAGTGATTTTTTATCCACCTAGCCTATTGCATATCACATTTGTTACAAATATAACCAAATATTGGTCACAATGATGGCATGGACTTAAAGTCCTTAAATGTATATAAAGGTTTACTAGGGATATATTAAAAATATATTGTGTAAATGTATATATCTAGGGATATAAAGGTAAGTTGGGGGTCAATAATAGGTAGGTAGGCAACTTACCTACTTACCTAGCTTAACAACTTACCTAACCTACCTAATCTACTTACCTAGCTTACTTATTTATTTGGCATAGGCTCCTTACCTACATACCTATGTATCTATTTAACTTTATTACCTACCTATCTAAGTAGGTAATCTAGGTAGGTAGGTAAAATAAATAATAAGTAAATATAACCTACCTACATAACCTATGTTAAATAGGTAGTAATTAGGCTATGTAGGTAGGTAGGTAGGTTATAGAGTAGGGTAAGGTAATTAGACTACATATTTATACCTACCTACATATATATTATTTTACCTAGGTTTAGGCTAAACTAGGTAGATTGGATAATAGGTATTAGGAAAATGGGTTAATAAGTATTTTATTATTGTGTGGGACAAAGGATGTGGGATAGTGGTGCAATATTGTTTCCTTTTCCTGAAATTTATCCCATATCTTTTGTCAAAAACTTCAACTTTGTAAAGTACATAATTAAATGAAAGAATACTCTACACATGATACATGAACAAAAAATATTCCTTTAAGTGCAAATATCACTTGGGATGAATTAATAAAAAAGGCTTGTGACTACAAAATTAAATATGATCCTACTTACTTAAGCTTACCTACCTACATAGGTTTTTAACTTAGGTTTCTAAGCTACAACTTAGTCCTAGGTTAACAAATAGGTCTAACTAGATTTTCCATGTGATTTTACTATGGTTAAACACATGCTTACCTTCATAAACCAATAAATACATATTATTTAATTATATTTCTTGGTTATAATAATATAAATTATTGTCTTTCTCAACTACATAATCATAAAATTCACATGACCAATTGCATAAATTATTATGATAAAAAAAAATACTAAGTAAAAAAACCACAACTCCATTTTACTACATAGTCATGTATTCATTAATGCCACATATTATTACAAACATAATCATATGTGAAATAAAATGTACACCACATTTTGGCCCTATGACCATGGCCCAATTTAGGTCAAGAGCCACCACTTATACCAAGAGGGCATGTGTAGCATTTATCAATTTGAATTGAAATAATTTTTTTAGGTTGGAATCATAGGGCTTGAAAGCTTCAAGCACTTGTTTGCATAACAAGGTACATAATAATAATTCCTCTAGTTCAATCAATTTTAACCCATCTATGTTCTTGTGTACGTAATGATTCAATAATTAACCTTAATTTTGGTATAATGATCTTTTCTTGCCCACAAAGTTTTGTTAGAGATACGTACAACCTTTCACCACATTTTTTATGCCACCCCAAATACTAATAAAAAATCAAAGAGTAGTTGTTAACATTGAACTATTAACAATCACTACCCAACTAGCTAATGGCAAATAAATTGCATTCCAAAAATTGAGCTTCTTATGGATTCATTTTTGAAATTAGGAAATTGTCAACCTTGTTGACATCAAGGTCTAGACCAACATCGTGCCCATAAATGGTTTGGGATTAACACTTTGTGTAAATGTAAATCCCATAATGAAATTTATTTACACTTCATGTAAGTGTTTAATATCCATTTAGATTTGTGTAGATGTACAACACAAAACATGTAAGTGCAAGTGTAAAACCATGTAAATTTATTTTATGCCATGTAAAATAGTGTAAATGTAAGTGTAAAACAAATACACTTGTATGATTTTATATGGTCATGTAAAATAGTGTAAGTGTAAAACAATATAATTTTTTTGTGGGGAAGGGGGGATTTCATAATGTTTTTGGCGATAGGCCAATCAGATGGCCCATTGCAAAAAAAACCCCCATCAAAACATGCACCCACAATTAATTAATATGGATTTGCAAGAAGGTATGGTCACTACAGGGGTATAATAAATATATAAGAAAATTATTATATATATATATATATATAGCACCAAAAGACTAAGTTTGGTCATAAGCATGAAAGTGTAAATTTGACAAATATTTACATTGGCCTTGTGTAAGTGGGAGTGTAAAAAAAATTATATACAAATCAACAATGTAAGTGTATAAAGTTTGGATGTGTAAATGTAAATGATTTACACTTCATGGGATTTACATGCCATATATATGACTATTGACGATTACACGCACAACACTGGTCTAGACCAAAAGGAATGTGTAAGAACTTGGATAAGTTTCTATCCTTAGGCCATTTCCATGCAAAGATTTCAATCCAACTAATTTTTTTTTCTTTTCCTATATAATAGTTCCAATAAACCATTTATTTCTCCAAGACGTTTATACTTAAAAAGAAATTTAGTAGATTAATCACATTCCAAATATTTCCTTCATCTTGCCTAATTAAAATAATTGTGTCATCAACATATTATGATAAAAAAAAGAAAAACCTTGTGAAGCACCCCCCTATCTAATCAATTGAAACATGAATACCATAATACCTTGGTGGATTCAACACATGAATTTCAAATAATTAATTTAACTTTACTAAAACACAAAACTAGAGAACCCCCACTCAGCCGATAACATGTTATGGGGTGAAATGATGTGGAACGAAATTTAGGATGAAGATAAAACCTAATGAATGAAAAGGGATCTGTGTAGCCAAAATGCAAAAGGTGACAAAAGAAAGGTAGTCGATGAAGGTTTCTATTTCTTTTTAGTTGTTGTGAGTGTGTGTGTTTGTTTGATGCAGGTAATAGGGTCATAAAAGTGTGTGGTGTGCTTTGTATGAGTAATGTTCAAAGACAATGAGGAAGTTAGGCTTTTGGTTCTGTGTGAGTGATGGTCTTTTGGATATGGCAGGATTTGTGGAAGGATTGATGTTGGTGTAACCAAAAGAGAAGGTGTCGAAACAAATCAACAAATGTGACTACCATCATGGGCATGAACAGAGTGGTTTCTCTGCAGATCTTCTCAGGCAAACCACAAATCGCTAACCCTTTCTTGCTAAACTCATCACATAATGCGCCTACCTACCTACACAAATCCTTGGACAGTAACAGTTCATGCATCCACAAATCGGCAGAGCAGACAAACATAAATCACAGATCACACCTTGCCTTTCATGTAAATTTCCAGAGAGCACAAGCTTTCTAACTTCCTTGTATTCATCAAAGATCAGACACTTATGAAAGTTTAGCCCTTACAACACTGCTTGGCCAAGTTGCTGGCGCAGCGAAAGAAATTGCAACAACCTAGCCAAGTTTTTCCAAAAGAAACAACTCTCTACACAACTCAAAACAACTCTACCACTCCATCACCTCCCCTTGCTGATGACCTCGTCTGGATATTTCAGCTCCCCTGTTCACCCTCGCCTCCTGTCCTCCTGTCCTCTTGTCCTTTCGCCGCCC
>Ga0209611_10001102_pt1 | contig 44676 bp, 38 predicted proteins | sample S1TSphgellanicum_3_FD_187693 | JGI IMG/M metagenome (GOLD analysis project Ga0209611, IMG submission 187693) | Host-associated microbial communities from peat moss isolated from Minnesota, USA - S1T2_Fc - Sphagnum magellanicum MG (SPAdes) (version 2) | ecosystem: Host-associated > Plants > Peat...
CTCGATACGGTCGAAGTGAGCGCTGCCGGCCGACGCGTGGTTCAGCTGGGTGGCGACCGCGCGAAACAAGGTGTCATTGACCAGGGTCGACTTGCCCGAACCGGAGACGCCGGTGACGCAGGTCATGAGCCCCAAGGGGAATTCCGCCGTGACACTCTTGAGATTATTGGCCGTCGCACCGATCACCCGCAGCATCCGCTTCGGGTCCGGCGCATGCCGAACGGCGGGGATCTCGATGCGCCGGCGGCCGCTCAAGTACTGCCCGGTGATCGAGTCCGGATGCGCGGCGACCTCCGCGGCCGTGCCTTGCGCCACGATCCAACCGCCGTGCACGCCTGCGCCGGGACCCAAGTCCACGACATGGTCCGCCTGTCGAATGGCGTCCTCATCGTGTTCGACCACGATCACGGTGTTGCCGAGATCGCGCAGATTGACCAGCGTGTCGAGCAGGCGCTGATTGTCGCGTTGATGCAGGCCGATGGACGGCTCATCGAGGATGTACATGACACCGACGAGGCCCGAACCGATCTGGCTCGCCAGACGAATCCGCTGCGCCTCGCCGCCCGACAGCGTGTCGGCGCTGCGGTTGAGGGTCAGATACCCGAGGCCGACATTGCTCAAGAATCCGAGACGATCGCCGATTTCCTTGACGATTTTCACCGCAACGTCGCCGCGCCAACCCATGAGCTTGAGCTTGCCGAAGAACTCGAGCGCACGTTCGACCGACAACGAAGACACTTCAGGGACGCTCTTGCCGTCGACGAAAACGTTTCTCGCGGCCCGATTGAGACGCGTGCCGAGGCACTCCGGGCAGGCGCGCGTGGAACGATATTTTGAGAGCTCTTCACGTACCGTCACCGACTCGGTTTCCTGGTAGCGGCGCTCGAGATTCTTGATGATCCCTTCGAAGGTATGTTTGCGCTTGACCGTGCCGCCCTTGCCGTCCAGATACTTGAACTCGATCTGTTCGTCCGCGCTGCCGAACAGCACCACATCCTTGATTTTTTGCGGCAGACTTTCGAACGGCGCTTCGATGTCGAATTTCATATGCCGCGCCAGGGACTGGATGAGCTGAAAGTAGTAGGCATTGCGCCGATCCCATCCGCGCACCGCACCGCCGGCGAGCGACAAATGCGGATTCGCCACGATTTTTTGCGGATCGAAGAATTCCTGCGTGCCGAGCCCGTCGCAGGTGGGACAGGCGCCCGTCGGGCTGTTGAAGGAGAACAGGCGCGGTTCGAGTTCGCTCAAGGAGTAGTTGCAGATGGGGCATGCGAACTTGTCGGAGAACACGAGTTCGCTGCGCAGCGCGTCATCCATGAACGCCACGCGCGCCACTCCCTGGCCTAATCGCAGCGCGGTTTCGAAGGACTCGGCCAGCCGCTGACCCAGGTCGGGCCGTACCTTGAATCGATCGACGATCGCCTCGACGGTGTGTTTGCGCCGCACGTCGAGCTTCGGTGCCTGATCGAGGTCCACGACCTTGCCGTCGATGCGCGCGCGCACGAATCCGGACGACTGCAACTCCTCGATGAGTTCCGCGTGCTCGCCCTTGCGCTCGGCAATGGCAGGGGCGAGCAGCATCAGCGCGGTGCCTTCGGGTTGCTGCAACACGGCATCCACCATCTGGCTCACGGTTTGCGCGGCGAGGTCGATGTGGTGATCGGGACAGCGCGGTGTGCCGGCGCGCGCGTAGAGCAAGCGCAGGTAGTCGTATATTTCGGTGACCGTGCCCACGGTGGAGCGCGGATTGTGAGAAGTCGACTTCTGTTCGATCGAAATCGCCGGCGACAGGCCTTCGATCGTATCGATGTCGGGTTTCTCCATCATCGACAGGAACTGCCGGGCGTAGGTCGACAGCGATTCGACGTAGCGCCGCTGTCCTTCCGCGTAAATGGTGTCGAAAGCGAGCGATGACTTACCCGACCCCGACAGGCCGGTCAACACGATCAATCGATCGCGCGGCAGGTCGAGATCGATATTCTTCAGGTTATGGGTCCGGGCACCCCGGATTCGGATATTTTGCATGTAACCAACTACTATACCCGTCGAGTCAAGCGGCGGTACAACGCGCTATTTCTGCTCGAGCGCGGCACATACGCCTTGAGGTTGGGGCGGTCCGCGCCGTGTACAATGCGCAGCTTCCGATGGATCGTTTTGAGGGGTGGGACATGGCGCGCGGCGTAAACAAAGTCATTCTAGTGGGCAATCTCGGTGCAGACCCCGAGACCCGTTCCATGCCGAGCGGCATGACGGTCACCAATATCCGGATCGCGACCAGCGAATCCTGGAAGGACAAGACGTCGGGCGCGCAGCAGGAACGCACCGAATGGCACAGCATCGCGCTGTTTGGACGATTGGGCGAAATTGCCGCCGAATACCTGCGCAAGGGCTCTCAGGTGTTCGTCGAAGGCAAGCTGCGCACCCGCAAGTGGCAGGATAAGCAGGGAAACGATCGGTATACCACCGAGATCATCGCCGACAACATGCAAATGCTCGGTGGCCGCGCGGGCGGCCCCGGCGCCGGGGGCGGCGGGATGGATCGCGGCGCCGGCAGCAGCGCGCCGCCTCGGGACGATTACGACCAGTCTCCGGCGCCGGCACCGGCGGGCGGCAAAGAGGATTTTGACGACGACATCCCCTTCTGACACCCGGTGCCCCGCGAAGGCCCGGTGCCCCGCGAGCCCATCGCCTCGGCTGACCTGTTTAGATGTCCAAGATGAAGATCCTGTTTGGCGTGCTCATGGTGCTGCTCGCGCAATACCCCGCATGCGCATCCGCGGCCACCACCCAAAAGACCATCTCGTTTCAGGTGGACGGCCAAAAAGTCGTGGGCACGCTCGAGCTGCCCGACGGCGCGGTCAAACCGGCCGTGATTCTTTTATTGCATGGCTTCAAGGGCAGCCGCAACGAATTGGAAATTCCTTCGTTGAAGGAGGGTGTGTTCACGCGCGCCGCCAACGCGTGGGCGGCCAAGAGGCTCGCCAGCCTGCGGATTGATTTTCGCGGCGGCGGCGACAGCGAAGGATCTTTCGAGGACACCACCATTTCAGGTCAAGTCAAGGATGCGCTGGCGGCCATCGAATTCCTGCAGACGGAGAAATCCATTGATCCGACCCGGATGGCGTTGGTGGGCTGGAGTCAGGGCGGCGCCGTCGCGGAAATCACCGCCGGAAGAACGAAACGTCGCTTGGCGGCGGTCGCCTTGTGGAATCCTGTGATCTTGCCGGCGGCGACGAGCGAAGCGATATTGGGGGTCGACGTGGTGAAGGCGGGCCTCGCGGGCGGCGGACGAGCGACTTCATTCAAGTTGCCGTGGGGTGCCGAAGCGTCCCTCAAGACGGCATACTTCGAGGACCTGTTTTCCGTCGATCCGGTGGCCGACCTCGCCAGGTATACCGGTCCGGTTTTTGTCGCCGTGGGGACGAACGATACCGCCATCTATCCGCAGCCCGAGCTGGGTCGGATGCTCCTCGCCTATCATGGCGGCTCTGGCAGGGGCTCCGTCAGGGGTGCTGATGAATTATGGGTGCGTCCGATGGACCACGTGTTCAACGTGTTCCAGGAAACTCATACCGTGGATGAACTCATCGAGGCGACGGGCGCGTTCGTTGCGAAGCATTTGCATTGACCCCGGGGACCCCGGGTTACAAGTAGGTCGCCGCCGCCTCCGCGGCGAAGCGTGACGGTTCGCCCTCCCAGACGATGCGCGCGTGCTCCATGACGTAGATGCGATCGGCGTGCGGCAGGGCGAAGGTGACGTTCTGTTCCCCGAGCAGCACGGTGATCGGCGTCGAGTTGCGCAGCTGCTCCAGGGCGTTCGAGATCTGCTCGAGGATGACGGGAGCGAGTCCGAGCGTCGGCTCATCCAAGATCAACAGCTTCGGCCGCATCATCAGCGAACGCGCAATGGCGAGCATTTGCTGCTCGCCGCCGCTCATGGTGCGGGCGGCTTGGGCGGAGCGGTCGCGCAGCCGCGGGAACAGATCGTAGAGCCATTCGAGCTGCTCGGCCGCCTGCGCAGTGCCTAAGTGCTGCCCCGCGAGATCGAGATTCTCGCGCACACTCATGTCGCCGAATAGCTCGCGGGTCTCCGGACATTGCACCACGCCGCCACGGGCGATGGCGGCAGGGCTTCGCCCGCGCAGATCCGCAGCGTTCCAACGGATGCTGCCTTGATAGGGCACCAACCCTGAGATGGCGTTGAACAAGGTGGTCTTGCCCGCGCCGTTCAATCCGACGACGGACACGAACTCGCCTTCATCCACATGGATCGAGACGCGGTCGAGCGCCTGCGCCTTGCCGTACAGGACGCTAACGTCCTCGACTTGCAGCAAGGGGGCGCTCGCTGCCGCGCGCGCGGGGCGGCTCGCCACCTCGATACCGCCGCCGAGATAGACGCGGCGCACGGTGGGATCGCGGGTGACCTCCGCGGCCGTGCCTTCCGCGATCCGCTCGCCCAAGTACATGGCGAAGACCCGGTCCGCCAAGGCGGCGATGCTCTTGACGTTGTGATCCACCAGCAAGACGGCGCGGCCGTCGCTGCGAAAATCCGCAATCAACTGCGCGAAGGCATCCACCTCGCCCGCGGTCAGTCCCGCGAAGGGCTCATCCACCAGCACCACCCGCGGATTGCGCGCGATCGCCTTGGCGAGTTCCATCCGGCGGAGGTCAGCGAATGCCAGCGTGCCCGGTTTACGGTTCAACACGTTTTTCAATCCCACCCGCTCGGCGATTTCCTGCGCTTTCTCTCGCACGTGCCGGTTGGCGGCAAGCTTCAGCAATTTATCCGGGAGCAGGCCGAGCATGATGTTCTCGAGCACCGTCTGTCGATGCAGCGGCCGCGAATGTTGAAATACGATGCCGACGCCCTGGCGCGCGATGCGGTGCGGCGCCCAGCCGGCGACATTGGTGCCGAGCACCCGCACCGCGCCGGCGTTCGGCCGATGCAGTCCCATGATGAGCTGCATCACCGTCGACTTGCCCGACCCGTTGGGACCGATGAGACCCAAAATTTCGCCGGGCCGGATCTGAAAGGTGATGTCCTTCGCGGCGACCAGGCCGCCGAAGCGTTTGGTCAGACCCTCCACGTCGAGCAACGGCGCATCGGCGGCTGTCGTGGCAACCGCCCGTGTATCGGCCCCCCGGTCTATGATTCCTCCCGTCGGCGGCCGAGCAAGCCCATCAAGCCGTCCACGAAGAACAGGATGACGATGAGGGCAACCGCGGACACCACGAACGTGCTGAGTTGCCCGAGCGGCCGCAGCAGCTCGCCGGCCAGGATCAAAAAGATCGCGCCGATCGCGGCGCCGACGATGGTGCGCCGCCCGCCGAGCACCGCGGCGATGATCACCTGCACACCCACGGCCACATCGACCACGGTGCCGACCGACGCGGTGCCCAAGTAGAACACCAACATCGCGCCGGCGAGCCCTGAGAACACCGCGCTCACGCAGAAGGCGGCGAGCTTGTGCTTGACCACGTTGAAGCCGAGCGCGGACGCGCCGATGCGATCCTGACCACTCGCTTGGAGAATGAGCCCCACCGGCGAGCGTGACAAGGTCAACAAAATCGCCCCGGATACCGCCATGAACGCCAACGCATACCAATAGTTGGTGGTCGCGTCCATCGACAAAATGTCGTTCATCGTGAGGCCGATTTCACCGCCCGTGGTGCCCGCGAAAATGATGATGAACTGCTGCAGCAAGAGCACCGCCACCAGTGTGGTCAAGCCGAAGTACGGGCCGGTGAGCCGCAAGGCCGGCACCGCGAGCACCACTCCGCCCACGAGCGCTCCCGCGGCGCCCGCGATCAAGCACGCCCACATCGGCACGCCGTGCGCATTCAGCAATCCGGCGGTGTAGGCGCCGGTGCCGATCAGGAAGGTGGGACCAAAATTGACCTCGTTGGCGAAGCCGAACAAGAGGTCCCAGGACATGGCGAACACGCCGAAGTAACAGGCAATCGTCAGCACGCCGAGAATATACGCTGACGCCCACAGCGGCAGCGTGAGCAGCACGGCCAGCACCACCAGGGCCATCCACACCGGGCGTGATGAGAGCAGTGCGCGCACAGCGTCTCTCACCGTCGGCCAAGCAACCCATGCGGGCGAAAATAGACCACCAGCACCACCAGGACCAGCGCCGGCACGGTTCGATACGCGGGCGAGATCAAGTAGGCGGTGAGCGTCTCGAGATAGCCGACCACGTAGGCCGCGAACAGCGAACCTGTGACGCTGCCGAGGCCGCCCAACACCACGATGGAAAAGGCGCTGGCGGTGAGCTGGCTGGCTTGCGCCGAACTCGCGCCGAGAAAGGTGGCCAACAGCACGCCCGCGATGCCGGCGAGAACCCCATAGATCGTCCAAACCAGCAAGTACACCCGCGAGAGCTCGAAACCCAGAATGGTGAGCGCGCGCGGATTGATCGAGGCCGCCAGCAGCACTTTGCCCGCCTTGGTGCGATTGACCAGCAGCCAGAGCAGTCCGATCACCGTCCAGCAGATCACCGCAATCAAGAGTTCATTGATCGGCGTGCGTACGCCGCCGATTTGCATGACGCCGGCGATCAGCGGCTGTACTGTTTTGGGATTGTCGGTATAGAAATAGGCCACCGCCTCTTGGATCATGATGCCCCAGAGCAGAGTCCCGGTGAGCACGAAGATCTCCTTCTCCGCCGCGGGCACCGAGCGCGAGCGCTGGATCGGGCGCACCACCAGGAAGTAGGTGGCGAAGGCAGTCGCGACGCCCGCGCCCGTGCCGGCGACCGCCGCAAGCCACGGACTGCCCGCATGCTGGCCCGCCACCACCCACGCCGTGACCGCGGCGACCACCATGGTCGCGCCATGCGTCAGATTGAGCACCCCGGAGACGCCGAACATGAGTGTGAAGCCGACCGCGCCGAGACCGTACAGGGCGCTGATCGCGAAACCGTCCACCAGGATCTGTACTGCGAGCACTCAACTCTCCTAATTCGCGGCGCTTGCGCCCTGACCCGGCGCTTGCGCCCTGACCCGGCGCTTGCGCTAATTCGCGGGCGCGGCGGCGCTCGTCAGCCCTTCGGCGGCTGCAGATGCGTGAAGGCGGGGAACTTGATGGTCGAATTCGGCGAGGCTTTGGGCCACAGCGGCACCTGCTTGCCGTCCTGCCATTGCAGCGCGATCCCGGTGGCGAAGCCGGCGCCATATTTCATGGCGTGGGTGAACAGGCTGTCGCGGCCATAGAACTCAACGCGGCCCACGGTCCCGGTGTAGTCGGTCTGTTCGAGTGCGGCGACCAGCTTGTCGCCGTCGGTGGAGCCGGCGCGCTTGACCGCTTGCACGAACACATTCACGGCATCGTAGGTGGTGTATCCGGGATAGGGCGGCGGCTCGCCGAAACGTTTGATGTAGGCGTTGACGAAGGGCTGGGTTGCGGGTGTGAGATTGGCGCCGTCGCTCGCGACCGAAAAAGTGACGATGCCCGCCGCCGCGCCATTCGTGTCCTTCCAGAAGGTGCCGGAGGTGGCCTGAGAGGATATCCCGATCATCGGAATCGGCACCTGCTGCTGGGCCCATTGCACGGTCGGCTGAACGCCGATGTGGCTCAGGCCGGTGACGATGACGTCGGGCTTCTCGCCCTCGATCTTGTTGTAGAGCGGGGTGAAGTCGCTGGTGTCGGGCGAGAAGCGGATGTGGTCGAGCACCGTCACGCCGATCTTCGGCAGGCACACCAGATATTCGGCGTCGAGCGGCGTCGTCCACGCGGCATCTTCGCTCAGCACCACCGCGGACTTGATCGAATACTTCGTCTGCAACCACAGCTTGACCGAATCGCAGACCGAATCGGCGATGAAGGGCGAGGCCATGTACTCGTGGAACGTGTACTTGTTCTTGTCATAATCATCGTGGACGTGGCGGCTGATCTCATTGCTGGCCGCGCCCGTGGTGATGAAGGGCACGTGGGTGCGCGCCGACCAGGGTTGCAAGGCGAGGGCGATCTCGGTGATGTAGGTGCCGATGACCCCGACGACCTTGTCCTGGCTGACCGCGCGCTGGAAGGCGCGTACCGCATCGGCCGCCGAGTTGTGGTCGTCGTATTGGACGATTTCCACCTTGCGGCCATCGACGCCGCCGGCGGCATTGATCTCATCCATCGCAACCTGTGCGGCCCGGCTGATGCCGGCCCCGGCGATGGCGGATTCCTCGGAAATGATGCCGATCCGGATCGGCTCCTTACCCTGTGCCCTGACTTCTCCCGCGGTGAGGCCGCCTAGAACCGCCGCGGCGAGGAGCGCCGTAGCGGCGCGGAAAGCCAATGTTGTCGCATGACGCATGTGTAGTCTCCCCTTTGGTCGCTCATATTGCCAGAATCGGCCGCATCCGCGAACATGCCCGCTCATGAAAAGGTCGGCGCTCATCGTGTTGCTTCTCGCCATGCAGGGCGCCGCGCCGGCGGATGAAGCTCCTAAGCCCAAATATCCCGACTATCCGAGCGAGACGCCGGAGAAGTTCGCGCCCGTCACCGTCAGTTACGACTACCTCTCGCGCGAGGTCATGATTGCGATGCGCGACGGCGTCAAGCTGCACACGGTCATCCTGATCCCAAAGGGCGCGACGCACGCCGGCATTCTGCTCACGCGTACGCCTTACAATGCCGCGGAACTCACCAGCCACACGCGCAGCGGCCATCTTGGGCCCATGCTGGAAGGCTACGACAACGCGACCGACGTCATCGTCGAGGACGGCTATATCCGCGTGGTGCAGGACGTGCGCGGCAAGTATGGCTCGGAAGGCGACTACGTGATGAATCGCCCCGTCCATGGGCCGCAGAATCCCACCCCGGTCGACGATGCCACCGATACCTACGACAGCATCGAATGGCTGGTCCACAACGTCCCTGAGAGCAACGGCAAGGTCGGCACGCTCGGAATCTCCTATGACGGCTTTGAGCCGCTCATGGCGCTCATCAACCCGCATCCGGCGCTCAAGGTTTCGGTGCCGATGAACCCGATGGTCGATGGGTGGATGGGGGATGACTGGTTTCACAATGGCGCGTTCCGCCAGCAGAACATGTCCTATATCTATGAGCAGACCGCGAGCCGCGACAACAGCATCAAGTGGTGGAGCAGCTTCCAGGACGAATACGACTTGTTCATGCAGGCCGGCTCCGCCGGTGAACTCGGCCACCGCTACGGCATGGAGCAGCTCGGCTTCTGGAACAAATTGCTCGCGCATCCCGCCTACGATGCGTTCTGGAGCGATCAGGCGGTGGATAAGCTGCTGGCCGCGCAGCCGCTCAACGTGCCGACGATGCTGGTGCATAGCCTGTGGGACCAGGAAGACAGCTATGGCGCGCTCGCCGTGTACGCCGCCATCAAACCCAAGGACGCCCAGGGTGATCTGGTGAAATTGGTGCTGGGTCCGTGGTTTCATGGCCAGGAGATCGGCGACGGCAGCGCGCTCGGGGTCATCCGCTTCGGCAGCGACACCGGCAAGTATTTTCGCGAGCAGGTGCTGCGGCCCTTCCTCGCCCAATATCTGAAAGACGGCGCGCCCAAGGCGGACCTCGCGCCGGTGACCGCCTTCGAGACCGGCACCAATCAGTGGCAGCGGCTCGATCGCTGGCCGCTCGCCTGCGAGAGCGGGTGTCCCACCGCGAGCCGCGCACTGTACCTGCTACCGGGCGGGAAACTGGGCTTCACGCCGCCCTCGGCCGGCACTGCATACTCGGAATACGTCTCCGATCCGGCGCACCCGGTGCCGTTTCGCGCGCGGCCGATTCAGCCGGCGGGATATGATCCTGGACAGACCTGGTCGCAGTGGCTGGTCGATGATCAGCGGGAGCCTTCGGGCCGTACCGATGTGCTCACGTTCACGTCGGACGTGTTGGCGGCTCCGCTCACGATCAGCGGCAGGCCCGAGGTGCATCTGATCGCCTCGACCAGCGGCACCGACAGCGACTGGGTGGTGAAACTGATCGACGTGTATCCGGATCAGGTCGCGGACCAACCCGCCATGGGCGGCTACCAACTGGCGGTGGGGATGGACATCTTGCGCGGCCGCTACCGGGAAGGCTTCGTCAACCCGAAGCCGATCGCGGCCAACCGGCCGCTCGTGTATCAATTCAGGCTGCCGGCGAACAATCACGTGTTCCTGCCGGGTCATCGCATAATGGTGCAGGTGCAGTCCAGCTGGTTTCCGCTGTATGACCGCAATCCGCAAACCTTCGTACCCAACATTTTCCTGGCGAAGCCCGGCGATTACGTCAAGGCGACGCAGCGCGTCTATCACTCGGCTAAGGAGGCGTCGTATATCGCGTTGCCGGTCCACTGACGCGGTTGAGCCAGGCGTACAGCGCCGCGATCGAGGCGAGAAACGCGCCGCCGCCGATCCATAGCGCCGCATCGGCAAAGCCGGGACCGACCAGCGCGAGCGGCGCATCCTTGCCGGAAAATACCACCACCGCGGCGAGCAAGACGCCGATCAAGCTCTCCCCGACGATCATCCCCGAGGCGAGCAGCACGCCCAATTGTTTGGTGCGCTCGGGAGCAGCGGTGCGCTCGGCGCGGCGGTCGAAGGCCCAGCCTACCAGGGTGCCGACGACGATGGTGAGCGTCGTCGACATGGGCAGATAGATTCCCATGCCGACGCCGAGCGGGGGCAGGCTCGCCGCGCCGGTGCGCTTCAGGGTCTCGTCGATTGCGACGCTGACGAGACCGACGAGCGCGCCCACGCCGATCAGGTTCCAGTTGAGATTGCCCTGCAGCACACCCTGTGCGAGCGCAGAGATCAAGGCGGCTTGCGGCGCCGGCAAGGCATGGGCTGAGTCGGCGCCGGGTGCGCCGGCGAAGCCATAGGCGCTTTGCAGCAGGGTGAGGATGGGCGGAATGACGGCGGCGCCCGCGACCACACCGACCAGCAGCGCCACCTGTTGCCGCCACGGCGTGGCATCGACGAGCTGACCGGTTTTCAAATCCTGCAGATTGTCGTTGGAAATCGTCGCGGCCGCGAACACCACGGCCGTGATGAACAGCGCGTAGGCAACTAGCGCAGGACCCGCGGCCGCCGGGAGCGAGGGTTTGACGGCGACCGCGAGCAGCAAGGCTGCGCCGACCACGACCAGAATGCCGACGCCCGACAGCGGACTGTTCGAGGCGCCGATGAGCCCGGCCATGTAGCCGCACACGGCGGCCACGAAAAAGCTCATGATCGCGATGTAAGCGATTCCGCCCACGACCAAGATCGCGAGCTCGCCACCCAAACCACTCGAGGCCGCCACGCTCCCGAGCAGCCACGCGATCGGCAGCATGGACAGCGCGGTGACCAGCCCGACGATGCCGATCGGAATATCCTGTTCGGTGCGCGCCAGCGAGGCACCCTGGCCCGCGCGCCGGACGCGTGATGCCGCCATGGCGGAGGTCAAGCCCGAAACCACGGGTTTCACGAGTTTGATCAGGCTCCAGAGGGCCGCGACCGCGATCGCGCCGGCGCCGATGAAGCGCACCTGGTGGCGCCAGATGTCCGTCGCCACATGCTCGAGCGTGCCCGGCGCCGGTTGCAAGCCGGTAAGGTAGGGAACCGCCCCGGCCCACGCCACCAATACTCCGGCGAACATCGCCAAGCCGGTCCACAGGCCGACGAGGTGGCCGACGGCGAGCAATGCAAACGACAAGCTGAAATCGAATCCCGATACGGCGTTGCGGCTGCCGACCCGGAAGAAATCCACGACATCGCTCGCGAACACCTGCGTCGCGATGATCACCGCGAACACCGCGGAGGACACGCTGCCCACGACGATGGCGAGCAGTCCCGCGCGGCTCGCGCTCGCGTCCGCGGCGCTCTGCTCGCCGTCCCCCCGGGCGCCGACTTTCAGCACCTCCGCGCAAGCCACCCCTTCCGGGTACGGCAGATCGGAATTGGTGACGAGCGCCCGGCGCAGCGGAATCGAATACATGACGCCGAGGACGCCTCCCAAGGCGCAGATCGTGAACGAGATCCAATAGGGAAAACCGGTCCACCAGCCGATGATCACGAGTCCCGGCAGGACGAAGATGATCGAGGAGAGCGTACCGGCGGAGGACGCCACCGTTTGTACGATATTGTTTTCCTGGATGGTCGAGCCCTTGAATCCGCGCAATATCGCCATCGAAATGACGGCCGCCGGAATGGAGGTGGCGAAGGTCAAGCCGGCTTTCAGGCCGAAATAGACATTGGCCGCCGTGAACACCAAGGTGATCAAGGCGCCGAGCACAAGTGCGCGCAGGGACAGCTCTTGGCGGACTTGTACGATCGTATTCAATTGGGATCTCCTACCGGACGGCGTATTCTAGCCACCGGATTACAATTTACGCGCATCACCATGCCACAGAAGAATGCATCGGTCGCGGTCATCGGAGCGGGGGATTTCATCGGCGCCGCGATCGCCCGGAAATTCGCGGCCGAGGGATTCTCGGTGTTCGCCGGACGACGCAATGGAGAGAAACTCGCACCGCTGGTTGCTGAAATCGAGGCGGCCGGCGGCACGGCTTTCGGGCGAACCCTGGACGCGCGCGTGGCGGAGGAGGTCACTCGCTTTCTGCAGGAGGCCGACGGGTACGCGCCGCTCGAGATTTGCATCTTCAATGTGGGCGCGAATGTGCAGTTTCCGATTCTGGAGACCACGGAGAGGGTATTTCGCAAAGTGTGGGAGATGGCCTGCTGGTCCGGGTTTCTCGCCGGGCGCGAGGCGGCGCGGCTCATGATGCCGCGCGCGCGGGGCGCGATCTTCTTCACCGGCGCGACGGCGGCTTTGCGCGGCGGCATCGGTTACGCGGCGTTCGCCAGCGCCAAGTTCGGTCTGCGCGGGCTCGCGCAAGCGATGGCGCGCGAACTCGGTCCGAAGCACATCCATGTCGCCCATCTCATCATCGATGCCGCGGTCGATACGGACTTCGTGCGTGAAGTGATTGCCCGGCGGGAAGGACAGGCAGCGCTCGACAATCTCGATCCCCAACGGCTGATGACCCCGGCAGCGGTGGCGGAGGCCTATTGGGCATTGTATCGGCAAGCCCCCGATGCCTGGACGTTCGAACAGGAAATTCGACCATTCGGAGAAAAATGGTGAGTGCTCCGCCCAAGGTCGAGTTCTTATTCGATGTCGGAAGTCCGAACGCATTTTTGTGCCATCGGGTGATCCCGCAGATCGAGGCGCGGACCGGCGCGCGTTTCGACTATGTGCCGGTGCTGCTCGGCGGGATTTTCAAGGCGACCGGCAATCAATCTCCCGCCACCGCCTACGCCCACATTCGCAACAAGCTCGAGTACGAGCACCTGGAGATCGAGCGCTTCGTGCGCAAGCATGACATCAAGGGGTTCGGTTACTCGCCGTTTTTCCCGGTCAATACGCTCAACGTCATGCGTGGCGCCATTGCGGCCCGCACACTCGGTGTGTTCGAGCGTTATGTCGATGAAATCTACCGGCACATGTGGGTGGATCACAAGAAGCTGGACGATCCCGCCGTGCTGGCCGCGGCGCTCACGGAATCGGGGCTCGATGCGCCACGCCTGATCGAGCTGGCCGGTTCGCCCGCCGTGAAGGCGGAGCTCATCGCCAATACGGAGCGGGCGGTGGAGCGTGGAGCGTTCGGCGCGCCCACGTTCTTTGTCGACGGCGACATGTGGTTCGGCAAGGATCGATTGGACGACGTCGAAGAGGCCATCGTGAGTCGGCTGGATATCAGGAGAGAGAATCGATGATCGGCATGTTAGTCATGGCGGCCGGTGTGGCGGGCGGCTTTCAGCACCCCACTCCGACTCCGAACCCCGATCTTCCGGCCGCGGTGTATCGGGAACGCCGCGAGCGGGTCATGAAAGCGTTGGACGGGTGCATCGGGCTGATCGCTGCGCAAGGCGAGGTCTCCGGTATTACCGAGGATTTCCGCCAGGACGCGGATTTCTATTGGCTCACCGGCATCAATGAGCCCGGCGCCTACCTCGTATTCGCGCCCAAAGCGCCCTTCAACAAGGTCACTCTGTTCTTGAAGGCGCGCGATCCCGAAGAGGAGCGATGGACCGGGCCGCGCGAGCCGATCTCGCCGGATCTCATCGACAAATACGGCGTCGACAAGGTACGGCGGGGATCGCCGGAGAGAACCTTGGAAGGAGCGGGCGCGAACCACGAGTGTGTCGCGATCATCGCGCCGCCCACCTTGGAGAAGGACGATCGAGGCGACGCGGAGCTTGCGGCGCGCGTGGCGCAGCGCTTCGGTTTACGCGTCGTGTACAAGCGATCCTTGCTCGCCGAAATGCGCGAAGCGCATGGACCGGAGGAAATCGAACGCATGGAGCGGGCGGTCGCCGTCACGCGCGCCGGGCACGAGGCCGTCGCCAAGGGCAGCGTGGCCGGGGTGTCCGAGCGCGACGTGCAAACACAGCTGGAGTACGCCTTTTTCGCAGCCGGCGCCACCGGTCTGAGTTATCCGTCGATCGTTGGCTCCGGGCCGGATGGAGCGGTACTCCATTGGGACAAGAATTCGCGGGTGCTCAAGGAGGGCGACCTCCTCGTGGTCGACGCCGCTGCCGAGTACGGCCGGTACGCCGCGGATGTCACCCGCACCTATCCCGTGTCGGGGCACTTCAGCCCCGAGCAGGCAAAGGTTTATCGCGCGGTCTATCAAGCTCAAGAAGACATCATGGCGGCGATCCACCCGGGCGTGTCCATGGCCGAACTGCAGCATGCGGCGGAGGAATCGTTGCGCCGCGCCGGCTATCTCAAGGATTTCATCCATGGCTTCGGGCACTTCGTCGGACTCGATGTGCACGATGCCGGTCTTTATGAAAAGCCCCTGCCGGTGGGTGCGATCTTCACCGTCGAGCCCGGTATCTATCTGCCCGACCGCGGCTTCGGCGTGCGCATCGAGGATGAAGTCATCGTCACCGCGACGGGCTATCGGCTGCTGACGTCGGCGTTTCCCCGCAAACTCGAGGACGTGGAGGCGTGGGTCGCCAAGGCGCGGCATTAGCACGCGCTCGCGCTACAGACCCAGGCACAGTGGAAGAATCCACCTTCGACTACATCATCATCGGCGCGGGCACCGCCGGTGCGTTGATGGCGAACCGTTTGAGTGCCGACCCAAAGCGCCGCGTGCTGTTGATCGAGGCCGGTCCGAAAGACAATTACCATTGGATCCATATCCCGGTCGGCTATCTGTACTGCATCGGCAATCCGCGCACCGACTGGCTGTACAACACCGAGCCCGACGCCGGCCTCAACGGCCGCACGTTGCGCTACCCACGCGGCAAGATCGTGGGCGGCAGCTCCAGCATCAACGGCATGATCTATATGCGCGGGCAGTCGCGCGACTACGATCATTGGGCGCGCCTGACGGGTGACGATACATGGACCTGGGCCAACGTCCTGCCCGCCTTCAGGCAGCATGAGGATCATTATCTGGGAATCGGTGCCCGGGATCCGGAGTACGCCAATTTCCATGGGGCCGGGGGTGAGTGGCGCGTCGATAGGCAGCGGCTTCGCTGGGAGATTCTTGACGCATTCGCCGAGGCCGCCGAGCAGGCCGGCATTCCGCGCACCCGCGATTTCAATCGCGGCGACAACGACGGCGTCGGTTACTTCGAAGTCAACCAGAAGAACGGCTGGCGCTGGAACAGCGCGAAGGCGTTTCTGCGGCCGGTGTGTAGCGCACGGCCGAATTTTACGATGTGGACCCATCGTCAGGTTACCCGCGTCAACATCGCGGCTCAGCCCGACGGCAGCCGCCGATGCACCGGAGCGCAAGTGTGGGACGGCCGCCAAATGGTGACTGTGCAGGCCGCGCGCGAAGTGATCCTGTGCGCCGGCAGCATTGGTTCGCCGCAGATCCTGCAATTGTCGGGTGTGGGTCCCGCGGATCTATTGCGCGCGAACGGCATCGACGTCGTCGTCGACGCACCGGGAGTCGGTGCCAACCTGCAGGATCACCTGCAGATCCGAGCGGTTTACAAGATCGCCGGCGCGCCGACTCTCAATGTGCTGGCCTCGTCGCTTCATGGCATGGCCAGGATCGGCTTGGAGTATCTGCTCAGGCGAACCGGCCCGATGAGCATGGCCCCTTCGCAGCTGGGTGCCTTCACTCGCAGTTCGCCGGAGCATGCGTGGCCCAACCTCGAGTACCATGTGCAGCCCCTCTCGCTCGATGCATTCGGCGAGCCGCTGCATGCGTTTCCGGCGTTCACGGCGAGCGTGTGCAATCTGAATCCGACCAGCCGGGGCTCGGTGCGCATCAAGACGCCGGGCTTCTGCGACGCGCCGGCGATCGTAACGAACTACCTCAGTACCCACGAGGATCGCAAAATAGCGGTTGATTCGCTGCGGGTTACGCGTCGCATTGTCGCTCAACCGGCATTGGCGAAGTACCTGCCCGTGGAATGGAAGCCGGGCGCGCAGTATGAGAGTGATGAAGATCTTGGGGAGCTGCTCGGCGACATCGCAACGACGATATTTCACCCGGTGGGCACCACCAAGATGGGAGCCGATACGGATTCCATGGCGGTGCTCGATGCTCGTCTGCGGGTCCGAGGCGTCGCGGGCCTGCGGGTGGTCGATGCCGGGGCCATGCCGACGATCACCAGCGGCAACACCAATAGTCCGACGCTGATGATGGCGGAGAAAGCGGCCGCGTGGATTCGCGCGGCGGATTCTTGAGGAAGTTACAGAAAACCGGGCTCGGAGACGGGCCCGGTTTTCTGTCGACCCGAGATCCTCGCGGTTACTTCAAATCGAGTTCTTGTCCGGTCCACGAGCCCAGAATTCGCCGTATCTTGCCGCGATCGACCGCGCCTTTGTTGGCGGCCGCGAGGGATCCCTCTACCTGGTCGGCTACGGCATCGCCCTTTGCGGTCCCGCCGTCCAACGCCGCCCAGTTCTTGAAATAAACCACCAGGTAGATATCGGGATCATTCTCGCCGCGCGGTTCCACCGTGACGACTTTGTAGCCGGTGATGTAACCCAGCTTTTTGGCCGCTTCCTGAGTGGCCTTCCATGTCGTGTCGAGAAACTTCATGTAATCGTCAAACTTGCCGTACTCGGTGCGGATTGCCGAGACTTGGATGACCTGTCCTTCGGTGAACGGGTGATCTTCGGCAACCGCCGCGACGCTCGACAACGCAAGACCTAGGAATGCCGCTGTTGCGGCGAGATGCTTGTTGAGTTTCATATTTTCCCTTTGCTATTTTGAGTTAATTATAAGAGAGCCTTTTGAGAGGCGTTTTGCGGGAGGCTCAAGACTCCCTGCGACGTGAACATATTATCGCCCTGGATGGCCCCCAGCAATCCGGACCCGGAGCCCGGTGTGTCAGGCTGAGACGACGCGGCCGTTTCTAATGTGCATCGCGCCACTTGATCGAGCACCCAATGCCCGCGTGTTGCTCCGTCGGGCCCGCGCCGGTTTCGGCGATCAGGCGCATCGCTTCGTAAAGATCGCGGCGGGTTCCTTCCGGCGCCGCTTCCTTGCGCGAAGCATCCAGTCGGCCGCGATAACGCAGCCGCAGCCCGGCATCGAAACCGAAGAAATCCGGGGTGCACACCGCTCCGTAGGCTTTGGCCACGGCCTGGGACTCATCATGCAAATAGGGAAAGGATAGCGTCGGCGCCAAGTCGACCATCTGTTGGAAACTGTCCTCAGGGTAGGTCTCGGCATCATTCGAGTTGACGGCGATGACGTTGACTCCGAGGCCGGCAAGATCACGCGTGTCGCGGATCAGGCGCGGCAGGATCGCTTTGACATAGGGGCAATGATTGCAGATGAACGCGACGACCGTACCGCGCGTACCGGCCAATTCGCGCAATCGGTGCGCGCGGCCATCCGTTCCCGGCAGTTCGAAATCAACCGCCGCCCATCCGAGATCTGCCGCTGGAGCTTGTGCTGCCATAGGCGCCCAGTATGCCCGATGTTGCTTCAATTCTGAATGCGGAGGAGCTGACGGGAGCGACGATTCTCACGGCGGCGGCGGTCTCGCGCGCCAGGCCGTGCCGTTGATGATGGCGGCCTGACCCGCGTCGAACAGACTCTGAAGATGAGCCGCGCTGAAATCGAGCGAAACGTCGAGTTCGGTGGACGGCAGAGCCGCAACCTGCAAATCACACCCGTTGATCGCGCAAAATTCCGCGGTCGTGATCAGCACTGAGCGCGTTGAGGCCTTACGGGAAGCCTCCAACGTGCGGCGGATGATCGGAATCGTCGCGCGACGCGTGATGGAGAAGTAGTCGTTGAGCTGAGCATTGACGATGATGTAGAGATGGCGCTCATAGCCGTCGGGAGTCAGCGCAGTCCCCAACAGCAAGGTTTGCGGAATCGCGAAAAAGGCGCTTTCCGCTCCCCCGTCAACGTGCATTTCTTGGAAGGTGTGCCGGCCGTCCGAAACCTCGATCATGGTGGGTGGGAAAACCACCGGCACGCTCGCGGAGGCGACCATGACGGTGGCGAACAATTCACGGGCCGCCGCGCCGCCCGTGGCGGCGATTGCCCCCATGTCCCAGATGACCAACTGTTCCGTATCGAGATTCGTCGTCGCAACGAGAAGTCGACGGCCCTTGGCGTGCTCCGCGGCGATCGCGCGCAGCAATTCGTCGGTGACATACTTGCGCACCAGATTCCGCAAGACTGCCCCGTCGAACAAGCCGGGCGTAAAAAGTCCGAGGAATGTGCGCCGGCGCAGCAGGTGCACGCTCGCTTCGCCCAGGAATGCCTGCCGCATTTGGTCATCCCAAGCCGGCCCCAAAAAGGCGAATGGTGCGGTCAGGGCGCCGGCGCTCACGCCGGTCACGATCTGAAATTCGGGCCTCGTCCCGGTCTGTGTCCAGCCGAAGAGCAGCCCGGCGCCAAAGGCGCCATTCGCGCCGCCGCCGGAAATCGCCAAGTAGCTGACGTCGTGCTCACGCGGGATCAGGCCTTGCATCATGGCGGCGAGCGCAGGGTCATCCTGGGTATAGCGTATGTGCTCGAAGCCTGGCGGCGAAGCCGCTTTCTCTTGCGCACTGGTGTATGCACCGCGAGGCAGCGTCACGCACCCACTGAGTGCAACACTGACAGCGATCAATCCCAGGTGTGACCCTCTCCGCCATGCGTGTATATTCATGGCGGTACTTTCAGAGAACGGGAGCAGGACAATGAGTGCGTCCGACAGCGGTCGAGAGGATATCTCACGGCGTACATTTCTCCTCTCGAGCGGCGGCGTCTTCACGAGCGCGTGGATCGCGGCGCAGTGGCCGTCCATCGCGGCCGCCGCGCATCACGCCGAACAAGTCGCGACGGACCGGGCCCCGCCGCACTTCGAGTTTTTCAATTCCTCCGATGGGTCCGACGTCGATGCGGTGTGCGCGCAGATCGTGCCGAGCGGCGCGACGCCCGGAGCCCGCGAAGCGCGTGCGGTGTATTTCATCGATCGGTCGCTCTCCACGTATTTTGCCGCCATGGCGCCGGGCTATCGGGAGGGACTCGCCGATTTTCAAGCGAAGTTCCGCGCCGCCCATCCGACGCTGCAATCCTTCGGTGCCAGTGATCCGGCGAGCCAAACGGCGTTCTTGAAGACCGCCGATCAGGGTCCCTTCTTTGAAATGACCCGCATGCTGACCGTGCTCGGCATGTTCACCTCGCCCAAGTACGGCGGCAACTACCAAGGCTCCGGCTGGAAGCTGATGGGTTTCGTGGATCAACACGCGTTCACGCCGCCGTTTGGCTACTACGACGCCCGGTACACCGGCTTCGTGCCCTATCCGGCGGGGACATCGACCGAGAAACACTCGTGACCGGCCGCGTCTTCAAAGCCGGTGAGAAGGTGGATTTCGTGGTGGTGGGCTCCGGCGCGGCGGGCGGCGTCGTGGCCCGGGAACTAGCGCAAGCCGGCTTTACGGTGTTGGTGTTCGAACAGGGACCGCGCCTCGGGCCTGCCGACTTCGAACACGACGAACTCAAGTACTTTTTCATGAACGGGATCACCAACAGTCCCAAGGACAGTCCGCAGACTTTCCGAAAATTGCCGACCGAGACCGCGACGCCGCCGCAGAGCCCCTTCCTGCCCGCCACCTATGCGCGCCTCGTGGGAGGCAGCAGTGTGCACTACACGGCGAATTTTTGGCGATTTCACGAGATCGACTTCAACGAGCGCAGCGTGCTCGGCAGCATTTCCGGCACGGCATTCGCCGACTGGCCGATCAGCTACCAAGAACTCGAGCCTTACTACACCAAAGTCGAATGGGAAGTGGGCGTCTCGGGTCTGGCGTACGCCAGCCCGTTCGACCCGCCGCGCACCAAACCCTATCCCATGCCGCCGCTGCCGGTGAAATCCTCCGGCGTGCTGTTTGAAGAAGGCGCCCGCAAACTTGGGCTGCATCCATTCCCCGCGCCGATGGCGATCGCTTCGCAGCCCTATCGCGGCCGCTCCGCCTGCATCAGCTGCGGCTTTTGCATGGGCTTCGGTTGCGAGGCACGCGCCAAGTCCTCCTCGCTGTATACGTCGATTCCGGAAGCGGAGGCGACCGGGCTTTGCGAAGTGAGGTCGGCCAGTTACGTATTTCGCGTCGAAACCAACGCGCAAGGGCGGGCCACCGGAGTGCATTATTTCGATCGCGACAAGCGTGAACACTTCCAGCCGGCCAACGCCGTGGTGTTGTCCGCCAACGGCGCCGAATCCGCTCGCTTGCTGCTCAACTCCACCAGCAATCTGTTTCCGCACGGACTCGCCAATTCCAGCGGCATGGTCGGCAAGCATCTGATGTTCAATCAAGGGTCCGGCGTGCAGGGCGTATTCGAACATGAACTGAACGAATACAAGAGCGTGCAGGTGACGCGTATCCTGCACGATTTCTATCAATCCGACCCCAAGCGCGGCTTTTACGGCGGCGGCGGCATCGACGCGCGCATCAATCCGCAGCCGGCGATCTGGGCCATGGACTCGGGCGGCGATCTGCCGCGGTGGGGCGCGGAGTTCAAAGAACGGCTGGAAGGCTTTCCGCGCACCATGGCCTGCACCGGTCACACCACCTCGCTGCCGCTCGAATCGAACAGCGTGAGCATCGATCCCACGCTCAAGGATGCGTGGGGCATTCCCGCCATTCGCGTCACCTACAAGGATCATCCCGACGATATGGCCACGGCGAAATTCTTTCAGGACCGGTCCTTTGAGATCGTCGAGGCGGCGGGCGCCAAGAAGATCTGGCGCGATGCCGTTGCCGAAAATACCTTCGGAGTGCATTTATTGGGAACGGCGCGGATGGGCAACGATCCGTCGACCTCGGTGGTCGACAAGTACCATCGCACGCACGATGTGCGAAACCTGTTCGTGTGCGACGGCTCGAGTTTCGTGACCTCCGGCCGCGGCCAACCCACCATGACCATTCAGGCCCTGGCGTTTCGCGCCGGGGATCACATCGGGCGATTCGCCAAGCGCAACGAGGTCTGAATGACCTCGACGGATGCCCAGGGTCTGCACCGCGGTATCGGCAACCGGCAATTGAGCATGATCGCCATCGGCGGCGCCATCGGCACCGGACTGTTCTTTGCGAGCGGCGGAGCGATCGCGCAAGCCGGACCGGGCGGCGCCCTTTTGGCCTACGGCACCATGGGTCTCGCGGTGTATTGCATGATGCAGTCCTTGGGCGAGATGGCGACGCAGTTACCCATCCCAGGATCCTTCGAAGCATATGCCGAGCGCTTCATCGATCCGTCGGTGGCGTTTGCGGTCGGCTGGAATTACTGGTTCAGCTGGGCAATCACGCTCGCGGCCGAGTTGGTCGCCGGCGGCCTCATCGTGCAATTCTGGTTCCCGCATTCGAATTCCATGCTCTGGGCCATGGGCTTTTTTGCGCTGCTGCTGGCGCTCAACCTGCTGTCCGTCAAGGCCTATGCCGAAGCGGAGTATTGGTTTGCCGGAATCAAGGTCGTGACCGTGATCATTTTCGTGGCGGTCGGTTGCTTGATGATCGCCGGCATGCTCGGCAACGCGCACACCGGATTTCACAATTGGACCTTGAGCGACCCGACATCCGGTACCCATGCGCCTTTCGTCGGCGGTTTGACTTCGGTATTGACCGTGTTCCTGGTCGCCGGATTTTCCTTCCAAGGCACGGAGGGCGTGGGTCTCGCCGCCGCCGAGACCGCCGACCCGAGCAAGAACGTCCCCAAGGCGATTCGCACCGTGTTCTGGCGCATTTTGCTGTTCTACATCGGTTCGATTTTCGTGGTCGGCACCTTGATCAGCTACACCAATCCGGACCTGCTGAATGCGGACGAGAGCCACATCGCCTATTCGCCCTTCACCATGGTGTTCCAAGAGCTGCCGAGATTCGGCTACTACGCCGCCAACCTCATGAATGCGGTCATTCTCTCCTCGGTGTTGTCGTGCGGAAATTCGTCGATGTACGTGGCGTCAAGAATGCTGCACGCCATGTCCCACAGCGGCAAGGCGCCGAAGATGTTCGGGGTGGTCAACGGGCGGGGCGTGCCGGTGGCGGCGCTCCTCGCCACCGGGTTGCTGAGCACGCTGGCCTTCTTTTCGACCGCCGTCGGCGAGCACAAGCTCTACCAAATTTTCTACAACGCCTCGAGCCTGAGCGGATTCATCATCTGGCTCGGCATTGCGGTGTGCCACTTGCGCTTCCGCCAGGCGTGGACCGCGCAGGGCCGCAGCCCCGACGAACTCAAATTCAAATCGAAGTTCTATCCGTATGGTCCCTGGCTCGCCATCGTGCTCTTCGTGATCGTCCTGTTCGGCGCCAACATCGGCGTGTTCCAGACGCCGGTGTTCTCATGGTTCGATTTCATCACCGGTTACCTGATGATTCCCACCGTCGTGTTGCTGTATCTGGGCCACAAATACTGGAACCATACGCGCGTGATCCCGCTGAAGGACTGCAATTTTCAATTGGAGTGACGGGCCGGCGTATTCGATTACAACCAAGGGGGATACATGAACAGCGGCATCAATTCGTTGGATCAGGTGAAGTGCACTCGTCGGCGAACTCAACGTGGCCGTGGTCGAGGAGCTGCGTCGCCGCGGCATCGGCATTCCGTATCCGCGGCGCGAGATCCGGATGGTGAATGCGGCTTGAGCCGCGCGACGAGCCGTCACTGCGCCAGGCCGCTTTGCAAAGTATCGAGAATCTTCCGGTACTCCGTGTCGGCCGCGCTTTGCTGAACGCCGCCGACCATTCCGGAGTCGGTGGAGCGCGGGCCGCCGCCGGTGACCTCGAGTCGCTGCCAGCCCGCGGTGAGAATCACTCGAACCTGAGTCTGTTTCCCGGCCGGCGTGAACAGGATCGACCCCTCCTGGCTGATATTGGCCGCTGCCTGACTGGGATCGGTCCACTGTTGGTAGAAGGACACGAATCCCGCTTGCGCGTCGACCGAACGCACGATGTAGTTGTTATCCATCAATATCTCGATCACCCGCGGGAAGATGGAGTCGATGGGCGCGGAGATCACGCGGGTCTGCAGGGCGCGGATCTGACCCACCTGCTGCGGCGTCGGCGCAGGCGCGGAGTGAACCTGGACCGGCGGAAGCTGGCACGCCTGCAAGACACACACAATCAACAGACACACTGCCATTCTCATGACGAATCCTCCTGTTACCTGATCAAGCGCTCACCGGCTACCCGGCACTCCGTATCCGATCGCTCCAGAGGCGAACACTGTGCAGCGCGCGCATCGGCGCCGGAACCGAACCGACCAAGGTGGCGGCCTCGTGCAGCAGTGCGGCACGCGCCGGCGGATCGCACAGGGCCCGGACATACAGCGCGGCGGCGAGTTCGACGTGCTGCCACTGATCGCCGTGGTTCTGAGCCGCCAATTCGCGCTGGAACTTGATGACCGGGTTGATCACCGCCAGAGCTTCCACCGCCCGGCCCTGCCGCGCCAGTGCCAGCCCGAGGCCCGCCGCCGCTTCGGCCTGGTCGCGCCGCTCGCTGATGGTTTGCACCGGCCAGCGCGCGCGCACCGCAATTGCGGCACGCGCTGCACGCTCGGCCTCAGATAAATCACCGGCTGCGAGCGCCGCCTGAGCCTGGATGTTGAGGGAGGCGAAGGTACATATATTTTGAAAGTACGTTTCGAGGCCGTCTCTTGGCTTGATACCCTGAACGACGCCGATGATTTCCTGGGTGATCCGACGCGTGCTGGCGTAGTCGCCCCTCCAAATGGCGATCGCGGCCCGCCCGTAGCCGACGCCGCATTGAGACATCGCCGGCACTGAACTGCCCGGCGGTTCACCCCTGGCCAGGCTCTCGTCGGTGGCCGTCGCGGTGGCTAAATTCGCATCGGCATGCGGCAAGTCACCGTCATCCGCCTCGCGTGCGGCGAGTAACGCATTTTCCCAAATGGTGTTGAGTTTATGAAATACGGCACCGCCGCTGACGCGATTCCGATCCTCGAGTCCTTGACGTTCCGACTGCAGCGCCTCCTGAATCTGTCCCGCTTGCCAGTACGAATCCCCCAGGCTGTGACGACTTACCGACAGATTGTTGATGGATATCGTGTTGGTGGGATCGAGCTGCACCAGAGCGATCGAATTGCGCAGGCTGACCTCGCCGGCTCGAATGGCATCGGCGGGGCGCATTTCCTGCTGCGCCAGATTGGCGAGCACGGTTTGAGTGATTTCCTGAGCCCGAAGCGCCAGCAAGTAATTGGGACGAGCCTGCAACACTTTGTCCGCAATGGCGCTCGTTTCGGTACCCATCTGGCGCGCCTCGTCGTTGCGGCCAAGCGCGACCAACGCCTGCGATTCCCAAGTCGCGGCTTCGGCATAGTGTGCCGCCATCTCCAGGTTCGAAGGACCAAGGGCCCCCAAGCCTACCGCGATGGATTTGGACAATTCGAGCGTCGCTACCGCGTCCTTCTCGTTGCCGGTCTGCGCCTGCTGCTCATAGCCGAGCTCGGTCAGCACATCAACATAGGCCCGGCGTGCCGCCGCCGGGGCGTTCGCGGCCTCGGCAACCGGCTTCAATAGCGCCGCTGCGCGCAATGCCGTCGGCAACGCCGCCGGGTTCTGTTGGTTCGAGAGGATCTTGGCTTGAATGGCGCCCGCCGAGGCGAGGACGATCGTGGTCGCATCCGAGGTATCGCCTCCCGCCCGCAAGCTCTCGAGCAGACCCAAGGCCTCGGTCACCGCGCTCGTGGCGGCTTGAGTCTTGCCCAATTTGCGCATGGCGCCCGCGTAATACACCATCGCGCGCGCGCCGCTGCGGACGGACTCCGGACCCTTGAGGGTGGGCGGCAGCGCATGGAAATAATCGACCTGGCGCTTGGCCAGGTCGGCGACGATGTCCAGGCGTCCGAAGGTTTCGAGTTCGCGCGCAAAGTCATCGGTGAGATAACCCAAGAGCTGTTCGGCTTGACCGCGCGCTTGTTCGGCCGCGGCGCGTATCTCCTGAGCGGAGCGCTCCGCGCGCTTCGCGCGTTGTGCGCTCAAGTATCCGAAAACTGCCGCCGCCGCCGCGCAGGCCGCCAGCGCGATGCACACGGTGGCCACCTGGCGCGCGCGCACCAACGCGCGCCGCGCCGCCAGTTCCCGGGCGCGCTGCTCGGCGAGCAGCCGTTCCGTGGAGTCGCGCGCCTCGCGCTCGCGCCGCCGGTCGCGGCTCGACTTGACCACCGCGCAGAGCACGTCGTGCGTGAGTTCGACGCGCCGCACGTCGAGACGCTCCTCGATGCGCAGCAGGCGCCGGTTGACCAGCACGGCGAGCGCATCGGGTGCGGCTCCCGCGGCCTTGAAACTCGCAAGCAGCCGTTCTTCCGCAATGTTTTCGCGATACCCGGAGTCGGTCAGCAGTTCGTCTTCGATCACGCGGCGCACTGCCGCCGGTTGGTCGGCGAGCGAGCGTTCATAAAAGCTGCTCAAGATGCTGGCGTGCGATCCGGCGAGCAGATCGAGCGAGATCTCGGTGCGCCCTTCGGCGAGCCGGGTATCGTTCAACTCGCGGCAGATCAGGCTGAGCAGGGACGGTTCGACCTCGGCATTCGCGAGTTCGGCCCCGCCGGCGACGAATCGCACGATGGCGGCGGCGACCTCTTCAGTGACCAGCCGCTTGCCGGGCAGTGTCACGGCCGCCAAGGCTTGTTTTCCGGTCATCGGCGCGAGCCGCAGACGGTTCTGCGTGATGGAGGGCATCGTACTCTTGAGCCCCTCGAGCGGCGCGAGATAGTCCTCACGCAGCGTGATCAGCACGCGATAGTCGCTGCGCGCGAAGTCGAACCGTTCCGCCGCCGACTCGTCGGCCTCGAGCCTCGCCTCCAACTCCTTCGGCGGGCGGTTTTCAACCAGATCCGCGAGGTCCTCGATGAAGCGCGCCGCCCGTGCCCGCCCGAAATCATCGGACTGGGCGAGGGTGAAGATTTCCTCGAACTGGTCGAATATCAACAGCGGCACCAGCGTCGCGCCCGAAGCATCCTTGAGCACATCGTCGCGATGGTGCAGGAATTCCCACAGCGATTCGCCGGGGGCCGCCACCCCGGCTTGAGTCCATTCGCCCGATTGGCGCGCGCTCTGGGCAATCGCCTGTTTGATCTGCGCGGTGGGCTCCGGCGCTTCCCGCCCATAATCGATGCGCACATACACCGGACAGTAGCCCTGCAGCCGCAGACGCGGCACCAATCCGGCGCGCAGAATCGAAGTCTTGCCGAGACCGGACTGACCGAACAGCACGGTCAAAAGCTTGCGCTGTACGCGGCGCGCGAGCTCCGCGACCTCCTCGTCGCGCCCGAAGAAATATTGCCGGGTCTCTTCCGTGAACGACGCCAGACCGAGCCACGGGTTGGCGGCATCGATGGTCGACGCGGCTGGATCAGGGACGTCGCCGGGCTTGGGCGCCGCGTTCATTGGCGGCGCGCCTGCATGAAGTCTGTGAGGCGGCGCGCGAAATCCGCCGGCACGACCCCGCCCGGCAGCTGCGAGAAGTGCAGCGTCTTGAATTTGTCCGGCACCAAGGCCTCGGCCGCGCTCGTCCCGTCGACGGTCACCGGCAAAATGAACAGCGCCCCATCGGCCATATTGCGCACCCGATCGATGGCGTAGCTCCATTCGCGGCGGAAGTACCCCTCGAGCCGCCGCTGCGTGGCGGCGGACACCACCGGAATGAAATACGAGCAACGCGCGATGTTGCGCTTGATCTTGAGGTCATAGTCGTCGCCGACTTCCAGCCGATCCATGTCGAACCAGGTCGTGATGCCCGCCGTCTCGAGTCCTGCCTTGATCTGTTGCACGGCCAACAGGTCTTCCCGGGCGTAACTGATGAACACCGCGTTATCGGGCATCTCCCGAGCGGGCGGCAAAAAGCGCGCAGGAGATCCTGAGGGCACTGCCGCTAGCGCGGGCTTGCGGCGTGCCTGCCAGCGCGCATGCAATTCGTCCACGAATCGCTCGGCGCCCATATAGACTCGGGTGCGCACGCTCACCTGTTGCAGAAAGGACATCAGCCGCTCATCCTGGCTGGTGGTGTCATCCGCCAACACCTCGCCGACGTCGCGCGGATCGGAGAGACGCTGCCTTTTCGCCATGCGCAGGAACAAGCGGGCCAGCCAGTTGGTAAAGTTGCTGCCGATGAACAGCAGGTGGCTGTGTTCGAGTTCGTGAAACAGCTTCTCGGGCGCCAGATGCTCGCTCTGCAACGCGCAGATGAACTCCAGCAGATCCTCATCGGAAATCACATAGGTGGGCGAGGCGGAAAGCCGCCCAAACAGGTGATAAACGACCGGGCGCTGCAGATGCTCGCGTTCGCAGGTGAGATCGGCGACTCGATTGGGCGCATAGGAGAGCACTTCGGTGGACGGTGCGCCGCTGAAGCGCTCCGCGTTGATGGCGTTCTCCATCAGCGGATCGAAGGTCGTGGATACGAACAGGTCGAAATCTGTGATCGCCGCCAGACGGCGCAACGCCTGCGGCGGCTCGAAGTTGGCATCCTTGAGAATGCCGCGCAGACGCACGTACGCTTCCTCGCGCCGCCCGCGCGCCGCCAAGAACCAACAGACCACGTCGTTGAGCGAATAGGGCTGCGGCAGCGACGCGATGTCGACGTTCAACCGCCCGGCGAGCTTCTCCGCCAGCCAATCGTAGAGCAGGCGCGGCCCGCGATCGGTTGCCACCTGCAGCAATTCGGGACCGACGATCGGAATCACCCGCCGCTCTTCGATGAAACTGAGCAGGTCGTCCCAAGCATCATCATCGAGAGTGGTGGCGATCGGCAGCCGCATCGTCGAAACGCTCATCGTGTTGCCTTAGGCTGCGAACCGCATAACCGGAAAAAAGTTCGCGTGGGCTGTTTGGATTTGTCGACTCAGTATGCCGCAGCAGCGAGCCGGCGGGCAAGGCGGCCGTTCGCCGGCCATCGCAGGCACACGGCTCAACACCGGGCTGCGCCGCTCACGATGCACCGATCGACGGCAAATCCGGTGCGAGGTAGCGGCGGCGCGCCTCGCGCGAAAACAATCGCTCGCGCGAATAGCTGCGCAGCGCGAAATCGCCCTGCACGATCGGTGACTGCAGCAGCGCCTCGCAGGCTTCGAGCACCGACTCACCCGCATGGCCGCGTAAGAATTTCTCGATCGCATCGAGGTAGAACTGTGTGATGGTTTCGTGATACCCGGCGTCCTCCGTATTGGCGCCGCCCATGGCCACGTTATAGCGGCGGATTATTCCCGGCAATTCGCGGCTCCAATCGGTGGCGGGAAAGCTCTTGAGCAGGTAGGCGGTTGCCAGACAGTGCTCGCGGTGATGGAAACGCGCCACCGGAAACGTGCAGTTTCGCACACCCTCCGCGATCTCGACGATTTCAGCCAGCGTCACGCTCATGCAAGGTGTCAGTGCCGCGAGGCCAGCGCCAGCAAGCGGACGCGCCCATAGCCTTTCGCGAGCTGCGTCGCACCCACATAGGTACAATCCATGTCGCCGGCACCCTCGAGACAGAGCTGGGCCGCGAACGGCTCGGTGACGAACACGCCGCCGGGCGGCACGACCGGCACGACCCGTGCCGCAAAAGAAAGCTGCGGGCCGTAGTATGAGTGGGCCTCTTCGATCGGGTCGATGCCCGCATCCGCCGCGCCGAAGTGCAGCGCCATGCGAAACTCGAGCTCTCGTCCCGCGGCGATATTCTCATTGAGTCGCTTCGTCGCCGCCGTCATCTCGAGCGCCGTTCGTGCGGCGGCCGTGGCGGAACGAAACACGCCGTGTATCGCATCGCCCCAGGTCTTGCGAAATATCAGCGCATCCGCGTGACGACGCAGGACCGCGGCGGCCGTCTCCGGCAGCTGCTTGGTCCAGTAGTGCCGCGTCTCGTCCGCGGTGAGCGTCGAGTAGCCCACGGCATCGGCGAAAAAGAGCGCATATCGCGGTGCTCGCGTCTGCGCCGGTACCCGGTCGCGGAACTCCGAGACGAACTGCGCGCGATCCACCGGCTCGAATTGCCGCCAGCGTCCGTGCAAGTTGCGCAGCACGACCCACGGGGCGTGCAAAGATTGGGCGAGCCCCAGCGATAAACCGAGGCCCACCTCGTCGCAGGTTCGCTCGTTGTCATCCCCGTCATCGAGGAGCAGGCTTGACCAGTCATATCCCGCGCGCCGCCCCGATGCCTGCCGGTTCATGAAGAGAGGGATGGGCGACGCGGCCGTGTCTTCGACCGGCGCAGAGGGCACGATCACGTGCAGGTCAGCCCCGAGCGCCGCAATCGCCCGCCAATCATCGTCGCGGTCAGGTCCCCCTTCATAGACCAGCACCGGTGGCTCCGCGTTGTCGGGCAGCTCGGTGAACCCATCCGCCGCCACCCCGGCATCGGCCGTCAATACGAACCCGACCGTCGGCAGATACCACCGCCGCAACGCATCGAGGCTGTCCGGCCGCAGAGTCGACAGCCTGCGCATTTGAGCGATCGTACGCGTGCGGGCCCACAGATTCCGCCGACAATGCCCGTTCGCATGGTCGACCGCCGTACTCAGGGTCCGCGAGTCGCGCAGCACGAGGGCCGCCTCGGCCAGCGTAGCCCAATGAAAGTACGCCGCGTCCTCATCCGCCGGAACACTCCGCGCCGCGAGGTCATCCATGACGGAAGCGGCGAGCCGGGCCGCACGCGCATCGTCGCCCGCCAAAGCCCACAGCAAGGCGGCGTTCCCGGTCGGGTACGGACCGTGTGTGCGCTCGGCAATTCGCTCGTAGGCCTCAGCGGCTTGAACGAGCAGCGGCGCCGATTCCGCCGCGCGGGATTGAAAGGCCAGATCTTTGAGCAGCCGGGCTTCGAGCGTCAGGAAATCCTCCACCGCCGTGTGGGCAAGTCCGCTCGCACCATAGGCCGCCAACGCGGCTCTCGTGGACCCACAAGACGCCAGGGACAGGATCGACAAGTGTTGCAGCGGCAGCGAGTCCGGCCACCGGCTGAGACCGTCCTGCGCAATGTCGAACGCGGTCACGAAGTTTCCGCTGCGCTGCAGCCGCCAGGCGATGGCAAGGGCGTTCCCCTCATCCGCGAACAGTTCGATGGACACCGGATCATCCTACAAGACTGCACGGTATCCTTGCAGCCCGGACCTCGGGCTGCGCCGCATCGGCCGGTGAGCGATGCGGCGCAGCCCAAAGACATCAAGGCAGGGACGCGACCTCGATCGACGCGGGTGCCAGATGGTTGGCAGAGGCATATTCACGGGTCAGGAGCGGGCTTTTGACCGCCGCGACTGCCGCGCGGATCGCGCGATCCTCGCAGACCTTTATGGCGGTAACCACGTGTATATCCGCCGAATTTGCCGACTCGCACACCTGGGCCGCCGCGCTCTTGATGCGGCGATACAGGACCTTGACGCCATCTGGAGTATTGGTATTGAGATCCGCGTACCGGACGACCCGCTGCGGAGCTGCGTCGTCCGCGTATGAGGTGTGCGCCGCCAGGCTCAATCCCATCGCCGTCATGAGCGCCAGCGTAAGGTGCGCCTTGCCGTTTCCGAAAGTACCGATGCTGTTCATGATGATCTCCTGTGCAGAAAGGTTGGTTGATCGTCAGGTGTCATGCTGGACTTGGAGAGGGCCGCCGGTCTGTCAAGCGCACGACACAAGCCGTACACTTCGGCGCATGGCCCTGGGCGCGCGCACGATGATCGAGCGAAACCGTCTTTTCCGCGGGCTGCCCTCGGCGACCCTCGACCGGATCGCGGCGCTCGCGATTCGCCGGGCCTATGGCCAGGGAGAGACCATCTTTGCCCAGTCGGATCCGGGTGATGGGCTCTACGGCGTCGCGACCGGCAGGGTACGCATCAGCGCGAGTTCATCCGACGGCAAGGAATTGTTCCTCAACATCATGGAGCCCGGCGATGCGTTCGGTGAGATCGCCTTGCTGGACGGCCGCCAGCGCACCGCCACCGCTTGCACGACGGCGCCGACGGAATTGTTGATGATCAAGCGCGAGGATTTCTTTGCGCTCCTGCGGCGGGAGCCCGAACTCGTCAGCCACATGCTCGAATTGCTGTGTCAGCGATTGCGTTGGATGAGCGGTTTGACCGAGGAGTCGGCGCTGCTGCCGGTCCCGGCGCGGTTGGCGCGCCGGTTGCTGTCGCTCGGAAAGTTGCACGGCCAGGAGACCGCGAAGGGCGTCCGCTTGTCGATCTCGCAGGAGGAAATGGCCCGATTCGTCGGGCTGTCGCGGCAGATCGTCAATCAACATCTGCAACTTTGGAAGGCGCAGCGTTGGGTGGGCCTCGGCCGTGGCAAGATCACCATCCTCGAACCGGCCGCCTTGGAGGCCATCGTGGCGCACGACGGTGCGGGGGCCATGCAACCCTTCGCGTAGCGATTGCCTCGTGCCGGCCCCAACCCCGGGGTTTGTGGGATAAATCGGACGCAGGATCACCGCTCGATCTGGCTACCGCGCCGCGATTGTGCTGGGTATACATAGTCCCGATGATCAAACGCCAGACCATTATTCACGGGTTACTCGTTTTATTGATTGCCTCGGGGTGCACTTCCATGAAAGAACCATTGCGACCGGTGCCACATGTCGATTTACCGCGCTACATGGGAGATTGGTACGTCATTGCCAACATTCCCTATTTCGCGGAAAAGAACTGTGTCGATTCCATTGAAAGCTACGCGCTGCGCAGCGACGGCGATATCGACAACTGGTTCACTTGCCGCGACAAGTCCTTTGACGCGCCGATGAAGCGCAAGGCGACTGCCCGCGCGGTCGTGGAAAATACCGCCAGCAACTCGGTCTGGCATGTTAGATTCTTCAAAGTCATATCGGTCAAGTACGTGATCCTCGACCTCGATCCCAACTATCAATGGGTGGCGGTGGGCCATCCTTCGCGCAACTATGGGTGGGTGATGGCGCGTTCGAAAACCATGGATGACGCAACCTACGAAGCCGTGCTCAAGAGCTTGGCCGGGCAAGGCTACGACGTGTCGCGGTTCAAAAAGGTGCCGCAACAGACGTCTACATCGACTGCGGCGGCTGCGTCGACCGCCGCGGCCGCATCCACTGGGGGGGCTCCATCGACTGCCCTGTTGAACTGAGCGCTGCGGCACACGCCCGATAGTATTGTGTCCATGCTGACGGAATTGCTCGTCAATGCCGCATTCGCGGCCATGCTGTTCGCGATCATGTGGGGTGTTTGCGTCCGTGTGAGGAACTACGGATTCCTCGACGTCACCTGGACATTCTGCATCGGCCTGCTCGCGCTGCTCGACGGCGTGGCCGGCCGAGGAGATGTCATGCGACGCGTGCTGTTCACCACGCTGGGGGTGATTTGGAGCGCACGCTTGGGTGGGTTTGTATTGGCTCGGGTGCTGCGCCACCATCCGACCGAGGACAAACGTTACCGCAGCCTGCGGGAGAGCTGGAAGAGTCCCGGCGAGTTCCTCGCCTTCTTTGAATTGCAGGCACTGGTCGCGGTGGTTTTCTCTGCGCCCTTCCTGTTGGCGTCCTTTGCCCGCGACTCACACATCGCGGCTCTCGAATGGCTCGGTTTAGGCGTTGCGGCGGTGGGCATCGTCGGTGAGGCCGTGGCGGACGGGCAGTCGGCGGCATTCAAACGGCGGCCGTGCAGGGCAAAGGCCATATTGGATGACGGTTTGTGGCGCTACTCGCGCCACCCCAACTATTTCTTCGAAATGTTGGTGTGGATCGGCTTCGCGCTGGCGGCGCTTCCCCTGCCGCTGGGATGGATCGCGATGGCCTGCCCCGTGTTGATCATCTATTTTCTGCTGCGCGTGACCGGAATTCCGCTGACGGAAAAGCATTCCCTCGAGACACATGGTCAGGCGTATCGCGACTACCAACTGAGGACGAGCGCGTTCATTCCCTGGGCGCGAAAGTCCGCGCCGAGCGGGCCCTAGGCGCTCGCCATGATTTACAATAAGACATGTTTTTCACTCACGTACCCGCCAAAAAGTGATCCGAGTCCTTTTTCTCGCCGCGTTCGCCGCATCGCTCGGGGGCTGCGCGACGTCCCAGACGCCAGCCCTCCCTGCGATACCCGAACGGTTACGGGTTCCGGCGGGCGAGCAGTTGTCGCTGCGCGCACACGCTACCGGGGTTCAGATTTACATGTGCCAGCCGGTCAAGGAGGACCCGAGCCATTTCGCGTGGGCGCTCAAAGCTCCTCAAGCGGATTTGGTGGACGGCGCCGGTAGAAAAGTTGCCAAGCATTACGCCGGCCCGACTTGGGAGGCGGCCGACGGCAGCATGGTCATGGGCGAGGTCGTGGCACGTGACGATGGCCCGGATCCCTCGGCGATTCCTTGGCTGCTCTTGCGTGCCACATCCACGAGCGGGACCGGGCTGTTCACCAACGCGCAATTTATCCAGCGTCTGAGCACCACCGGCGGCAAGGCGCCCGCCGACGGATGTGATCAATCGCACCCGGATGCGGAATCGCGAATAGCCTACAGCGCCGATTATCTATTCTATTCCCCCAAGCCCTGAAGCGGCCGGGGCATCGATAGGCCGTTTCGCGTCCTGCATCGAATTGCAACATTTCTGCGGCATGATCATGATGGGGTATGCCACCAAGAAACGTCCCCCAATGACCAAACTGCCGCCGATCGATCAAGAGGAAATCATCCGCCGCATCCGCCGGGATCTTCAGGACGGGTACGACGAAGAATTGGAGATGGAGATCGAAGACCGCGATTCGGTACCGGGGGCCACATCGGGCGCGGTATCCGATCCGGACAAGGACTACCGGCGGGATTATTTCAGGCACCTGTTTCGGCTTCAGGCCGAACTCGTCAAGCTGCAGGATTGGGTGGTCGCCAGCCAGCAGAAGGTGCTGATTCTATTCGAGGGGCGTGATGCCGCCGGCAAGGGCGGAGCCATCAAGCGTATCACTCAAAAGCTCAATCCCCGGGTGTGTCGGGTGGTGGCGCTGCCGGCGCCCAATGACCGCGAGCGGACGCAGTGGTACTTTCAACGCTACGTTCCGCACCTCCCGGCGGCCGGCGAAATCGTGCTGTTCGACCGCAGTTGGTACAACCGCGCGGGCGTTGAGCAAGTGATGGGCTTTTGCACCCCCGAGGAGTACGAGGAGTTTTTCCGCTCGGTGCCGGATCTGGAGCGCATGCTGGTGCGCTCAGGGATCAAATTGCTGAAATATTGGTTCTCGATCACCGACGAGGAGCAATACCTGCGGTTTCTCGGCCGCATCCACGATCCCCTGAAGCAATGGAAGCTCTCCCCGATGGACCTTGAATCACGCCGTCGATGGGAACAATACACGAAGGCGAAGGAAGTGATGCTCGAGCGGTCGCACATCCCCGAGGCGAGGTGGTGGGTGGTGCAGGCCGTCGACAAGAAGCGCGCGCGACTCAATTGCATCGATCACCTGTTGAAACAGTTTCCCTACGAAGAGACGCCCAAAACACCCATCGTATTGCCGCAGCGCGAACATCACGAGCATTACTCCCGCCAAGCCGTGCCCGCCGACATGCTGGTACCGGAAGTTTATTGAGGATCACGCCGTGCCCAACGACGTTTCCAACTCCCGGCCGAGTGCGATCAACCGCGGCCGCACCTGTTCGAGCAAGAAGTCCTTCGACACCATGTAGGCCGGCGCCCCGCAGTTGATCGCCATCGGCGGCAGTCCGCCACCCGGCCGCACGGGGATCGCAATCGCATTGACGTCCTGTTGCCAGTCCCCGAATGAACAACACACGCCCAGTTCGCGCACATCGCGCAGCGCCTGCTCAACGCCGCGTTGCAGCTCCGGCCAGCGGTTCGCATCCGCCAGCTCGCGTACGCGTTCCATGATGCCGTTGCGTTCGCTTTCGGGAATCGCCGTCAAATACGCGCGGCCCATCGCCGAGGTGGCGATCTGTATTCTGGCGCCCGTGTCGAGACTCAGCGTCACCGCCGCCGAACCGCGGACGGCATCCAAGTACAGCATCGAGAGCCGATCGCGGCTCCCCAAGCTCACCATGCACTGGGCGAAGTCGGCCAAAGCTTGCATCAAGGGATGCGCCAATTTGCGGATGTCGAGCCGCGCCAGCGTGGCGCTGCCGAGCGCGAGAGTCGCGGTGCCCAGACTATACTTGGCGCTTTCCTCGACATAAATCAGATAGCCGAGCGTGGTGAGCGTGTGCGTCAGCCTCGACACCGTGGATTTGGCCAGGCCGCAGCGCTTGCTCAGCTCCTGATTGCCGAGCATTCGATCGCCGTGGCGGAAACACGCCAGTACCTCGAGGCCCCGCGCCAACGCGGTCACGAAATGGCGATCCGTTTTCACGCTTTTGAGCGGGCGGTGGGTCAGATTCCCCGACCGCGGGGCGGCTCGTTTGACAAGCTCCGGCATAGATACGCATAATTTTGCACTAATTCAGAATTAAATTCCGTAGTGCAGAACCGTCCATAGTACAGAACCGTAGTGCCAATCAAACCAATCCGCCATGCAGCTTGAATTCACCGACGAAGAACAATCGTTCCGCGAGGAGGTGCGCGCCTTCCTGCGCGAACAACTGTCGCCCGAGATCAGCGGCAAAGTGCTCGAGGGTTACGAGCTCGGCCGCGATGAACTCGTGCAATGGCAGCGCCGACTGCATGAGCGCGGCTGGGGCGGTATGGGTTGGCCCAAGCAGTTCGGCGGGCCCGGCTGGAACTCGGTGCAGCAATACATATTCGACGAGGAGTCCGCGCTCGCCGGCGCACCGCGCCTGATCCCTTTCGGCACCAAGATGGTTGCACCGGTGATCATGGCGTTCGGCAGCGTCGCACAGCAGCGTCGATTCCTGCCGCCGATCAGTTCGGGCGAGGACTGGTGGTGTCAGGGGTATTCCGAACCCGGCGCGGGCTCGGATCTGGCGTCATTGAAGACCCGGGCCGAGCGTGACGGGGAGTTCTACGTCGTCAACGGCCAGAAAACCTGGAACACGCTGGGGCAATATGCGGACTGGATCTTTTGTCTGGTGCGCACCGATGCCAGCGCCAAGCAGCAGTCGGGCATCACCTTCCTGCTGATCGACATGAAGACTCCGGGCATCACCGTGCGGCCCATCGTCCTGCTCGACGGCGGCCACGAGGTCAACGAGATCTGGTTCGAGAACGTGCGCGTGCCTGTCGAGAACCGGATCGGGGAAGAGAATAAAGGCTGGACTTATGCCAAGTTTCTACTCGGCCACGAACGCACCAACATCGCCGGCATCGGCATTGCCAAGCGCGAGCTGGCGCGCCTGAAGCGCATTGCGGGCACCGAGCGCAAGAATGGCCGCCCGCTCATCGAGGATCCGCTGTTCGCCGCGCACGTCGCGCAAGTCGAGATCGACTTGTGGGCTTTGGAGATCACCAATTTGCGAGTGCTGTCCGCCGACCGGCGTTCTCCGTCGGCAGGTCCCGAAGCGTCGATTCTCAAGATCAAGGGCACGGAAATTGCTCAGAGCATCTCCGAACTCATGATGCGCGCGGTCGGACCGTATGCTCTGCCCTATCGCCGCGAGGCGATGGAAGCCGGCTGGCAGTTCGATCCGTCCCGCGAGCCGCCGGGCCCGCGCTACGCCTCGACGTTGGCCGGCGCATATTTGAATTACCGCAAGCTGTCGATCTTCGGCGGCACCAACGAAATTCAGAAAAACATCATCTCCAAGATGATTGTGGGTCTGTAGGCCGGCCTGTACGCCGGTCGGTAGGAGAGTTATCCGTGGACTTCGAATTCAGCGATGAGCAGCGGCAGCTGCGTGAGGTGGTGGAGCGCTACCTCACCGACGAGTACGGCTTCGATCGATATCGGGCCATCAAAGGCTCGGAGGCGGGATGGGACCCGGCGGTGTGGCGTGAACTCGCTGACTTAGGGGTGCTCGGCATCAACGTGCCCGCGGCGCAAGGCGGCTTGGGATTCGGTCCGTTGGAAACACTGGCGATGATGGGCGCGTGCGGCAGCAGCTTGCTGCTCGAACCGCTGGTCGGCAGCGCGGTGATCGGAACGGCGGTGTTGCGCGCCTTCGCCGATGATCCCGCGGCCGCCGAAATGCTGTCGAGAATGACGACAGGCCATGAGATCGCGGTACTCGCGCATTTCGAGAGCGATGCGCGCTTCGAAACGCAGTGGGTGACCACACGCGCACGGCGCACCGGCGACAAGTACGTGCTCGACGGCCACAAGGGCGTGGTCCTGCATGCCGGCGCCGCCAATACCCTGCTCGTTTCCGCCCGCACCGCGGGGGACGCGGGCGATGCCGCGGGGGTGACCCTGTTTCGCGTCCCGCGCGAGACCCCGGGTCTGGCGCTCGACGCCTATCCCACCGTCGACGGCCGGCGCGCCGCCGACGTGTATCTAAAGAACGTGGAGCTGCCGGCCGGCAATCGGCTGGGGAACGAGGGCGCGGCGCTTCCTGCGATTGACGCCGCACTCGACCTAGGACTGGCCGCGCTGTGCGCCGAGGCCGTCGGGGTGATGCAGTCGCTGGTGGATGCAACGGTTGAGTATGTGCGGCAACGCCAGCAATTCGGCGTGCCGATCGGGCGCTTCCAGGCGCTGCAGCACCGCATTGCCGATATGTTGATTCACCTGGAACAGGCGCGCTCGATGAGCTACCTCGCCGCGCTGCGTTGCACCGACACCAGCGTCACCGAACGGCACCGCGCGCTGTCGGCGGCCAAGGCCGTGATCGGCCAGGCGGGCCGATTCATCGGGCAGCAGGCCGTGCAACTGCACGGCGGCATGGGGATGACCGACGAACTCAAGGTCAGCCACTGGTTCAAGCGGCTCACCGCCGCGGATTTGATGTTCGGCGACAGCGATACTCACCTACAGCGCTTTGCCGCGCTCTCGGTGTGACTGATCTCAGGGCGCCACGTCGGCTAACAGTTGGCCTCGCTTCCAAGCCGACGCGAATTTTTGGGGTGTCCGGACGATTGGCTACGCGGCGCCGCCCTTCGAGAACGGCAGCACATGCATGCGCTTGCCGGTTGCGGCAAAGATCGCATTCGCGACCGCGGGTCCGACCGGCGCGACGCCGGGCTCTCCCACTCCGGTGGGCGGCTCGGTCGACGGCACGATGTGGACTTCGACTTTCGGCATCTCGTTGATGCGCAGCACCCGATAGCTGTTGAAATTGTCCTGTTCGACGCGGCCCTCTTTGAGGGTGATTTCGCTGTAGAGGGCGGCGCCCAAGCCGAAGCCGATACCACCTTCCATCTGGGCGGTGATGATGTCGGGATTGATCGGCGTGCCGCAGTCGACTGCGCACACGACCCGCTCGACCTTGATCTGGCCGTCCTTGCCGACGCTCACCTCGGCGACTTGTGCGACGAGGGTCTTGAACGCCTCCGCCACCGCGATGCCGCGGCCATAGCCTGCCGGCAGCGGCGTGTTCCAGCCCGCTTTCTCGGCCGCGAGATCGAGCACCGCTTTCATGCGGGGTTCATGCTCCAGCATGTTGCGTCGGAACGTGTAGGGATCCGCGCCCGCGGCGTGTGCCGCCTCGTCGATGAAGGATTCGACGGCAAAGGCCGTGTGCGAACTGCCGACCACGCGCCACCATAGAATCGGCACACCGGTCGTGGTGGTCGCAAGTTCAACTTTGACATTGGGTATGGCGTAAGCCAGGTTCGCGGCGCCTTCGACGGACGTCGGATCAATCCCGCCTTTGATCATCCCGGCAAATGACGTGCCGGCCATGATGGATTGGCCGACGATGACTTGCCGCCAACCGGTGAGCTTGCCCTTGTCATCGAGGCCCGCTTCGAGCTTGTGATAGAACATCGGCCGGTACAGGCCGCCGTGTATGTCGTCCTCGCGCGTCCACTGTAGTTTGATCGGTGTGCCGTCGGCACCGAACGCCTTGGCAATCGAGACCGCTTCGACGATGTAATCGGACCGCGTGTTGGCGCGACGGCCGAAGCTGCCGCCGGCATACAGCGTGTGAATGCTCACTTGCTCGGGAGCGAGTCCGGCCGTGTGCGCGGCATTCGCTTGATCCAAGGTTTGGAATTGGTCGCCTGCCCAAATCTCGCAGCTGCTGCCGGTCAGCTTGACCACCGCATCGAGCGGTTCCATCGGCGCGTGCGCGAGGTAGGGAAATTCGTAGCTGGCGGACACCTTTTTGGACGCACTCTTGATCGCTTGTCCCGCGTCGCCGTCGTTGCGCGCGGAAACGGCGGGCTGGTCGGCGAGTCGCCGGTACTCGTCCATGATGGCTGCGGAGCTGCGTTTCTCAGCCTTCGAGTCGTCCCACTCGATTTTCAGCGCGTCGCGACCGAGCTTGGCCGCCCAGAAAGATTTTGCTACGACCGCGATGCCGGCCGGCACCTGGACCACTTTGACGACGCCCGGCAGGGCGGCGGCGGCGGTGGGATCGAAGGACTTGACCGTTGCGCCGAACAGCGGCGGCCGCTGCAGCAGCGCGACCAGCATGCCGGGCACGGTAAAATCGAGAGTGAATTGGGCGGTGCCGTTGGACTTCGCAGCCGCATCCACGCGCGGCGCGGTATGTCCGATCAGTTTGAAATCCTTGGGATCCTTCAGGGTCACGGTCTCGGGGACCGGCAAGCTCGAGGCGGTCTTCACCAACGCACCGAAGGTCGCCTGGCGCTTCTTGCCGGCGTGATAGACGATGCCTCGCTCGACGGTGAGCTCGGTGACGGGGACCTGCCACTCCTTGGCCGCCGCGGAGAGCAGCATCAGGCGGGCCTTGCCGCCGGCGTCGCGCAGCTGGTTCCAGGAGTTGGCCATGGCCGAACTGCCGCCGGTACCCTGCATGCCGAAAGCGAGATTGGCATAACGCTTCACATCGGCCGGCGCGCTCTCGACCCTGACCCGCGACCAGTCGGCGTCCAGTTCCTCGGCGACGACGGTGGCGATGCCGGTGTAGGCGCCCTGGCCCATCTCGATGTGCTTGGCGATCACGGTCACGCTGTCGTCGGCGCCGATGCGCAAAAAGGCATTGGGCGTGAACGTGGTTCCCGGCAACGGAGTGGCGGGACCCGCGGCGAGGGCGCGCCGGGTCGTACCGGTCCATTCGAATCCGATCGTCAGCGCGATCACGGTGACGCCGCCCGCGCTCTTGAGGAAGCTGCGGCGAGTCGGCAGGGAGAGAAGAGCGTTGGTCGTCATGGTTCAGGCCTTCATGGAGCCGGCGGCCGCATGAATGGCGGCGCGAATGCGATTGTAAGTGCCGCAGCGGCAGATATTGCCGCTCATGGCGCTGTCGATGTCGGCGTCGCTCGGCGCGGAATTCGATTCGAGCAGTGCCGTCGCGGACATAATCTGTCCCGACTGACAATAGCCGCATTGGGGCACTTGCAGCGTGACCCAGGCGGTTTGCACCGCTTTCGCCGGCTTGCTCTCGAGGCCCTCGATCGTGGTGACTTGCCGGCCGGCAACCACCGACAGCGGAGTGACGCAGGAGCGGATGGCCTTGCCGTCAAGTTGGACCGTGCAGGCGCCGCACTGGGCCATGCCGCAGCCAAACTTGGTTCCGGTCAGGCCCGCGACTTCGCGGATGGCCCAGAGCAAGGGCATCGTGGGGTCGGCATCCAGCGTGGTGGGCTTGCCGTTCAATACAAAAGTCGTCGACATAACAACTCCGCAATCAGTCGTCCTGTAAATCCTGGCCTGGAAAGAGCGCATCATTGAAGCCGAATTGAGTCAGATCGCGGATGCGCCGCGGATACAGTATACCGTCGAGGTGGTCGACTTCGTGCTGCACGACCCGCGCATGAAAGTCCTTGACTGTGCGGTCGATGAGGTTTCCCTGCGCGTCGTGGCCGGTGTAGCGCAACTCACGATAGCGCGGGACCAGGCCGCGCATGCCGGGCACCGACAGGCAGCCTTCCCAGCCTTCGTCTTGGGCGTCGCCGATCGGGGTCAGGGTAGGATTGATCAGCACCGTGAAGGGCACGGGATCCGCTTCCGGATAGCGGGGATTGAATTCGATGCCGAAAATCACGACCCGCAATCCGACGCCGATTTGCGGTGCAGCGAGGCCCGCCCCATTGAGATCTTGCATGGTGTCCCGCATATCGGTGAGCAGATCTTCGAGCGCCGGCGTGCCGAACTCGCGTACCGGCAGCGATACCGCGAGCAGGCGCGGGTCGCCCATTTTAAGAACTTCGCGTATTGCCATGGATCCTAGTATCTTAATGCCAAACGTGATCCCATAGAGAGCGAATGCCCGGCCTTTTATACATAAAAACATTCGGTTGTCAGATGAATGAGTACGATTCCGGCAAGATGCGGGATGTGCTCGAAGCCGCCGACGGTATGACGCGAACCGACAATCCGGCGGAAGCGGACGTGCTGCTGGTCAATACCTGCTCGGTGCGCGACAAGGCTCAGGAAAAAGTGTTTTCCCTGCTGGGGGAGTGGCGCCAGTTCAAGCGCGAGCGCCCGCATGTCGTGATCGGCGTCGGTGGCTGCGTGGCCAGTCAAGAGGGAGAGGGCATCACCGCGCGCGCGCCGTTCGTGGACCTCGTATTCGGCCCGCAGACCTTGCATCGCCTGCCGGTCATGCTGCGCGGCTTGAAGGAATCCGGGCGCTCGCAGATCGACGTGAGTTTTCCGGAAATCGAAAAGTTCGACCGCCTGCCCGAGCCGCGGGCCGCGGGCGCAACGGCATTCGTGTCGATCATGGAGGGCTGCAGCAAGTACTGCAGCTTCTGCGTCGTGCCCTACACCCGTGGAGAAGAAATCAGCCGCCCGTTCGAGCAGGTGCTCGCGGAAGTGCAAAGCCTCGCGTCCCAGGGTGTTCGGGAAATCACCCTGCTCGGGCAAAACGTGAACGCCTACGCCGGACCGATGGCGGACGGCACCATCGCGGATTTGAGCGTGCTGATCCACTTCGTGGCCACGGTCCCTGGCGTCGAGCGCATCCGCTTCACGACTTCGCATCCGCTCGACTTCAACGACAGCTTGATCGAAGCCTACGCCAATGTACCCAAGCTCAATAATTTCATGCATTTGCCGGTGCAGAGCGGTTCGGATCGCATTCTCGCCGCCATGAAGCGCGGACATACGGTGCTCGAATACAAGCAAAAGCTTCGCAAGCTGCGGGCGGCGCGGCCCGATATCTGCATTTCCACCGACATCATCATCGGCTTTCCCGGCGAGACGGAGGAGGATTTCATGGCCACCATGAGTCTGGTGGAAGAGGCGGGCTTCGATCAGTCATTCAGTTTCATCTACAGCCGCCGCCCCGGCACGCCGGCCGCGGCGCTGCCGGATGAGGTGCCCCACGACGTCAAACAGCATCGGCTCGAACTCTTGCAGCAGCGCTTGAACGGCCAGGCGCGCGCCATTTCGCAGCGCATGGTGGGCAGCCGGCAGCGGGTGCTCGTCGAGCGCCGCGCAAGGCGAGATCCCCGGCAGTTCGCCGGCCGCACCGACAATAATCGTTGGGTGAATTTCGACGGCCCTCATGAGGATCCGATGTCGCTCATCAACCGCTTCGCGGATGTGATCATCACCGAGGCCATGCCCAATTCGTTGCGCGGGCGTTTGATCCCCGACAGCGCGTCATGAGTTCGAGTGCGATGACGCGCGATGTCCTGCTGGCCCCCGCGGACAACGTCCGCCTGGTCGAACTGTGCGGACCTCTCGATGAGCACCTGCACCTGATCGAAACGCGGCTCGGGGTGGAAGTCAGGCGCCGGGGCAATCGATTCCAGATCATCGGTCTGCCGGCGGCGATCAAACGCGCGGAGACGGTGCTGCAGGGCCTCTATATGCGCGCGCAGCGCGAGCCGGTGGATTCCGAGCGCGTCCACATTGCGCTGCAAGAGCTCGATATGGACGCCAACGCCGAGGTGGGTTCGGATTCGGATGAATTGAAAGTCCGTACCTCGCGCGGCGCGGTGCGGGCCCGCGGCGCCAATCAGACCGAGTACCTGAGCAACGTCCGGGCCCACGATTTGACCTTCGGCATCGGCCCCGCCGGGACGGGAAAGACTTATCTTGCGGTCGCGTGCGCGGTGGAGGCGCTGCAATCCGACAAGGTGAGGCGCATCGTGCTGGTGCGCCCGGCGGTGGAGGCGGGCGAGCGCCTCGGATTCCTGCCCGGCGACCTGTCGCAAAAGGTCGATCCGTATTTGCGTCCGATGTATGACGCGCTGTACGAGATGATGGGCTTCGAGCGGGTGGCCAAATTGATCGAGCGCAATGTGATCGAGGTGGCGCCGCTCGCGTTCATGCGCGGGCGCTCGCTCAACGACTCCTTCGTGATCCTGGATGAGGCGCAGAACACCACCAATGAACAGATGAAGATGTTCCTCACCCGCATCGGCTTCGGCTCCAAAGCGGTCGTCACCGGCGACATCACCCAGGTCGACTTGCCGAACTCCAAGCAATCCGGCCTGCGCACGGTGATCGACATCTTGCGCGGCGTGCACGGGATTGCCTTTACGATGTTCACTTCGCGCGATGTGGTGCGCCATCCTTTGGTGCAAAGAATCGTTCAAGCCTACGAGGCGAGCGCCCCTGGCGACGGCGGTTAAGGCGGCGACGCCGCGGCTCGAGCTCGAAGTGAGCTATGCGGCGCGGCGCCCTTGGGTGCCGAGTCCGCCGCAGCTGGCGAGGTGGGCGGCGGCGGCATTGACGCCCGTGCGGCGGCGCACGGTGCTCTCGGTGCGAGTCGTCGGCAGCGCCGGGAGCCGCCGCCTGAATGCGCACTACCGGCACAAGGACTCGCCCACCAACGTGTTGTCATTCGCCGGCGCAGGCGGTACCCCGGATGGCCGTTACTTCCTGGGTGAGCTCGTCATCTGTGCACCTGTGGTGGCGCGCGAGGCGCACACGCAATCAAAGACGATCAAGGCGCATTGGGCGCACATGACGGTCCACGGCGTGCTGCATCTGCTGGGTTTCGACCATGAGCGGGCGGCGGAGGCCGCAAAAATGACTTTGCGGGAGACTCAAATCCTTGATCGGCTTGGGTTTTCAAACCCGTATCGCTGATCGAGTAAGCTGCATCCCATGTCCGATCAGCCCCATGGCGGAACCACCGGCCGCTGGTTAAAGCGCATTACCCAGTCGATGTCCGGTGAGCCGCGCGATCTTGCCGAGCTCATCGAGGACCTGCGCGAGGCGAGTGAGCGGGACCTGTTCGACGGCGATGCGCTGGTCATGCTCGAGGGGGTATTGGCGGTGGCGGACATGCAGGTCCGCGACATCATGGTGCCGCGTTCGCAAATGGTGTTCGTCGAACGCGATGAGCCGCCGGACAAACTCATCGAGCGCGTGGTCGAATCGGGACACTCGCGCTTCCCGGTCATCGGCGAGGATC
>Ga0209611_10001103_pt1 | contig 44673 bp, 39 predicted proteins | sample S1TSphgellanicum_3_FD_187693 | JGI IMG/M metagenome (GOLD analysis project Ga0209611, IMG submission 187693) | Host-associated microbial communities from peat moss isolated from Minnesota, USA - S1T2_Fc - Sphagnum magellanicum MG (SPAdes) (version 2) | ecosystem: Host-associated > Plants > Peat...
AATTGTTGTTGTAAACATTTTTTCCTTTTCAAACGTGCAATTGTAGATGCTTATTAGAATGACGAAGTGATGCATTGAAAAGAAATGTTCAATGTGCAAGAAATTGCAATCCATTTTCTATATGTGGGATTCTTTATGCCTTATGCTTAGATGTTTACTTGCACATGGGGACAAGGTAAATTTCTGTTTTTCCTTCATAAAACACCTTGCTCACACTTGTTTTTGGTTTGTGTTGTACTTAAGTTGAAAACTTGACTTTCAACTTGTCTTCACTTCTTCATAACCAAAAAAATAAAGTCTAGAATTGAGCATGCGATTCAAGACCAACATGTGTGACAAAATTAGGAAATAGTGCTTGGAATGTTTTTAACCATATGATCAAACATGGAGTTCAAGAAATTAATTAAATGAAAAACGGACAACAAAAATCTCTTCTTTCTTTCACAAAATGCAATATTGTGCCATTGTACAATGTTGTGAAACTTCTTGACAAAATTAAACATTACAAAACCTTGCGTAATATGTACAACAATGTCCCAAATGAAAAAAACAACAACCCCTATGACATGGCAAATCTTGGAATGACACCTTACACAATTTCCAATAATGTAGACATGGTGCACCTTTGCATCAATTGCCATGCCAATAAAAAAAACATCAAAACACATCTTATGTTGTGTATTAATCACCTTCATACATGGCAGCATTGCTTTCAACACACCCACTCCACATCCAACTTTTTTCTTTTCTTGACATTAAGATGCACATGGAATCCAAGAACTAGGGCTTCACCATAGGCCAAATTGTGGAAATAAGTTTTATAAACAACCCTTTTCTGAATCAAGACAATCTTAGAATGCAATTAGAGCAGAAATGAAATAGTTAGATCATTGGGCCCAATACTATCATAGAATGTACACACAAATCCTTGGTTCCAAACATATATGTCCATTTTTTAACAACTCAAAAAAAGCAAAAGCATGTGCATTCTCACACCGGACATGGTACAAGATATCATTGAAAAACATGCTACACACAACACAACATTCACAACCATGGACGTACTAGAAGCAATATACAACTTGATTTTTTTGTTTGACATGCATGTACAAAAAAAACAAACAATTAAAAAGATTATTACATAATTGGTTGTGTGGAACAACATGGAATTGATGGAAAACCACAAACATCTTAAACCATGATTGTGTGAAAAACCACATTCAACTTCACAGCACAAGTCATTTCCTTGGAAATAACCATGTTCCCATTTTTATTCCCACATGGACATGGAGCTTATGATGGCAAAATACCCTTCAAAGAATTTATAAAATATTGAATGAGTGCATTATTATCACCCTTTACATTATACAAACCATATTTGCTTTATATGTATGATCTTCGATAATCTCTACAATTAATCAAACAAACCTCAACAACATGCCTACAGAATGACCTTAAAAAAGAATTTCAAAATCCACATATGAACCAAGAAAATGCTTTGAAACAACTTGTCAAATACAATTTCCCCTCTAACATATTATTATTTTTCACACAAAAGTCAAAAAAATCATGTAAGAACTATTATTATCACCACATCAACTACCTGGCCATTTTATAAAAAAATGATATGCTATGAAGTTCAATATTGTGGATCGTTACATGCACACATTATCCTTTGGGTCGCAAAAAATGATGTTCAATAAGTCACATATGAAATCATTGTGTTCATTCTTGCAACATTAAACGAAAACATACATGTTTCAAAAACCCATAGACCCCACACAAGTGACACTTTACAAAATGGTATTGAGGAAATAACTTCACCCATGTGGAAACAAATGTAGTCACAAAACCTCTCAAAATCAATGCAAGTATGGATTTCCTTTCAATGCACATTTAGAGCACCATTCAAAATTCAATAACTACACAAATAATTGGGAGTATTACCAACCACAACATGAAGACTGTAATGTTATGCCATACCATGCATCTTTACTTCTTTTATGGGGTGTTTGTTTGAACATTCAATGCATCACTTCCTCCTATTGGTCTTTTCAAATATGCCATGAAATGTGAACAACATGGAGCAATTAATTTGAACAAAAAAAAATGCAAAACATTTAGGTTTAAAAGATGTATTGAACACATAATTATAATTCATTTCTTTTCTTATTATTAACAAACCTATTTTTCCAGCAGAAGCTACATTCACATGTCCACAAATACTTGTGGTTTAAAAAAAGTAAAGTTGTAAGATTTATTGATTCAAAACCTCTTGAAATGTGTAAAAAACTAATCACAAAGTTGAGAATTTTAGGGTTTCATCCCATTGATGTAAAAAAAAATCAACTTTCACATTTTGAAAACATGACTTTCATTTAGAATTTGAATATAACAAAATGCAACATCCATCTTCACAACATTGCCATGATCAAGATTACTTAGGAAATTACATTTACACAACCAACAAATTAACAAGATTCACAAATTTCCATCCCACACATAACAATAAAACATTTTTTTACATGTTATTACAAAAAATAACATTTAAAAATGAAACTAAACTATTATCCACATCAAATTAAAAAAATAGCTATGTACAAAAATGTCACATTCACAGCCTTATAAAAATCAAACACTATTCGAACATTTTTGATGAAATAAGCACATAGAAACCTCTTAGAAATTGAAAAACGATCACAATTGCTTCAATAAACATTGCGTTAACTTTTAAACACTTTGATTAAATTAACCAAGAAATTAATTTTTGCACAACTCTTGGATTAACCAAAAACTTCAGTTTTACAATTTACATGGGAAGGCTTATGCAATATGGAGAATAAAGATTCACATCAACGATTCCAAATATCCATCAAAAATCAAAGTCAACATTTTACCTACCACTAAAACCATAGATACATCATATTCACATCACCATTCCTCCCTATTTCTAGCTAGTAGATTCATTCTAAACAATAGTTTACACAAATGTCTTATTCAACTCATGGCTTTTTGCTTGCACGTATTTAGGAAAAGGTCCATTTGTAATAAGCCAATTGCAACTAATATCAAAATTTCCTTAATCTCCACATATTACATGTTTTTACAAGACCAAAAAAACAAAAAGCTCCAAAATCTATTACAACTTCATCCAAAGTATAATATCGAAGCAATTCTACTATTTTTCATGGAAATATTTACAACTAGTGTTGCTAAATCTAAATTGGCCAATGACCTTGCAATTATTAAAAGCATGCAGAGTTCCTTCATTACCTCTCAATTTTGTTTTATTTCCTTTACTTCTTGCCACCACCACTTCATGTATGTGCATTTCTTTTTAATATGTGTTTTCTATTGAAAAACTTCATGCCACATTTCCCATTTTACATCTCATTACTTTGTTTATCTCAACTTTCAAATGGAAATCAATGATTTATTCACCCTGTCTTTCTTTTTTCCTGAGTGCCTCCACTGCTGCTACATATATTTTCACTGCTCCTACCTGTACAGCCTACCTGTACAGTTACTTATAATTCCTTTTGAACCTTGTGCATCAAATGTTGAGTTTTAGCATTTCATACTGAGATTTAATAAAATTTCGTTACTTTACTGTCTTCATATTGTCCTTATGCCTCACCGCACCGAGCGAGGGCCCTAGGCCTTAGTGGGGCGTTTATGGTAGTCGTGTTACACCTACTTTCCGCGTGTCTGTTTCGTCCAGTGAATGCATGGCAAGTCAGCTTCACGCAAGTTGTTGTATCGTCGCGTCACCGTCGTGCCGTGGAAGGAGGTAGGTACTTCGGAGAAGAGGAGAGACGAAAAAAAGAAGTGCATCGTCGAGTCGTACACTACTACGGGGAAGGTACTGGCGTATTGCGAAGCTCCCGCTGCGACAGCAGCGCCGTTAGAGCATCCCTCACTCAGCAGTGGTCACAGTATGTGACCCTACAAAAAAAAAATATTTCTCACATCCAAGTTTAGTTATTTATTTTCCAACTCCACCCATCATTTCCGGGACTTTCTGTCGATGATGTGGAGCTGTTTCTTGCACTGCTGACACAGCACGGAAGAAGATCTGTAGTTTGTACTGAGAAAACAATTTCTTCTTGTGAGCGTCGGTTTCGTTTGGTCAAGCAAGAAGAGGAGGAGGAAGAAGAAGAAGAAGAAGAAGAAAGCGTGCTAACGTCGGAAGCTCAGTTCTTGGTAGATCCGGTCTGGTTCTTCTCTCGCATTTCAGCTGCAAAGAGGAGGAGGAGGAGGAGGAGAAGAAGAAGAAGGAGGCGAGGTAATCGATCGCGTCGTTGAGGACAATATTGAAGAAACGTGAGAGGAAAGAGATAGCGATCATGTCTATCGATTTAGAACCCGGCAAAATTGTGAAAGGTGCAGGTGGTGCTATTCTGGAAGATGTTCCGCACATCACAGATTGGCTTCCTGACCTTCCGGTGAGTCATTGCTTCAAGCTCTCTCAATGTGCGAGACGGCCATCGTTGGCTTCTATGACTAAAGAGGAAACGAGAACACACGCCTTTTTTTTTCGTTCCTCATTCATGCTTAGGAGACGCATCCTTCAGTTTCGTATCGCTCCCATCTGAATTGGCTTTCCGCATTGTGAGGATTGGCATTATGGATGCTTTGTCGATAGTCAATTTGCAAAGTTGAACTTTGAAGGAGGAGATAGATTCGCAGCAGATCGAAGCCAAAAGCTCAAGTATTAGCGCTCCATAGTATTAGCACAGGGTTCAATCCGGAGCCGGAAGTCCTTGTGCGGATCCTGATCTTGTGCATGACATCTTGCTAATCCATTATTGAAACAGTCCATGTGCTATGTCGAAATGCTGCAGTTTCTTGTAGCAGATGGAAGTTGCCTATACTGCTGTGGCTCTGAAGGATTTTGTTTTGTTTCTTTGATTTGCTTGACAATTAGCCTGAACTTGTTTGATCTGTACATATTGTTTGCAGACCTATGCAAATCCTTTGAAGTACCATCCTGCTTATGCTGCTGTAAGGTGAGCTTATCCAGTTTTATTCAACATTGTGAGAAGGGATTGACATGGTCAGAAAGATACTCTGTATGGATATATTACAAAATGGCTGGTATGGCAGAAATTTTCTTGCTTTCACTAAAAGGAACAAATGTGAAAATGATAATAACCTTCAGCAAGGCTCATTGAGGACTTTCTGCATGCTGTTGCTGTTTCAACTACCCAAGCTGAAAACCTTCAAATTTGGAATTTCTCAAAACCTGTCAAGCACCTGTTGTTATAAATATCAGGTTTGGTGCACAGGGCAAGTGGGGGAAATTTTAGGTGATAAAAATTGAGATTGCCATTTGATTGTATACCTTTGGGCTGGCTTTTGTGATGCAGGCAATACTTTGTGGAAGAAAATGATGTTGTTGCAAAGGATGTAAGTTTGATTACACACTCTCCTTGAAATCCCAACATGAGAACTGGATTTGCTGGGCCTGGTCATATATTGTGCTTCTCTGTTGGGCACTCCCATTGTCTGCTTGAACATTGAAGAGAGAGTTCAGTTCATCTCATCATGCACAAGGTTACATCACTTGATGTCTGAGACACCAACATTGTGCATGAAAGTAGACAAGGTTGAACTGATTTGGTACTAACTTTCAGTCTAGACTAAGGACAGCCATGTATGTGTAACAGGTGGTGGTCAATGTGAACCGCACTTCAGGTGCTATTTACTTTCGGCGAGCTGGACCTCGAGATAAGGTTCTCTCTCTGTCTCTCTCTCCTGGAAGCTACATTTAGAACATGGGAGAATATTGGATCACATCTGTTAATGGGAGTTTCTGCCCCATCATGAGCAATGCTGTTGTAATTCCTTTTCCAGGGTGTACAAGCTTGACTGCCTATTGCAGAGTACATACAGTCCATGCTTATATAAGTTTTTTTGGTTTCATATTAAACGCTGCTTTGCTTTGTTTCTTTTCCAATTTTGCAGATCTACTTCAAACCAGAGGATGTGAAAGCCTGCATTGTTACATGTGGGGGCCTGTGTCCTGGTTTGAACACTGTGATTCGGGAGATAGTGTGTGGGCTTTGGACCCAGTATGGTGTCCGTGAGATCTTTGGCATAATTGTATGACATTTCTAGCTAATGCTCTTCAAATTTCATGATGACAAGCTGCACCGTGGAGAATTGTCCAGCATTAGGTCTTGTGTTGCATGCATCCTAACAAGTTCCTGAATTGGGGTAATGCATGACAGCTGGTGAGGAATTCCCATGGTCTTTAGAGGTTGCTTACTGTGGGAGATTTATTGGACCTATGAGGACTAGTTTAAAGTTAGGTGAATACGTAAGTGTGCTGCCATTAAAGTTAAGCTTGTGGGTGCAGGGAGGCTACAGAGGATTTTACTGCCGAAATACCATAGATCTTAATCCAAAAGTTGTGAATGACATCCACAAGCGGGGAGGCACCATTCTGCGTACCTCACGTGGTGGTCATGAGACTTCAAAAATTGTTGACTCTATTGAAGATCGTGGGATCAATCAGGTGAGTGACACAGTTTCAATTCCTACTTCTTGTACTAACTTCTGGAGATCTGAAAAAGATTAGTATCTAATCATAGGACAATACCTGCCCTACTGTCAATGGGTTATCCAGTGGTTTCACAATTCCTTGCTTTGCTGACACACTGGGTTAAATTCTCCAAGAGCTTTGTTGGCACTGTGTTTTCTCTTGTATGCAAAGTGTCTCCTTCATTGATTTGAGATGAGTGAACTTTCATTGATGAGAAAGTTATACCCATTAGGGACTTGCTTGAATTATTGATCCCATTGAAAGACCAAAGCATTTATCTTTTAGTAGTGCTACACAGTCAATATCTCTCATAAAAACTGTGTGCAATATGTTTTCTGCATTCACAAGTGATCAAACGTTAGGGGAGATTATTGGTCTTCAGACAGCACTGAATGAACTGGTCAAGAAACACACTATGTTTCACTTCACCAGAGAAGTAGTTGCTCAACTTACAACACTGAAATTCTCAAGAGGGACTTGGCTTTGAAGTGCTCTGTTAGGAAGTTATCACCATGTTGATTGCTCACTGAGTGTCCAGAACTCAGATGAAGTGGAATGTGACAACTGTGAAGGTGTACATCATAGGTGGGGATGGTACTCAGAAGGGAGCTTGGGCCATTCATAAGGTATACTCTATATGTCTCTTGAGATGATCCCCTCCCTCTTCCTTAATAGATCAAGGCTTGTCCCTGTATGTTATGGGAGAGATGATTGGAGCTCTGGGTACTGACAGGCAGAGGTCATAATTTCTCCATGCTTGATTCCTGCTAATGCACAGTTGTAGCCAGGTTGCAGTCATCGACCTTTCAATGGATGTAGGCTGAGCTGTCTGAGTCATCTGAGGTAAAGAACTTCATGTCAACTTATGATTGAGCCAGTTTTGGTTGCTGATGAGATGTTGGGGTCATATTTGAACTGTAGGAATGTGTAAAGCGAAGTTTGGAGGTGGTTGTTGCAGGCATTCCAAAAACAATTGATAATGACATTGATGTAAGTTCACACTGTGAACCACACTCCATTTGTCATCTTGATTGCTCTCGCTAACCTTTAGAGCAGCTCCACCCGTCCTACTCTTACAAATTCCTGATAAACCATTTGTGCTGAATGGTGGGGTGCCTTGATTGCAGTATTGAGCCACACTGGTGCCACATTAGCTTCCCTACCAGACTGATGTCTTCTAATCTTTTTATGTGAAAAGTGTTGGAACCTAGAACTGCCAGAATCCAACATTAGACTTGTCTTTCTAGCACAACCAAGGGAGGTCTGTGCATGTGATGCTTTTTGGGTGTAAGCCTTGTTGACCATTTTCTGTGGACCCCCCTATGTTTTTGGGGGATTGTTGGTGTGCCATTTCCAAATTTCTCTGCTGTCCATGTCAATGGGCTGTGGGTAAACAGATCATAGACAAGTCATTTGGGTTTGACACAGCAGTGGAGGAGGCTCAACGTGCAATCAATGCAGCTCATGTTGAAGCTGGCAGTGCCCAGAATGGTATTGGTCTGGTCAAGCTTATGGGTCGCTACAGTGGTATGTGAACCTCTTGTTCCTTTCTGTTCCATTCCTCTGTTATGGGTGCCTGCTGAGGCGTCTTTAGACTTCTCAGAAAATCCCCTTGGCTCTTCTTCAAGTGAAACTGAATGGTTCTTTGTGATACAAAACTAATATCTGAGGAGTGTTTTGTTCCAGGATATATTGCAATGTACGCCACGCTGGCAAGCCGCGATGTGGTAAGACATTTCTTATTTGGTTTCTTCTGGATATACCCAACTACTTTTTCTTCTTTGTCACCCCCTTCTCCTTCTATGATATTTAGCAGTTTACCTCCAAGATTGTCCCCAGATCTCAGAGAGTGGACATAATGTAGTTAGTACCTACCTGTTCCCCCAACGGGATACTGGAACATGCTCTTGCTGTTTTTTCTTTCAGGGTTTTCCTGGGCTTTGACTGGATGTTACAGTTCTCACCCTTCTGCTAAAATAGCGCAAGGAATAATTACTGACTAGATACTGATTAGATGTTCTTGGGGATGGGTGGTGAGGATGCAGGACTTATGTTTGATCCCAGAAGTGCCTTTCTACTTGGAGGGACCAGGTGGGCTGTATGAGTTTGTAGATCAGAGACTACATGAGAGTGGGCACATGGTAATTGTTGTGGCTGAGGGTGCTGGCCAGGAGTTAATCGCAGAGAGCATGGGTTCTCATGAGAACCTTGTTGATCCGTCTGGAAACCCCTTACTTCTGGACGTTGGTCTGTGGCTCTCTCAAAACTTGAAGGTGTGCCTGCTTTTGATTTCCATTCCACCTATTGGTGCAAGCTTCATTTATGAAGTCTCTGCTTGTGCCATCCAGACTCACTAGATCGCTACAATATGTGGCCAGTTTGGAAGACTGTTGTCCAAGCATGCATTCCGTGTGGAACCAGTTGTGCAAGGGGAGCTCACACACGAATTCTTTAGCATGCTTGATTTGCTGGAATCATTCTGTTGTTGACCACTCTGGACTGTTTCAAGAGGGAAATTTGTAAGTGTCAGAAATATGATGCAATAAAATTGTGTGAGACTGTGAACCAGTTAACTGTCCTCTCTTTCACTTGATATAGTTACTGCCAAGAACAACTAACTGGCTAGGGGCACTCTTTTGTTGTACTGCAGAGTTACTTTGCCAAGGCTCATCCCACTTTCAAGGAGCCTCTCACTTTGAAATACATAGGTATCAGCAATGTTCATACTGTTACCTATTTTGCTTCTGTGGGTAGTAAGTAAAAGCTTGTGACATGCTGTAGAATGACAGATTCTTCTAATACATACAGATCCAACATACATGGTGAGAGCCATTCCTAGCAACGCATCTGACAATGTCTACTGCACTCTATTGGCTCATAGTGCCATTCATGGTGCAATGGCGGGCTACTGTGGTTTCACTGTGGGCCCTGTGAATAACCGCCACTGCTACATTCCTATCCCGGTATGTGTTCAATACAGTAACACTTGTATCTTCAAGCAAAAGCCTTCAATGTTTTGTTCTCAGCAAGCTGATCTAATTGTGTTACCAAAAAGCTTCCTGTGACCTTCCAGGCAGGTATTTGATATATTACAATCAAGGAGAACATGCATTTTGTCTCCATCTCCATCTCCATCTTATTGGTTGTCTGATGGCCTGGTACATTTTGCAGAGAGTTGTAAGCACACAACGGCATGTGAATGTGGCTGACCGCATGTGGGCTCGTCTTCTATCTGGGACAAATCAACCTGACTTTTTGCGCTACAAGGTAGTTATGGAGGAGAGGCGAAGAACAAAGGCCTTGAAGCAAGCTGAGAGCAAGGAGGAAAATGTGCCCGAGCAGATTTCAAAATCTCCTCCAGTGTCTCCTTCTCAGAATTGTCCATTGACAGTAAGAGCATTCAACCCAGTCAGTTATGTTACTGGTTATCAGAATCTGTTCTTTCCTTGAGATGAAGTTCAAAGATCAAAAGATCTGAGTAGCTTGCTCATTTTCCACAGATCTAACAATTGGAAGGAATAATTGGGCCTCTCTTTCATCCTCTAAGGTTGTCTTGCTCTCAGGCCTTCAAGATCATGGTAGACACATCAAGGAATCTAGACTTCTTCATACTTCCTCTTTGCCTTCCTATGCGGCTGTCACCTTCTCTGTCCTGTTGCTTTTCTTGACGTCTGTATTCTTCACTGATGCTCTTTTGGTGTTCCTGTTCTGTTTGCTCTGTGAGTCTGAACCAGACTTGGATGGCAGTAAACCTGGCATTAGTTGTTGTATTGTTGAGAAAATGTCTGCTTTGCATTGTCTCCATGGTTCTCTTTTGCTGTTTTGTTCTTTTGATGAGCTTTTGGCATGGGCAATTTTGTTGGCCAGGATGTGGATAGCAATGGTAGTAATGTCACCAAGCACATGAAGGATGATTCAACAGCTCAAATTTCCACAGGTGACAGGCAGTTCTTCCCTGCAACAGGCTACCCCTTGGTGACTTCTCCTGTACCAGGGGATCCAACAGCAAATTTTGACCAGGAAACTCCTTAGAACAGCAGTCATTGCAGAGGAACTGAATAACATCATAGACTTCAACCTCACTGAGAGCAGCAACAAGTTTGGTCATGAGAGACAACAAAGGTGTTAAAATCCAGAGTTGAGAATCATGGCATCCCTTTAGAGGTCATGAAGATTTGACACACGATAGATACATCTTTGAAGCTCCAATGTTGTTTTTAAGCAGTTGCTTTTTCTTGCCTCATGATTGCCTCATGAAGGAGCAGACTGGAACTACATTACAAATACCTTGTCTTTGATGGTTTATCTGGACAATTTTTCTCACTGTTTTGGAGGACTTCTTCTTCCCTTCATAATAATGTGCAAGCAATTTGTCAAATCTGTTGCAATTTTGGTCACTCTCTTGGTCTTTTCATGTTATGCATATGACTTTGCTCTATGATTGTGTTGCTTCTCTTATGCTTTGAAAGCAGACCTGAAAACACTGACATTTTCAAAGTAAGATATCTCAAAGAGAGTGAACTGTTGCAGTCTGTGAGTGTTTTGGATTCTGGCACAGTAATCAAGGGGACAGCAAAGTCGACCACAAATTGCATCTTAAGGAGTGTGCAAAAAGTGTGTGTGTACAATGTTGTTTGGAACGCCTCACATACGGTGCAGACTGTTGTTTTCTCTATTGATCATTGAGCTGATACCAACAGTATTACAGGTTTACAATTTTCCTGGCTGCCTCTGTTTCTTTCAATAATATTTGACAAAGTCTGTTGGGATTTGACTGATTCAGTGTCTAGTTTTCCGAATTGTTGTGCAATGGCACATCTTTCATCACAAATTGATGCACATAGATCAAGAACACTTCACATCTATGGAACACAACTTCCTGAGATAAATGCGAATGATGTGTAGATGTCTTATGGAAGGAGGTGGCAGGGAATTGTCAGTTCCCGAATGTGTTCCTGAATGTGATCATTGACTGAGTTTCCATCTTTTCCAGGCTGTGGTACTCCATCTGTAAAGCTCAGGACGAAGCTCAGGAGGAGTGGCCTAAAGCCTTGGCACAAGTTCACAAGAGGTGAGGTATGTTTTCCTCCAAATGCAGGATCAAATTCCAGAGAATCTCAAACTAAGAAGAACTCAGGTCAGGAACAAAATTGCACATTATTATATTTAAAGCTACTCAAACGTTGGAAATGACCAATTATATACAATCAAGGGAGGGATGGTGTTCACTGTTCTACAATAGATGGTTGGGTGAGATAAAGTTTCATAACTATTACATGAGTTCCACAATGGACTTGTTGATGCCATTTTGCCAAATGAATCACATCAGAAAATATTTTTCAAGAAAGCCCATGACTATATTGTTAAAATGGTGACACATGTCAAGCCTCTGCAAATGAACCTACAAGAATTCCTCCAAATAGGATCCCATACCACCTCTGGGACCTTTGGGAAATAGGGAGTAGATGTGATGCTGGCATTTACTCATAACAATAAAGGCATCAAATTCAATGTTGTTGCCACCAAGTACCTAACAAAACTTGTAGAAATTCAAGCTTTGAAGTCTTTTGTAAAATAAGAGGTGGCACAATTCTTAGATGAGCATGTAACCGCGAGGTTTAGGCACCATTAGAGATTGTTCTAAATATTGGGCCTTGGTTCTTGAATGTAGTTATGGAAGATGTATTGGTGTGTCAAATTCAAACATGGTACATCATCACTTATAAACCTTACCTCAACAACTTGATGAAAATGATGATTGGCCAATCAGAAACAGGGAGCATCAATCAGAACATATTTACGACACTCTCTTCTCTGGCAAGTCTTCTCTGGCAGGTTTTATGCTTTGCTGCGCATTTAAAAGTTTTGGCATCTGAAGCAATTATTCTAGAGCTAAGAATGAAGAGAGGGTTTTGATGGGTGTCAGTCTTTTGCTTAAGATTCAGACCCTGGAGATCTTGTTGCATTTGCAGGTCTATCTCAGCTCCCCAATGGATCCTATTCAGTCGCACTTTGGCAGACCAACATGATTGTGTGGACTTTCAACCTCTTTTTCTTGCTTCCCTGTGTCTTCCTTCCCTCCTTAAGTGTTCAAGAAACATTACAAAATGCAAGAAGCAATTTGAAGATGTTTTGATTGCTTCAATTTGAAGAAGCAATCAAAACTGAAGATAGTTAATTATTTTTCTGAAGAAATAATTTGTTTGTTTTCTTTCTTTGGGTCACATTTTATTGTCTTGGAAAATTGAATTAATGTGTAATCTTGGGAATTTAATCAAAAAATAAATTATTGAACAAATGGATTCATCAGATTGTCAAAAAAAAAAAAAAAGAGAGACCATTTTGTCACATGAAAATGGTTACATAGTGCCATGACAATTTTCCTGACGTGTGGTGATCACAAAATTTAGCATTGGGAAGCAAATTCGGTACATTTCATAATAGACTTGCAGGAACGATCTACAATTGCGATACATGGTAAATGAGTTTATTTAACATCCATAATCAAGATCCAAATTTCATAGTAGAATTAGTGCTTGCTTCCACCAAGACAAAGATGGACATAGCAAATTTGGACATGGCAGGTTCAAACAAAATTCTATATCAGAGAGTATATAGAACAGGCGACATGGTTACCTAATTTGTATGCAAAAATGAATTGGATAAAAACTGCAGCATAGAGAGTTGCCAACCATTTCTTCGGCTATGGCTGACAGATTGGTTCAACAAGTTCAAGCCAAAATTGTATTCCAAATCCCACACCGACACAAAGTGTCTTTCCCTTTGAACAGCCAACAAAGTGACCATTTTATTGTACCAACTTCAACTGCAGCATTCAGAAGCATATGAAGATCTAACCTTCTGGATGATGTATCAACCACCCAACATGTCAAATGTATTTGCTTGTCCAGTTCATATGGAAATATAAACAGATGTGTGCTTGGTAATTCCATATCAGCGTTTGTTGGTTTTAAACCCTTCAGATTGTTCTGCTTTGCTTTGGTAAAATATTGTCATTTTTTCAACCAAAAAATACTGGGATTTTTATTTTTCTCGGTAGTGTAAATTTGACTAATTTTGGTACTTTAGGGGAGATTTTGGCTAATTTTTTAATATAAAAATTGGAATAGAAATTGAATTTTTTTAAAGAGAACATATGTGTATAATATATATTCTTCATTGTAGCATGAGCTCATGGGGGCACTGTGGGTTGGATATAGATGAAGTGGTGATCATCCATAAAAGATAAATTTGGCTATAAACAGGTTTTAAAGTAAAAAAGTTTAAGCATCTTCACATTTTTGGCTATGCATGCTAGAACCAATTTTTTTTTTTGACGATTTTCCAATTTAAAAAAAGGTTTGAAAATTCAGTAAACTATAAAAAAAAACACACACACACACACACACAAATTTTTAGCCATTTAGAAAAAAATATTTCACCACCTGGCTAAATTTAACCAAGAAAAAAAAACCCCAGTATTATTTGTAAAACCCTTTCACTTTGAACATAACTCTGAGAAAATTGGTAGTTAATTTGTAGGGTGGATTATTTTTGAATTTACAACAACTTGTGTGGGGGGGGGGGTTTTGTGGAGCACGGACTTACCCTACACCTAAAACATAGGTGGATCACAAGGTGTAGTAGGAGGGGGAGGGGCTCTTACACCTACTCCCTAATAGGGAGAAGGATCTTACACCTATAAGTAGGCATAAGTTCCCTCTCACACTCCTAAGGTGTAGGCATGAAATACCCCTCCAAGAATAAAAGAGGAGGGATATTAATGGAAATAATGGTCCCCTCTAAATATATGATTTTCTTTGAGTGAAAATCACCCCCCAAAATTAGAGATCTCAACAACAACCAACAACAACCCCTTTTACACACTAAATTCTAAAATCCCACAACACTTGTGTTCATAGCACTCACGTGTTCCAGCACAAAAGGCAAATTTTAGCACCTTATGAATCATGCGTTGCAATGGGTGTCATGCGGGTATATTACTTTTTTGATATATCCTAGGTCAAGGGGTAGTATATTAGGACTTCCCCCCCCCCCATCAGGTTAGAGGTTTTAGGGCATAAAATATTATAATTTTTGGTAGATGGGTAGACATACCCAGGGCTGGGGTAAGAAAAGGGTGTGTAATTTTTTTATTTTTTTAGTAAGAATTTTTTTAAATGTTCACACTTTGAAATTATTAGGATAGTTTTCAAATACAATGGAATTTTTAAATTAAAAAAAAACCCTAATTGTGCATGAGTATATCTTACATATACCCAATGATTTCTATAGATTTCATTTATTATTATTATTATTATTATCAGATGTATATATTCCAAGTATGCCCTTCATTAGGGTATATTATTTTAGGAAAATAGGTTAAGGTAAAAGATATATTCTATCCATACCCGGTGAGTATATCTGGTTCAAAGATACCTAGGTGAGTGAACTGGGAACTAAACATTTATCCCATGAATCCTCAGCTAATCATCATATTCTCTTCCGAGCCACCACTGACCATGCACACAAGTTGTCATTCTATTCCTTCTCCATTAATTCCTCCTCCATTAATTCATTGCTCTTGTTTAGTGTTTGTCATACCGAATACATAATCCAAATATTTGCCATAGTACTTGGGCCAGTTCAACACTAATTATTCTATTTTCAGAAATGTTGAAATTTCCCAAAAATTATGTGAAAAATAGGCCTTTAAAAAATCATTTCTCATGTCCCTTCCTTTGTTTCTCATGCATTTTTTGTTTGTCAAAAAGGTTCCCCATAGCAACCATTGGATGAAAATTACTCACAAGTATGGGATATATGTGGATAAGTATGGGAGATGGAAGATACGGCTGTCACTAGTGTTGTTTAGTTAGTTCCATTACCTAATGTCACAACATCCTGATGGTAGAAACCTAATGTGCCATTACCTTATGTCAAATTGCCATTTTAATGTAATATATATGTCAGAATAAACATTACATATTGTACGTTGTAATGGATGAAACCACAAAGTATGCGTCACACATTTGTCATGAGTCATGACTTTTGTGGGAGAAAATCACATTCTTTTGTAATGAATTGAGATAGCTTGGAGAATGTGATTTGCTTTTGTGAGGGCATGTCAATGAATTTTTAAGCAATTTATGGCAAAAGGGGTTTTTATCCATTAGGATGTTGACAAATCTTCATGTATGTATTTATTTAATAGGTATGTACCAATCTACTCGGTTGGTAATAGGTACATATTTAATAGTTATAGTAGGTAATAGGTACGTAGTTGAAATTGGTACCTACTAGGTGATACAAGGATAGGTACAAGTTCCCTACCTCCTACTTCCATACTAGTAGATAGTAGGCTAATAAAGAGATACACATTTTGTTGTGCACTCCTAAGTTGGCGCCTACAATTATCACTGTCACCACACTTACAACACATAACATAGAAATACCTTAAATTGTACACCACATCCAAACCAAAATATGACTAAAGAGATCAATTTGAATCTTTGTGTATTTTTGTTCATTTACATTCATAAAGTTGTCTTGTTGTTTTGTTATCTTTTGAATTTGAATCTATAAATTGTGTTTAGTTTGAAAATGCATGCATAGGAACAATCAGATTCTTGCACACATGTTTTTTTTTAAGTGTATATTTTGTCTATTAACAATGAGACGTAAAATCCTTAGTTTCCTAACCTTGCATATCAATTACCATCGCATCATTGCCATTTTCAACATCATGCCCATCCAAACATTGGCCAAGTAACCCAAAATGTCATTGCTTAGGAATGGACCATTCACCTCAATTTAATTCTTGGAATAAGGTAGTGTATGGGCTTATTTGGGGGTGAGACAATGCAAGATGCGAATCTTGTAGTTGAAGGTATGGTGATTGCAGTGGGGTTTTTGATTCATACAAATTCTTGTCCATTTCCATAAGACAATTGGAAATCATGGTCATTGTAGTAGGAACAAGAACATTCATTTCGTCCCACAACATAACGTTGTGAGTTGCATCAAACTCTATTAGCACAATACAAATCCTTGAGTTATTACAATGCAAATATATTTAAAAAGTCAAATTGTTTGAACAATGAAGGTGGACATCTTATTGTAGACTATAAACACATGGCACAAATTTAGATTCTTTCTCACAACCATGACCTCCCTCAAGGATTTTGTAGCCATAACTTAATCCTCAAATGGTTTCCTTGACCACAAAATGTGTGACATCTCCTTGTGTTGTCATGCCCATTGCCAAAGCATTCGTAGTTGGATTGAATGGAAAAACAATTCCATTCATTCCAATTATTGTCTCCTCACATATGTGTTCAATTTGATGGTTGTGAAAAATTGTCACAAGTCAATGATGAAGTCCGCATTATCTCTCCACCCACCAAAGTTGCAAGGGAATTTGGATTGTAACAATTGGAATATAATTGAAACCATTTTACCAAAACATTGTACGCCCAAATTGTTGAATATATCCTAAGGGTTCATGAGTAATTCAAGACCCAATTGTTTTAGAATTTTTGCCATTATAGGTTGAATTTTTAATGGAGACATTGTGAGGAACAATTCAAAAAGATAATAGTATGCGAAGTCACCTATGAAAGTCTTCATGATTTCTTAAGAATCCCAAAAAATTCGACCCATGGAATAAAACAAGTTCACCCATTCATCCTCTTCAGCTTGTATGGTGTGAAATGGCATCCTTCGTATTTTCAAAATTGGAGGAGGTGGGGCATCAGGGAGTATCATGAATGTCTCATTCAAGTAGTTCCTTGACCAATGTAACTTTAACCAAATTAGACATCTATCTATCTCTTCTCGTAATCCAACGAAAGTATGCCATATTTCATAGACATATGCAATATTTTCAACAACGTGGTGGAATTCTTGCACTTGGTATTGTGAAAACGAACAAGATCACATTCAATATAAACAAATATATTTAATCTAGGCATTTGATTCCCCCAAAATCATCTTAGGCCTCCCATGGGGAACCAATTTCCTTCTTATGGTAACTTCACAAAGGAAATAATTTTTTAAGGCATCACAATAGATGTCTTTGTGGGGAATTTTTTTTCTCCCTAAATTAGTTATAGGGAGAAAATAGTTCCTTGGAGCATTAGAACAAATGCGGGTGCAATCACATTAATAAGAGCCACATCAAGTGTAAGGCATGTTTAGTTTTTCACATTTGGAAGTGATAATTTAATTTGGTGTTGAAAGTTTTTTTTAAAAATATAGTAAGGTTCATAATATATCATTGGAAGACGTGAATTAATTTGAAAAATATCCAATGCATAAAAAAATCTAAAAAATACTCATTAAACATTATAACGTGTTTTTTAACACTAAAAAGACTTATGAATAGATTTCAAAACTTTTGAAAATTACAAATCTTTTGAAATCTTTTACATAAACCTTGACATAAAAATAAAAGAATTTTTTAAAAAATTAAGATTTTTTTGAAAACTTTTAAAAGAATATTCTTTAAAATATTTTCCCAAAAATAGTCCCAAAAACAATCAAGTTCAACTCATGTTATTTTGGTTGCACCCATGTTTCCCTGAGGAATTGTTTTCCTCCTCGAGGTAGTTCTAGGGAGGAAACAATTCCCCGTGGCTTTATAACAAATGTCTTCTTGAGGAATTGTTTTCCTCCCCAAAGTAGTTGTTGGGAGGACAACAATTCCTTGCAACCTAGGAGGAATAACATGGATAACTTTATAGTTGTAGCATTTTCTCTTCGAGAAAAGAAACCCCAATACCCCTAAATGTTTAAAACCCATGGCAACCCAACATAACAACCCAAATATCCTTGGAAATCTTAATAACACAAGCTTCTTGGGGGTAATGCTGGTTTTTTTCGAAAGTTCTTCAGAATCCAATTTAAAATTAAGAAATAAAAACTTACCAACCAATTATGGGCAACAAGTTTGAATTCATCATGATTGGTTTTTCTAATGGGCAAGTTCCAGAATGTTTACACCCACTAATGTTTGAATGCACTAGATATTATTGCAATTATTTCCAATCATATTTCACATCTACCATCATAAAGAGAGTCACAGGTTGTATTCTTTTCCTCCCATGCCAATAAGACTAAACTAAAGATGGATTGTACTATAACTCCTCCTTTCATATAAAACTTAGAAAGGGTCTATGGATGATGTCCTCAATTTTCCACAAACATTGTGGACGATAATTGAGGTCCAAATCTTTGGAATTCTCAATGTCAAAAGTGTGTTATAATCGCCTTGTTTCTGTTGGCAAGGTGCTTGACACTATAACAACAACTCAATTAATGGATTTATGACATTGTAACACATGCAAATGATTTTACAACTTGTGCATTCTCTTTTGATAATTGAACAATGTTGGGATGAAGCGGGGTTTTACATACGGTGGGATGGGTTGCAATGTTGAAGTCAAAATTGATTTTCTCACATTACATGCGAGCCTTGAGTGAACCTTGAACAGTTGTAGTTGACGGGGACACACCTTGTTCCCATTTGAAGATGTAAATTGCACATTTCCCTGAGGCTTGGGGGGTATAAGTGCCCAACTGCTTGTTGCCCCAAACGCACTTATAATTTATAATTCATTCACAACAACAAACCATAACTTATGCTTATTGATAGCCCTTGTGCCTAAACATGGTGTTGCTAAGAAATGTCGATTTAATTTAAGTGTGCTTCCCCACAAATTTTCACAACATGGGTGTTTGTACTTGGGTTGGCACTTGCCCATTACCAATGTAAATTGCACCTTCAATGGCTCGTCGATCTCAACAATTTTCTATGCCCACTACTTTGAAGAATACTAGAACAAAAGCCATGTAAACGTCAACATTATTTTTCTTTTCTCCTTCTCACACACCTCATGGCACCATCATAACATTCCTTCCTCTGGTGGTGGTGGAGTCAATTCTCAAAGGTCATGGGTTGCAGGCCATTGATGATTCACCCCATCACTATCGTGTGTCTCCAAAGTGAGTTCTTCATTAGGCATGGCTGCCAATGATGGAAAATGATGTTGAAATTGAACAAAATGAAATAACACATTCTGTAAACCAAGAAAAAGGAGAAAAAAATACACATTGAAAATCAGAAAAACAACAAAACACATAATCAAAATATTATGTTGTGAAGAAGACGTAATAAAAAAACACGTAATCCAAATATTAAATTGTAGAAAAGATGAAAATTCAATTTATGCCGAAAATAATTATAACAAGTAGAGTGAACAATTGAAACGATAGATAATGTAATTGAAACACAAAGAATGCAAATGCAAATGCTTTCCACTAGGGATATAATAGGACGTGTCCTCATGCATCAATAACTTGGCATCCGAGGCATGGAGGCATGGGAAGACAAAACCTCCTTGAACATTTGACATGGTCCAAATAGTTGTGCTTTTGGCAAACTCAAATAGTTTAAATCCTTGGGCAACATTAGAAAGATATCAACCATGGAAGGTGAACATTGGTTGTGGATCATAAAACCTTAACCCAAAAGGGCACAAAAAAGAGTTGGGCAAATTCTACCTATGTCATCATCATGTTGTTGTTGTCATTATTCAAGCAATGTGGCGTTGAATTTCATAATTACGCCTCGAATGATAGCTTTTTTTGTAACCATCGTTAATTTGATTTAGATCATTGACGAGGAATGATAACCCTAAATCCCTATTGATCACAAACATTAACTTTTTTAACAAGTTCAAAATTCATGAAAATCCTAATTAATAGTACTGTTGAAAAGGGAGGGATGTGGCTAAGGAGAAAATGTGTCCCCTCGGATGGACAATGGTAATGGACAAGGTGAACCCATGGAAATGATGGGGCATGAGGAGAAGACATTCCTTAGGGAAAAGGTGGGCTTGGGTAAAAGATGTGTTCCCAAGGGTGGATAGTGGTTGGGAAGGAGATGGGGCTAGGGAGAAGACGTGGCTTAGGGGAAAAATGTTATCTAGGGAAAAACATGTATCCCTAGGGATGGAGGAGGAGATGGGGTCATGGAAAAGATGTTCCCTAAGGAGAAGGTGGGCTTAGGGAGGAGATGGGCTCCGGGATAAGACAATCTTTAGGGAAAAGGTGGGCTTGAGGAAATGATAGGGCTTGGGAGAAGATGTGCCTTCGTGGATGGATAATGGCCGGGGAAAATGGGTTCTAGGAGAAAATGGGGCCAAGGAGAAGATGTGGCCTAAGGGTGAAGATGGGTTCAAAGATGGTTCCTTGGGGAAGAAATGGAGCTGGGGAGAGGATGGGCCTGGGAATGGTTCCTTGGAGGAGATGAGGTTGAGGAGATGATGAACTCGGGGGGAAATAATCTAGCCCCAAGGAGAAAATGATATTTGAGAATTGGGGAAAAAGATTCAGAACGATAGGTAGGTAGGAAACAGATTATTTTTGGAGGAGCAAGGGCAAGGCTGGGTTTTGGCATGTGAATTAGAGGAAGTGGTAGGTGGGTTCCGAGGGGTGGGGAAAGGGTCCAACCAAGTTTGATAAACCAAGCAAATGGTGATGTTCGGTTCATTAGGGTCCATGACCATGACTGTTAGGGTGTGTTGTAGATCATGCCATATTTAATTTGTTGTTATTGTTTAGTGTTTGGCATTGAAATTTTGCTTGAAATTTTAAAATCTATTTTACATTGGTGCTAAAATCCATTGCCATCTAATCACATCTTATAAAAGCTATCATATAAAATGGCATTCTAGTTATGCATTCATTTCTTGAAACCTAGTTTTAAAAAGAAACATTAACAAGAAGGTCGTGAGAACTGTAAGTTATTAATTTGTACCCTGTAAACATGAGTTATCAATGATGAAAAAGAACTACAAAAATTTCACAATAGTAATTCCTTGGAAACAAAATGAAATACACAAAGCTTTTATATGAAAGTCTACCAACCAATTATGTAACCCTATTTATGGGTCTTTGGGGATTAGATTGATCCAAATACCTTTTCATGAGTTCAATTGACTACCTTTGGCATTCTCAATTTTTACAAACACCGACACCAAGAGTCCCAAACTTTGTTGATTGCATAGATCCCAAAAATACCATAGCACTAACTATTTTGAACAATGATAATGACTCCCAAACCTAGGAATGCAAAATTCAACTCTTCACACAATTTAAATTTAATAAGTTTGACAAAAACAACACATTGTTTCCCCAACAATTCAAATTACAAGAACAAGATATGAATTTGGAGGTCCCAACAAAATTGGTACTCTCTTCCTAAACACCACTGGTCGAAATTAAATCACAAGACAATCCCCATACAACACAATTGATTTACCAAAGTGGTCGCTCTTGAAAATCCCTAAAACACCTCATCACATTGTGATCACTAAACTTTAATTTTACTTCTAAATTGCATATCTCCTAAAGAAGCTCATGGCACAACGGAACTTGCATAGCCTCCACAAGAAGAATGAGGTTCTCATAGCAAGACTTTCATCCCATTCATCACACACAACCTCCTAAAGAAAAAAAAAACCAACTCCACAAAACTTGTGCACACCACCATTGAAAGCTTTGAAAAATACTTAGTTCATCCATTTCAAAAGTTCGTAACACTTATCCTTCACTTTAGCTCCCTCCTTGATTGATGTCCAACAAAATCATAGCATAAAAACAACACACCATAGAAAGCTTACCCAAAGAAGAACCACAACCATAATGAGCACCATCAACAATAAAAAATCTATCGCACTCATAACATGCAAGAAAACAAACAAGGAACAAAAACAACAACAACAATCCATATCCTTCTTCCCTTAATCATCAATCACTGAAAGACCTGTCGTATTTCGCTTTTCGTGGTTGATGGTACTACTCCATCCATATAGGGTATCATCTTCTAATTTTTCATCACAAACTCACCATGTTAGGAAAAAGTTTGATATTTCATGCTAGTTTCAGTTGGTAGCTAAATATGTGTGTGTATTGCCAAAAAAACAAAAGAAACAAAATTTTGTCACCTCTTTTATCACTCATGCACTTTTTTTTTGGGGTTGTTGCCTAGGCATGTCACAAATGTATTGAATGTATTTAAAAATGAGGATGTCAACAACTTTTAAAAACTTCATATGGTTTTGATTATTTAGAAACCTTAAAGAACCGGCAGTTTTCATGAAAGGAACCAGCAAACAACTAATGGTTCTCTGCCTGGCTTTTTGATTTTATATATTTTTGAGAATTGTGGTTATATACCAAAACCTATTCATTGAATTTTGAGAAGGGAATGGGTAAGTGGGTATATACTTGAGTTGATAACTGATGAGTGTCTGAACCTCCCAACACTGGTCATGACATGCATGTCATTCCCTCATATTTGTTGCTTATAACCCCACAAACTTGTGGACATACATGGACAGCTTTTCCCAGATTTGGAGCATCTCTATCCTCAGCAGTACAAGAGCTTGTACACAAGGTTTTGGATGAACCATAGCCTGCAACTGAGTTTGGGCCTGTAAACTTTCCCAGGAAACAATGACCTCCAAGAGGGCCAGCAGAAATGAAATGATGGTTTTTGATTGGTCAATCATAATGATTCACTAAGGTGATGACAATTAAATACTGTAGAACCTTTTCAGGTTTGGCACTTGGGAGCCAAACAATTATTTAGTTTTTCAAAAATGCAATTTAGCAGTAAATTTTTTTTTTATTAAAAAAAGAGGAGAAAATTTGGCAATAACAGCTTCTTTGACAAGTTCTTTAAGACTTTGAACCTCGAACATAGGCTAATGAGACTTTTTACAACATTTTCTACTATGTCTTTTTGCAAAAGTGGGGAAGACATAGTGTTCCACCAAATTATAGGATAGTGAAGTGTTGTCAATCCATTTCTATAAATCGAAAATGATCACCCATATCAACTATATGTTTAAAGTAGGGTTATCAGTTCTTACTTTTCAAGATAACCTCGAGACCCAGTTTTAAACTTTTCAAAAAATTTGAATGAACCTTGGGTTCCAGTACAAGGATTTTTGAAAGTTTTGGTAGAACCTCCAATCCAATTTGAGACCGAGTTCTTCACATTTCAAGACTCCCAATTCTTAGTTCTTGAAATAAATTTCATAGCTAGGTGTGGTTCCAAACCAGATCCAGTTCTACTTACCTACACACAGCCCAAAACTAAAGTTTAAAATTAACTAATATTGCAAAACCAATTAAAAGTGACCACTTACATGTCTAAAGTACTCATGCCAATTACATGTCTAAAGTAGTGTCGGCAAGTTTTAGGAATTAGGTAGGTTCATGTCCAAGTTTTAAGGTATATGGATCAAAGGTTCCAAGTTTTGTTCCAACCACCGCTGGAACCTAAATGAGCAACTTACCTCTTTTCAAAACTGAATTAAAATTTTAATTGAAGATGTTGCCTCATTTTAAACAAGTTTCGGTTCTCTAAGTGGATAAATATAATTTTTATTTATTTTAGAAAAAGTATAAGCTTGACCTTACATTGTAGGCAAGTTATTATTTTTGATTGGTTGTATATAATTAATATTACATAATCTCTATTCTGAAGTATGTGAACTAGTTGACCAAACTAGTACCAAAAATTTAATGTTTAATTATCTATAATGAAAATGGAACTAAACTTGATCTTAAATCATACTGGCTCTAAATTATTTATGAAAATTACTGGAACCGAAGGCTTTACAAATCCAAAAAACCAATTTCAAGACCATACTGGAGGTTCCATAAAATAAAAATAAAAATAGAGAGTTAGAATTGGGATAAAAGGTTCCTTTTCAAATTAAGAACTAGATAACTAAGTCTAAACCCACCCAAAAAAAAAAAAAAACAAATATTTCAAGCATGTTCCAAAAGCAACAATTACATGCTCAATCCCCAATTCCAGTTATATACTAGACTCATATGCCATTTGAGTTGAATCATCATAGTGACGATTTATGGCCTGTGCCAATTGGCTGGTTTCTTTGAGGATTTTGAAATAACCGCTGGTTTTATAACTGGTGGTTCTTTGATTCTTGCTCAAAAAACTGGAAGTGTTGGTTCCGGTTCTCTGATTATGGAAATACGTGAAAGACCTGAACATGAGGTTAATTAACTAAATAAAATACCCACCCTGCATGGGTACTCACCGTCCCTCTTGTTAGTGTGTTGAGGAATTATTAGAGCATCTCCAGTGGTGCTCACTATGTGACCCTGCTAAAATATTTTTCACATCCAAGTTTAGTTATGTACTCGTTTGCAACCCCACCTATAAGACTGAAAGTGGGACAGCAGATTGGTGGGGGACTACTAATAGCAAAACCACCTGGACCAATCATTATGATGGGCCGATCAGAAGCACTGAGTAGCAGTTAGATCATATTTATTACACTTTTTTCTGCAGGTGCACAGACCTGCGGCGCATTTTACCAGTCATGGCAACGTGAGCAATTATGCAGAGACAAAACCATTTTCCTGATCCGAACCGCCATATGTTGGATTTTCTTCCTCCGATTTTAGCGTCCAGGATCACATACCGAGCACTGCTGGAGATGCTCTTATGATTGTAGATAAACTGGCCTTGGGGACAATTGAGGGAGTGGACCCAAAAGTGGGCCGGCAAATTGAGCTAAGCACTGATGTCAGGAAGTAATCAAATAAGTGACTCAAGCAGTGAGGTCATGGCTAGGAGAAATTTGGTCCCTCCTTGAAGAGGGCCGAACCTTGTTGTCCAAATTGCAACCAAATTTTAATTGACACGTTTGTCTTAACGCATACTCCACATAAAGTTAAGGAAAGAATTTTGATATCAAAGTCGAGTTTTATCAGTCGAATCTGAGGAGCCAAAACAAACACATGCATGACTGCTGGCTTCAAGGCAAGTTGAGAATTATTGCACTTTGTGAACAAGATAATAGCAAATATGCAGTAAGAACATCTCCAATGGTGCTCGGGGTGTTGATCCTGCAGAGTGAAGCTGGATGAAGAAAAATCAAAGTATGCCGGTTTGGCTCAGGAAAATAGTTTTGGAAAAGCATTACAGTTTGCTAGCGGTGGCTGCAAAAGCCGCAGCAGTCCTGTGCACGTGCAGAAAAGAGTGTAATAAATACGATCTGATTGAGGCTCATTGTTTTCGATTGGTCCATCATAATGATTGGTTCAGGTGGTTTGTGATTAGTAATCCCCCACCTATTTGCTGTCTCAGTTTCAGTTTTATTGGTGGGGTTGCCAAAAAGTAAATAACTATTTCTCACATCCAAGTTTAGTTATTTCCTTTTTTGCAACCCCACCCATAAAGTTGAAACTGCAAATAGGTGGTAACTAGTAACTACTTATAGGAAACCACCTAGACAAATCATTATGATTGGCCATTCAAAAACAGGGATAGCCAGATCACATTTATTACACGCTTCTCTAGCAAGTGCGCAGGTTTGCTGCACTTTTTCACCAGCCTCAGGAAACTGAGCAAAAATGCTGGGGCAAACCGTTTTCCTGAGCCAAACCGGCATGTTGACTTTTCTTCATCCAATTTATTGTGCAGGTTCCCATACTGAGCACCGTTGGGGATGCTTTACGAGAATCACCCCTGAGCAGCTCCAAGGGTGCTCAGTATGTGAGCTGCAATAAATGTTCTTTCACATCCAAGTTTAGTTTTTGTTTTCCCATCCTCAGCCATACAACTCAAATTGGGACTGCAAATAGGTGAGAGACTGCTAATAGCAAACCACCTGGACCAATTATTATGATTAGCCATTCAGAAACAGGGACTAATAGTTAGATCATATTTATTGCACTCTTCTCTGGCAGGTGTACAAGTTTGTTATACCGGCCTCAACAAACTGTCCAAAAAATTGAATAAAATGCTGGGCCAAAATCATTTTGCTGAGCTAAAGGGGCATGTTTTGACTTTCATTTGTCTAATTTTAATATGGAGGGTCACAGACTAAGAGCATATCCAGTGGTGCTCACTACAGGATCCTGCACAGTAAAATGGATGAAGAAAAGTTAAAATATGCCGATTTGGCTCAAGACAATGGTTTTGGCTCAGCATAATTGCACAATTTGCAGTGCCTAAAGGGCACAGAAACACTTTCCACCAGAAAACAGTGTAATCTGACTAGCTGCTCAGTGTTTCTGATTGGCCCATCATAATGATTGGTCCAAATGGTTCTCAATTAGTAGTTCCCCACCTATTTGCTGTCCCAGTTACAGTTTTATGGGTGGGGTTGCAAAAAAGTAAATAATGAAACTTGGATGTGAGAAATAGTTTTGCAGGGTTGCATACTGAGCACCATTGGAGATGCTCTAAAGCACAGCTGGGGATACTCTAAGTAGGCTCCTGACTCAAGGGTACCAGAAAATGAAAGACAGAGATGATGTGCTACACCAATTCCCATTTGGATCCTGGTTAGACAAAAATTAATTACTTTCTTTTTGCTGAAGTTTTTGAAATATACTTGCTTGGCATGTCAAAATTTGGAAAGAAATTTGAACACACTAGCTTCATAATTTAGTATTATGCCAAAATTTCAATTTAATATATTAATACTGCCAAATGTAAATGCATTTTAATAAATAAACAAGTAAATAAGACACCTTGCTACTGAACAAGGTTGGGTGAAATGGTATTTAGGAATGTTGCTTCAGATGAACAGCAAGAGATAATACAACTCCGCAAAACATCCTATATGTTGAATTATTCATCAATGTGCATAATCAATCATGGAGACACCCACAGGTTATGCAGGACATTAAAGCCAGTGTTGGACAGGTACCCGGGTTTGGCGGGTTAGAACCATCGGCTCCAGTTCTGGTTAGTAAATTTCAAACTGGAACCAGTTCCAACTTTCTGGAACTGGGCCGGGTTCTAAGTTTAAAAAAAAGAAGAATTGGAACTGAACTGCAACCAGGTTCTTCTGAGTTCTTTCAGAATCCGAATTGGGGATTGAGGGTGTGGGTGGAGATGCTCTAAATCATGAAGGTTGTTATCTAACCTTTGATATAACCCAGTTCTGATTCATCCACGGTTGAGTCATAACACAATTCCAAATAATCAAGTAAGGTAGAAGAAAAACCCTATTTTTAAAAAAGCAGGGATAGGAGCCCTTCCACAAGAAGTAAAAATTAAAGAAAAGCACCAAAACACAAGCCATTAAAGAACATAGCAATCAAGGTATCACTAATATACAAATAAAATAGAAGACTGTAAACTAAAAAGACATTGTCTGTCTTTAATTGGCTAGTGACCAAGTGCACTAGTTGTGATGTGTGGAAGAGATGAGGAATGATGAAACCTTGCCAATCATAAATAAACCACAGCATCCCAAAAAGGGGAGAATACAAGGAACAAAATGGAAGGACCCACATCCAAGAAGACAAAAGAACCACCAAAAGGGACAAACCACAAGGGGAACATCAAGTTCGCTAACGACCTCAACATGTTGTGAGAAGCATATCAAATAAGGAAAGGGGAGGAACTCCTGAAAAAACGCCTAGCCTCAAAGAAGCCTAGCCTAGCCTAGAAGAACCCTCACCTACGGGGCAACAGGTGATGAGGAATGCTTCCCAATGAAGTCATCTGCAGTGTCCAAATCCCATTGAGGAGGTGTGAAGCTCAAGAGCTCACACTGCACAGTTTGAACTCTCTCTAGGTAGGATGGCCCCTAACTTGACAACACATTAACCATGTGGTCTACAGTTTTATGAGAGACGACATGAAGTATATCGGTTGTTGAGAATCTTACATTCTATTTGATCTTGTTTGTGCTTTATCCCCTTTCAACATGCATTGAACTTTATTCAGTGGATTACGGAAACGGCCAAAGTGTGCATGTTTTCACCACATTCTTGCTGTGCCCTTTTCCCATTCCACTTGGCAAGTTTATTCTGTGCACAAGCCTAATTCCCCCACCCCCGCTCCCCCAAGTGGGTATCCTATATTTTGAGACATATTTGTGTGATGGCACGAATATAAATATAAATAAATAAATAAATAAATAAATAAATAAATATATTATGTTGAGTGAAAATAATGTGTTTGGGATAGGGTGTTGCATTTGTTTTTTTAACACCATCATCAAGGCCAATTGAAGGGCTAAAACATAATGGTCGGATAAATGTTGGCACCTATCCACACAAAGACTACTTTCTACAAAGAAGTGACTTAACAAAGGTGCCCATAAAACATTGTAGTTATTATTGTTAAGTGACAAAGTGCACATTCCATTTCCCTTTGTAGTGTGGTTGGGTTAGGTAAACTGTAATGGCAAATGACATTAGTTTTTAAATTTTATTATTATTAATTTTTAAGGTGCCAATAAAATCCACCGCCAAAGCATGGCTTGGTTTGTCAAATAAAGATATGAATGCGGGTTGAAATGAGGTGTGAAATTCAACATATCCAATATGAAAAACATTCTTTAGCTTATTTTAACATGTTCACTTAGCTAGAGCAAAATGGCCAACAATAAGTTGTAAATTGGTCTATATGTTTAGGCACTTTTAGGGATAATGGGCTTTGTTGCAACTTGCATATTATAATAACTTCATTTTTTAAAAAAAAGTTGATATGTAGATATGTTAAGATCTTCAATTAGCATGTGTGCATGTCAATTCAAATTCAAATGCATTCGAGACATTTATCATCTTAAAAGGCTATTAAGAAAAGGAACACAAAATTGTATTGAGGAGCACTTTTATATGGAATTATTAAACCTTTTTCTAAATGACTACCCAAATGTTTTTATGTGGAGAATGTGTGATGGAATAAATAAAACCTTCACTAAAAGTCCACCAAGCAAGGGTACAAATGGGTGCCCAAGCAACAAATGACATCTGACCTTTAAAATAAGGGAGTTGCTATTATGTTGTAGGTATTTGATGATGTCCTCCAATGCCACAATGTCAAAGAATGTTTGAGTTCTTCCAAACAAAGTTAGTTTTGCTTTTGCTTTTTGAAGGCGGCAAGGATTGAGGATGGCACATTAGAAGAAAAAAGGTCGGCAAGGATATGAACTTTTGACATGGCCTTTGGCTCACCAAACACTATAAAAGTGATTCATGTTGTATGTATGGAAACCTCATAAATTCATGGTGCACTCCTCACCACTAAATTGACATACCTAGTGAGAAACTTTTGGAACCACAAATGGCATAACATTTCAATCCTTCAAATGACAAGCGGCATCTGCGCTTGCATAAAGCAAGCATAAAGATGGCATTGCCCTAATTGTCGTTTGGATTCACCAAAATGAACTTCATTTTAAAAAATATTATCATACACACTAAAATTTTCTATTTAGTCTTCTTTTGAGCAATGGTTATGGTATGAGTGGCAATATAGGGTGGTGGTGGTGATTAGTGATGTAGTGTATGTCAGAATATTTTGTTAACTCAAAAACAAGATCACTACTTGTTGTGTTCAATATGATTTCTTGCTTGATTGATTGTTGTCTTTGCATCAGTGTAGGATTTGTGATACAATTTTGGCTTGAAGTGGGAACCAATTTGTGAGTAACAATTAAAAGACCTGGTTGTTCTCTTTCCAGTTAAATTCCAATGGCATTCAAATGACCTTTACTATGTTACACCATTGAGTCATCTCTTATGAATTTGTATAAACCAATGTTATGCATGTAAGTGTAAATCATTTACACTTACACGTCCAATGGACATGCCTTTTATGGTCCATGACATGATGAGAGGCTAGAACCACTTGTTTGTCTTTTGCCACTTGTACAAATTCTTGGCACAGAGTTGAAAGGGAGGATGCAGAAGTTACAAAACTTTCAGGAAAAATGACAAAGTCAAGATAATAGTATTGGACACATAAAAAAAGATAACTAGAGAGAAAAAAAAAATTAAAAAAATTATTGCACGACACTTGTAGATAAGTGGAATTTAAAAAAAATAAATCCCACATAAAATAATGTTTACCAATTTATGGCACAATATATTTTAAAATTGTGGGAGAGAGAATGGATGACAATTGCCTAGTCCCATAGCAATTGTAAATAGCCTCTTCATTTTATGGTTAGTTACATAATAGAGAGGACAAGAAGCGTGCGCACACAAGAGAGAACATGGTGAAAGTAAGGAAGTGGAAAAAAGAGAGAGAAAGTGAGTAAAGGATGTGAACCTGCACAAACTCTATTCCAAGCAAAATGGGAGGTTAACAAATAAGAGGGAGAAAGTGTGGACGAGTGTGGACATGATCCAGAGTTTAGGTTTTAGGGTTGAATCCAGATCTGATACATGTTGGGTAGTATCACATGAAAAAAAAAAAAAAAAAAACCCAAACATGTTGAAAAATGGAATGCCCAAGCCAGCTATGGCCGTTCTATTCTCCAAAATGCCATTCAAGTTTTTATTCTTTGTAACGTGCTCTCTAATTACACTAGGAAAATACAAGGAGATCTTTATGGCATTTAAAAGACATGAAGTGACAACAATAGGCAAGGTGAAAAAAAAGATTTTTGTGAGGTGGAGTCTAGCATGAGCATGATTCTAGTAAAGCCCTTGGCCAAAAGGCTTTTTACTCTCTAATCAAATCCAGTGTGCACTGTTTAGTTTCTCCCCCACCTCACCCATAAACCTGAAAATATTTGAACTAGCAAACCTCCAGGAAATAATAGTGATCGAGCAGCTTACATGTGACCTGACCCTGAGGCGGCCGTGCTTGGCGACCTTGCAATACCCAAGCACATTGGTAATAATAATAATAGCATGGTAAAAATCTCCAAATTCATTTAAATTATTTCTAAATATTAAAAATATTAAGAATATTCTCTTAGGCACGCGCGCCCCCTCCAACTACACTCGGAAAAAAATTCTAGGGATGGTAAAAAGTTGTGAACTGAAGGTATTATGTTATTAGCTTCTATGGGTAGTTTTAAGTTTTTAGTGGAAGAGAGAAAAAGGTTAAGTACTTTTGGTGAGCTTTTGAGGTGTTTGTGCATTTCCAGCTGCCGACATGGAAGGAAGTGAAGGGGGGGAAAGGCCAGGGGACGTGGCCCAGGGAATGAGAATAAAATCAGACATGTTTTGACTTCTTTTCATCCAATTTTAACTTGCAAAGTTGCATACCATAAGAGTACAAGGGCACAGAGTTTCAACACATGTCTGTCAAATAATTAATTGATTAATTAATTAATTAATTAGGGCTCCACGCTGCTATGCACTACAGTGACCACCATCACTTAAAAAAAAAAAAAAAAAAAAAAAAAAAAAAAAAAAAAAAAAACCCTTTATGTTTTCATATGGTTTTCAATAATTCATCATTATTTATGTCAATGTCAAATTTTGATTTGAATTAAAATACTTATTATGGACATGAAAAGACACATGTTAATTTGTTTTTTCATATCCATGTTGATGATGGGTAGGGAAAATGAGTGAGGTAACTATCGGGAAAATTAATAAGACAGGAGGTAAAAAAATTATTAAGAAAAAATCGAGATAGTTAAGCTTGGAAACAAAGTAATTCTCTTTGTAAATTGTCCATGGATAACTAACTCTACGATGATAAGAATCGTCCAAGCATGATGACCATACCGTAGATTCAAACAAATAAATCATCCATATATCAATTAGTTCCTTGAAACATGTTTGTCACTGAAATTAACTAAGGTTCAAAAAAACACTATTTCTAAAATATTCTCAACTATTCTTTAGTTTCCTCATTCACTAAAATTTTGGTTTTTTTGAATTTTTTTTTTTTGGGTTTTTGTTTTGGTGGAAAATTTCAACAGTTGTGGAAAATAATTAGTGTCAAAACTGCCTGGCAAGGTACTAGGGTTTAGGGTTTATGATGGTACTTACTGAGCACTAGTGGTGGAGTTACTCTAAATTAAAAGTGGGGTTTTCCTCACAAAAAATTTCTGTGTTTTGTCTCTCTGAGGGAAAGTAAAAGAAGAGTGAGGGAGGAAAAGACAAGACAGACCACTAACTAGTGTGAGAGCTTCATCATCATCTCTCCCAACCCAACCCCCTTTGCAGATGGATCTCTGCTGAAAGGATATATCATTATATATATGGAATATATCCTCTTGCAGTAGCAACAGCAGCAGCAAGTGGGATTTTTGCAGAACCAACTCTCTTTCTTTCTTGTACCCTACAACCCTTCTTCTTCCACAAACCTCCTTTTTAACTTTCCTTTTGTTGTTAGCTTTTGTGTGTCTATGTGTGTTTTTGTTTTTTTTTTCTCTCTCTTTTTGTTTTGTTTTTTCTGGGTTTTGTCTGGTTTGGTTTCTTTTGTGGATTTGAGAGGAAGAAGTAGTAGATGAGAAGAAGAAGAAGAAGAAGAAGAAGAAGAAAGAAAAAGAACAATTCTTTTCAAGAGGCTATAGTGGAGTGGCTGCTGCTGTTGCAGCAGGTTATATGATGATACAAGACGACAAAAGTTTTGATCTTCCCTGTCAAGGAAAAAAGGCAAAGAAGCTTTTTCTTGTTGAAACCTCCAAGTGTCACCAAGCCTTTTCTTCTTGACCCTCCTTGCAATGTAGAACAAGAATCAGCCGGTCTTCTTTCAGTTTCTGGAAGCTGATCAAGTTGTAGAGAAAAGGACAACAAACATATGGAACAAAAAAGGATTGCAACTCTCCCTCCCCCCTGGTGATGTTGATGAGGCACTTGTCTGACCCCCCCCTTCCCACCCCCCCAATCCCGGGCCTCAAGATGATGATGATGATATATAAGCTCTGGTCTTATGTGGTGAGGCCATCTCTCCTTCTCTCTCTCTCTCTCTCTCCAGTGAGTCAGCAACTGCCGAAGTATCTGAGCTCAACAAATTCTAGTTCTCACCTGAGGCACAAAAGCTTGAGATTCGCAGGAGTGCTTCAAGGGTTTCTTGTAAAACTGGGAGGGAAAATGGGGGCTCTCAAATGGTGATTGACAAGCTTGTGGGTTTGTCTCCAGAATGCAATCTGTTATTCATTTAGTGATTTAGGAGTGAGGGGAAGAAGAAGGGAAGGGAAGGGAAGGGAAGGGAAGGGAAGGGAAGGTGAGAAATGGAGAGATGGTATGATGAGAGGATGATGAGGAAGGCAAGCAAGAACCTTGATGAATTGTTGGGCAGAGGGGAGCTGGTGAAAATGATGGAGGAGTATACAGTGCCGATGCTGGTGGAAATGACAGAAAGGAAGTTGATTGGGGTGCTGGAGAGCAAGCAACTGGGCTTTCTTGACTACTCCTGCATTGCCACTGCTGTATGGTCAGAGAAAAAATTCCTTTCTCATCAACAACATACAAAGCAACGCGCACCTCGCATGCTCTTTTCTCGAGGTTTTTTTCCCCCCAAAGCTTTGAACAACACTATTGAAGACTAGCTCATCTGCAACTCATCTGTGCACCATTTTGGTTCGAACTTGCATTAACTGTCCTCTTTTTGGGTTTGTGTGAACGATCTCATCTTGAACTCTCACTTGTAAATTGTTTGAGATTGCCGATTTTTTTTTAAGAAGGGGGTTTTTGGTTTTTGTTTTCAGGTTTCTTTGTTTTAAAGCTGTGTGTTTTGAGGATTGCACTTTGTTTGTGAGAGTTTTTGAATCCAGAAGATGATGATGATGATGATGATGATGATGATTTTATTTTATTATTTTATTTTTTGATTTACAAACTTTGATTCTCTTTCTTGGAGGTATGCCTGCTTTCAAGAGTTTGCATTGAGCTCAAGATCATTTTCTGTTGTTGAAAGGTGCCTCTTTCCATGTGCTTCTTCCTTCCTGTCAAGCTTCTATTTTTTGGTCTTTTTCTTTTTATCCCCCTTTACAAACAAGCTCACAAAAGTTGTCTCCAGCAAGTTTTTTTCCCAGCTCTTGGTTCAATGGTTCAGCGTTCGCTAGGCTCTACTTGCAAGCCCTCCTCCTTTCAACAAGAAGAATTATTTCAGGCTTCAATATTTTTGGACCTTCTTTGTGTTTCAAAGAAACAGAATTTCAAGAACGCTACAAACCATGTCCATCTCTGTGGGTTTACCTGAATTGTGCTTTACTATAGAAAGTCATACTTACCCCTTTTTTCTCATCGTAATAACAATTTTATTTCAAGGGAATAAATAGCTTTAGAAATTATGGGAGTACATTAGAGCTCATGGACAGACTGAAAAATCATGGTGAATCAGAAAGGCAGAAAACCCACCTGTGTTTTTATGGACCCGTTTCCTTTCAGATCTAGAGATCTGATCTGCACATTTTATTTTTATTAAATTTTATTTTTTGGGGCTGGTTATCTGACCTCATGTATTAAAGCCAAGCTGTAAATATTGGGATGCTGCAACAGTGAGACTTTCCATTGCAATATTTGAGTATTGTGTCACTAAAACGGATCTTGAGATCTGAAAGTTGTGAAAGAGAAAATGCTACGGATCACCAAAATGGGGACCAAGAAAGTAGGCAGTCAACATTTGATTTGTAGATGTGGCAATTATGTGTAGTGCTTTTTTGTGCAGTCGAGTAAACATTGCATCGAAAAATTGAGAAATTAGAGGAGATTGAGTGAAGAAAGGAACATGTTTTCTGTACCAATGAATGGGGTCATATATGAAAGAGATATAATGGTTTTGGAGAAACAGAAAATTCTAAAGCAATCTCTTTGTATTTCTGAATGGCAGGATCAAAGCAGAAAAAGACAAAACACATGGAGGAAGGAAGCTTTAGAACAACAGATATGGATGAAGCACTATGGAGCTTACTGCCTGAGCATCTGTTGGACCGAATCTTGGCATGTTTGCCTCTTCCAAACCTTCTTTGTATGCGGCCTGTCTGTAAGAGATGGAGCAGTCTGCTCACCACCCAGACTTTCCTGGAGATTTGCACCAAAGTTCCACAAAAGCCTTCACTCTTAGCTGTGTTTGAAAAGGGGGAGCATGGGGTGCTCACAAAAGGATGCTACACATTTTGCCCCAAATCGGAGAAATGGTTCCCCATGACCATGAACTCGCTACCTTTCAAAGAAGGTGATCAGATGGTGACATCCCAAGGCCTCCTATGCTATGTGCCACAAAAAGATGGTGAGAATGAAGATTTGCTAGTTGTGTGTAATCCACTCACAAAAGCATGGAGGTTGATCCCGCTTTCCAAGAGCATCCAAATGTTGTTCCTGTTGGCAATGGCAGTTGACCAAACAACACATGCATACAAGGTCATAGTAACAGGAGTAACAGAGAAGCTTGACGGGCAGCAACTTGATGCGTATTGCCTCATTACTCAAGTCTATGATTCAATCACTGAGACATGGCAAATTTCTGGAGAGCTGCCCCCAGGTCGTCTCTTCCCATTGCACTCGGTCTGGTGTGATGGCTTCCTGTATGGATGGTGTGGCAAGGCAGATCAGATATGGATCTATGACATCAACCATGGCTCATGGAAAGGTGTCAGATTACAGCTCCCCGAGCATGTCATGAACTCAGATGTGCATCTTGTTGAATGCCAAGGCAAAGTCTTGTTGGTGACAGAAACAGCAGGATACTCAGGAAGTTGGCCTCAGATTTGGGACCTTGAACTTTCTACTATGGCTTGCACCCAGATTGCTCAAGCACCTAAACACCTTTCTCACTCTTTTTTCGAAAATGTATGCGAGTTTCAGTGTGTTGGTTACAATGATGCCATTTGTTTTATTGCTCATGAGATTCCAGATGTTTTGATGTACCAACCCACGAAGAAGAAATGGCGGTGGATGCCAAGATGCCCCAAATTCTCTGGCTGGCATCCTTATGGCTTCATGGGAATGTCTTTAGAACTCCGAGCAGACATTGCAGTGTAGTAGTAGGGCCTTCCTCAAAACAGAGTGATCTGAATATCTTTCACACAACCCAAATTGTCAGTTATCCCTGCCAGCTACAGATAGAATCCACCTATGAGGCCCAGGTTTGGTGAGGGGGAGGTTTTTGTTTCTTCAAAAGCTAGAAAGGAATTTTCAATTTTTTAATCTTTTTTCTATTCAATTAAGAAATCAGCTCTTACAGAAATACACCGTCTGCAAAGGTTTCCAATTTTGAGTGTCGCTGAATAAAATGATGGGTGTACTTTTAACATAGATATATGCTCACAAATGCTCTGTGCTGACAACAAGTGTATGTACATTTTTGGGCAAAGTGGAGAGCAACCTTTTCATCTTTCAAACTCTGTAAAACTCTTGCTTTTTGTAATCCTCCTGCTGGTGAGCATTTTGGGATATCATACCCAGGCCTCCAGATTGGTCTGAAAACAGTTACAGTAGTTGGCACTTAAGAGTAGCACAAATTTTCATAACATGGAAAGGCTTTGATGGAGCACACATGCCTCAAATTTTGACCACCGGTTGAACTCCTGCATCAAACTTGTTAGAACTACAGCACAACAGAAACTCCAAAACAAACTGCACCATGTACAAGCCAATCATGCCTTAGTCATACTTCAAGACCATTTTTTGCCCAGCATCTGTTTTCCAAAGATGAAACTTTGTTTCAAACAGTTCCAACTGGGGAATGTAACTGGAAAAAGAAAGGACACTGTTGTGCAGGAAGCCGGCACAGCGGTACTGACCTTTCTGCTTTATTAGTTTGCTGGTGTACCCTGCAGTACTTCATATATTCGCAAGTTCCATCATATAGGAACTACCAAGTATCATAAAAACTTGCAGAGATATATGAATCTGATATTTGTCTGAACCTTGTCTGCAGGATGTGAAAGGGTAGAAACCCCTGCAAATTGTACAATCAATTTAGGCTTCAGGTTCAAAAAAACACTGGATGTGGCAAAAACAACCAAAAGTACGTTTGAGGATGGCAGCTGCTTGATCAAGGTCATCCTCACCTGCATGTTTCATCACTGACCCTACGACACTGAAAAATTCCCTTCCCTGTGAAGGCGGTAGCTCCCTACATACACAAGAGTGTAGGGAGCTGTCATTGTGCATGGCACATACCCACTTGCATTGAATATCTACAATTATCTTTTGATAATTTCATAGCTGAAGATACAACAAACCCTCTTATTCAGTACTGTGTAAATTCTAAAGATCCATGCAAAATTCCATGAGAATAGCTGATGCACGTCGTCGAGTCCTGGGTGTTACTTTCCATTTCTCAACTAGGACCTTCTTGAGGGCATTGCAAGAGGTGATGACAGTGGCCACTCCCACTGCTGTTACACCTGGACAATACACCATGTGACATGACTCCAGCTTCTTACACTTGTTCACCAATAGGCTTAACCCTACATCTGTGATTCGCCGACAATGTGATAGCACCACTTCCTTCAGCAATGGACATCCCTTCCCAAGTGCCACCAGTCCCATATCTCCCACATTCTGCACTCATTATTTAAACTGAACTTCAGTCCCAGATCTCTAGAAGTCTGCACAGTTTATCTACTGCACTGTTTATTTACTGATGAAGCATCCACGTAAAGAGGTCTAACTCTGATGGCAAAAAGATAGGATAAGTATTTTATTGAAGACTAGTTCTCAAATGGGTCTTCAGCTAAAAATAACTTCATCACTGGCTCAGAAGGACTTTTGGTGAGAACTTTTGACCACTTGTACTAGAGGACTTGACCAGTAACACTAGAGAACTTGACCTGCTACCTAATCCTGCAACCTCCCACTCTGAAGATAAAGCCAAAGCTAGATAGTCCTAATAGTATGGATGATTATTGTCGTAAGGTTACGAAGGCTCTCTAATGGCTCAATGGACTCCCAAATAGAATTAAACAGGAATTTTCCTACAGCTGAAGTCATCAGAGGATTTTGAGGTTGAATTGCAGTAGAAATGAAACCAAAGAGATTTAGAGATCAATTTAGGATGTGTAAGTTTTTGCTTTGCTGATTTGCTCCAACTTTAGCCCAGAAAATGCTACTGAATCTCAGGCAACTAACCTGACAGACACTGACGTCCAAGTGAAGGAGAAGAGGACATCCTTGTGCTATGGCAGAAAGGCCACTGTCTCCCACCCGATGACACCCACTCACATTGATCTGCTTCAGTTGGTGACACACTTGCCCTACTGCTATAAGTGCATCATCTCCTATCCTGTAAAACAGTGGTGTAAAATCATGATACTCGCCCTTGTTATGAAGTACACAATCATTTCACATTATTTGGTCCCTCCTGAGATCCCAAACTGAATCTCCATTTCTTCTTAAGTATGACTAACATAGACATCTAAAGCCACTCAATATATCAATCCACCTGTTCAGGCTAAGTCAGTGTTCAGGTCAAGACAACTTTTAAGACTGGAGGTTGCCTAAAGAATCACAAGAGTTCCAGAGTATCATGGAATCAAAGCACAATTAATTAGAGGATGTAAACCTGTCACAGAAACGGAGACTGAGGTCTATCATCTGTTTGCAGTGTGTACCAATTGCCACTATACCCTTGTCTCCAACCTGCACAAAAGAGGAGATAGTGTAAGTGAATGACAGAAGTTAGTTTGTTATATGAAAGGAAGCATAGCTTGACTTACCCCAGTGGGTCCACACAGTACAGCAGTAACCAGGTCAGGCCCTCAGTGCCCAGAGGGTGTAGAGAACACATTCTCATTCAGGTACAAGATAATTATCTCCCCCTCCCTAGTTTGAGGACCTTGCATTCTCCAGCCCCTTGCAAGAGAACAGGGTCACAAAAGGGAAGAAATAAGGGAGGTAAAAGAGTTGCCTTATAACAGCGGCGCACGTGGAGCCGACGGAGAAGGGGACAGCCAAGGGCTATGCTACCCACACCTACGTCGCCGATCCCTGCGCAGTCCACCAAGTGCAGGGCCCGGAGGAGAGGACAGCCAGCACCTACTTCGACAAGCCCTTCATCTCCAATCTTTTGGCAGTATTTCACAACAAGCTCTACCAGTTTCCTGCAAACCCGAATGAAATAGCAAGCCCATTTCCTGTCAGAAATAACTCTACAGAGCTATGAAAGCTTCAGGAAATCACTGAGATCTCTACCAGCAGGAATGGGAGCTTTGAACATGAATAAGAACTGTGGGTTCTGCAGACTTTGAGAACCTCAGTGGGTGCTTTCACAATATCAATAGGAGAAACAATAGGGAACTAAGGATCTTGAAAATCATTTCAACAAGTAGCCCATTGTCGATCTCAATCGGAATGTCAACATCACATTGCACATTTATTTAACGTGGATGCCTGGATGCCTTTAGGATGTCTTCCAGTTTTGTGACTTGATGCCCACATTCTGCTTGCATGATTGAACTTATGCCAATACTCAAGGACCTCAATTTTTTGCTTACCGACAAGAACGGCCAATGGCTTGGAGGCCAGCAGTACCAATATTATGGCACCCATTGATTTCCAGCACTGTAAGCTCAGGGCAGCCACTTGCTATAGCTGCCAAACTGCGGTCACTAACATAATATGAATCGCTCAGTGTCACTGCTCTCAGCCGTTTGCATCCCCCACCTATAGCCACCAACCCACTGCACCAGAATTCCACAAGTGGAGATGTCAAAATAGCAGGGTTTATGTCCTTTTAATTTCAACACATTGTAGTAGGATGGCAGCAAGGACCTAATTTATGTGGAATTACAACAAGCTGGATAGAGCAGGACAAAGGATGCTATACAAGGAACCATGGTGCATCTGCATCCACAACACCTTCTGTGCACTATGGTGGGATCTGTGTTGCTTTTTGCTGCATAATAACATGACAAGTGGAGAGACTAGTTACCTCTCAGTAAATTTCTGAAAGCTGAATAAGGCCATTGTCTCCAAAGAAAGGCAGGATTGGCCCACAACAAGCAAGGCCTCATCAGTGACATTTATGCACTTCAATTGGAGTGAATTTAATCTAGGGCAGCCTTCAGCAATGGCCGTAACACCAGCTGTGCGGATACTCTCAGACTCCAAATATAGTTTTTCAAGAATTTGACAGTTTGCCCCTACTGATTGTAAGGCAACATCTGTCACCCTTGCACATGATGCAATTCCAAGTGATTTCAGAGTTTTGCCACACCCTTCTGCAACTGCAACTATTCCTTCATCACCTAAACCTTCACAGAACTTTAGATTGAGCTCTTCCAAATGTTTTGATGACTCTCCAACTGCTCGTAATCCACAGTCACCCACATAACAGCCCTACAAATTCCATGCCCACATTTCCCATCAGATATCCCATGTGCATTGCTTTTACAACAGTCCACAAATATATCCATTGACCAACACAGTACGATTATGAGTCAGGGTAGACAGAAGAACAAGGTAGAACACACAAACAACATCCCTGCCATTCATGATGACAGTTGGTTGAGGAGTGCTCTGTTACAACTTGGACACTTGAGAACACTGAAAAACATTCTTTGGGATTTCAATGGCAAGATCTCCCAAAAGTGGTTCTTAGGAATCTGCAGGGTAGACATACATGGGAGGGAGAAGCACCTACCTGCATATCAAGAACTCTCAAGCCACTGCAAGCTTGCACAAGGGTGACAAGGCCACAGCTTGAGATGGCGGAACACCAAATGAGGCACAGTTTCTCCAACCGGGGGCAACCCTCTGCCAGAACTTGCAATCCTGTGTCTGAGAAACCTGTATCCCATAAACTGTTGAGTCCTAAATCCAGTCCTTCTGTTTCACTGCCCAATACGATTGCACTTCGCCGCCTTCGTTTCCTTGCTGATGTGGTGCCTTCATCCTTTCCCATCCTCCATATTAAAAAATAGAATTTGCATCTTTCATTCTTCCCACAGAGTGACTAACAACTTCACACTTACTACCAATTACTACCACCATTGAATTTTTTTGGCAACAATTCCATATCTTGAATATAACACAACATCTATGATTCTTCCCTGGCACATAAAAGCACATCACATTGCTGCTTTCTCTCTCATTATAGAAAAGCGTCTTTAGAGCCAATACCCTTTATCCCTTCCAGTTACTGCTTGGATATGTTTTCACTGTTTCGACATCCAAAGATATTGTGCCACCCCCCATATATACCATGGAAAGCATGTCCACTTTTACTTGAGCAAATTGTGAAATGTGCTACTATATTATACATTCGTATATACATACAGTTCAGAAACAGGAATAGCTTGACAAGCTTCGAAATTGAGAAACATATACTAAGGTATTACAAGAAACCCTAAAAACCTTCAAGGAAGGAAAAACAACTCCTCTCCGGAATCAAAACAAAAGAATTTTGGAGCCATTTATTGCGACTGAAGTTATCAGTGATTGATGTTGATGAGCTTCTTCTTCTTCTTGTGCTTCCGATTTGGAGTTGTTTCTAAGGGCAGGTCTTTTTTCTCAAACACCAGAAATGAATGCAGTAGCGGTTTTTGTTAGGATTTTCGTGTACTTACAAGAGGGCGTCGGATGAGACATTGGCGAGGAGCAAGCCTGGGGTGGTGGTGGTGCTGCATTGGCACTTTGAGCTTCTCATCCACACAGACTTGTCGCAGATCTGTGTATCTTTGTACTATTTTGGCCAAGCACTTGTCCGGGTGTCCTGTCGCTCCCAGTGTAATCGTCTGCCTGCTTGCACTCTCCAGCCTGCGCCATCTGTGACAAACCAGCGCACAAGCAGCTCGGTTTGCTCCCACTCTTCCCATGATCTCCATCACCGCCTCGTCTGGCAACACCTTGTTTATCACGTCTTCTCCTCCCCTCATCCTGATTCTCCACCTGCCGCCTTCCCCAGCTTTCTCCTAATTTTCCATCAACCTCCTGCAGATAGATAGATAGATCTCTTTCCTATCTCTGCTGTGCTGCTCCAAAACAGGAGCGAACAGCTCCTTCTTCTTCTTCTTCTTCTTCTTCTTCTTCTTGTTGCAAAAAATCAGTAATAAGAAGAATATGAATGCCTTTCCAAACGGGCCCCCCTTTCTTCACTCTCTATCACCACCGCCACAACAACAACAACGACACCCTTGGCAACAACAAGAAGCAAGAAGAAAACTCAATTCCGCTATTACCACAACTTTCGCAGACCCGCAGCCACTTGCCATGCCTTTTTGTTCACAAACCACGTTCTTGCCCTCTCCACAAAACCTCCGAATTCCTCCAGAAACTCCAATTCTCCACACCACGAGCGACCAACAAAAAAAAAACTGTGTCTGCCACTCTCTGTCTCTGTCTCTGTCTCTGTCTCTGTCGCTTAGAGAGAAGAAGAGCGATAGGGGAGGGGAAAAGAAGGTGCAAGACGAAGAAGAAGAAGAAGAAGCACAAGGTGCAAAACTTGTGACCAAAAAAGGAGAAGAACCAAAAGAGGGGACGAGATCGGGATCATCAAGGCACCAAATTGGGTGCCACTTGCGCTAGATTGTCAATGAAACACGGAGTGTGGGTGGATACAAAAAATGAAGAGGGATAGAATGCAAGGGGAAAGAAATTGGAAAGAGATGACGAGACGCTCGCGACAGTGCTTGCGTCCTCGGAATCGCAAGCGCGTGCGTTTCGTGGGTCGGTCGCAGGGAAGGGAAGGGAGGAAGGCGAAGGAAACAAGGGACGAAATTTGGGACGAAATTCGGTGGCGCTCAAGAGGAGAAAGAGAGAGAGAGAGACAAAGACAGAGCTTTACAGTTTGGACGACGCTCTTGGTTTTTTTTAATTTTTAATAACTGCCCAGTCTGCCCTGGCCTGCCCTTACTTACTTACGATGGAAACGAAGACGAGAATCACCTGTTTTGTCTTTTTCTTTTTTTTTCTTTTTTTAATATTTAAATTGTGATACCTATGCTCATAATTATTTACCCCTTACAGGAAAAAATAAAAATAAAAATTCCTCTTTGTCCTCTTCCCAATGGAGTCACTTGATGTTAGAATCTAGGCATCTAGATTTGCTCCAAACCATGGGTGGGGTGTAGGTAGGTACCCTAGGGTCTACCTATTATGACACCTAATTTTTGTTTTTTCACCTACTAAATTGTAAAGGATTTCATGTAACCTTGTATAGGCATTATGATAAATTGCACAAAATTTTAATTTTGAATTTTTTCATATTAAATTTGGATTAATTAAAAATGTCAAAGGAAAATTCCAAGAGTCAACTCTCTACCTTCCCCCCCCACCCCCCTTTCTCCCCACCCCTCCGGCTCGCTCCCCCAAAAACTTTTAGGGAGGAAAAAAAAATTCTTGATTGAATACAAATGGCTTAATTCAACACCCCCCCATATTAGATCCTTTCTCCAAGTTGTGAAATGCAATTTACCAACAAGCAAACACCTCTTGAAAATTATTTTAGGTCAAAAAGGAAAAAATGTACAACTAAGCCTAAGTCTAATTTTTAGGTCAATTAATGAAACCCACAACTAAAGCTTTATGTACTATATAGTATGGTCTTGAGCTTTCCTTCTTCTTTCCTTTTTTGGTCATAAAAAAAAAAAAAAAATTTGTACCTAAGGAATACATGTCTTAAATCTTAAGCCTTTTGACAACTTGAAAATGGAAGCTTACTAATGTTGACCCTGCACATTACAATCGGATGAAAGAAAGTCAACATATGCCGATTTTGCTCTGGAAAATGGTTTTTCTCCTGCATATTTGCTCAGTTTGCTGAGGCTGGTAAAAAGCGCAGCAAAGTTGTGCACCTGCTAGAGAGGAGTGTAATAAATACGATCTTACTGCTACTCCCTGTTTTTGATCCCTCGATCACAATGATTGGTCCAGGTGGTTTGCTATTAGTAATCGCAACCCATTTGCAGCCCCTCTTTCAGTTTCATCAGTTTCATCAGTGCAGTTGCAAAAAGTTAAATAACTAAACTTGGATGTAAGAAATATTTTTGCAGGCTCACATTTTGAGCGCTGGTGGGGATGCTCTTAAGTCCACCATTTCCATTATCAAACACTACTTTTTTTTTGCTTTAGAAATTAATTATTTTGCTTTAGAAAAGTAGTGTGTAAAAAAGCAAAAGACCATGGCCCCATGAAAGAAAAACCACGAAAGTGTGTGCTTTCACATTGGGAATTATTAAACAATTTCCCCAAGGTCAAGCCTCTAGTGATGAATGTACTAATGGAATGGGGCCCATTCTTTCCACTCACGAAGTCAAGGCGAGCTTCCTTACCAATCCCGTCATTGCTTGATCAAGTGGGTAACAACAGGTTATATCAGGGCCCCTTCCACCTAAGCAAAAGACAGTTCTTTTCATGAGATTTTTTTGAAATAACCAGAACTAGGTTATTAACAAAATCTGATACCCGTTCCACCA
>Ga0209611_10001104_pt1 | contig 44673 bp, 41 predicted proteins | sample S1TSphgellanicum_3_FD_187693 | JGI IMG/M metagenome (GOLD analysis project Ga0209611, IMG submission 187693) | Host-associated microbial communities from peat moss isolated from Minnesota, USA - S1T2_Fc - Sphagnum magellanicum MG (SPAdes) (version 2) | ecosystem: Host-associated > Plants > Peat...
AGTTAGCTAGCAAGCTAGCTCTGCTGGTCCTAGCTCCAGACATTTCGATGGCGGTTTCTTCCAAAGGCGTTATCAGTGTGGTCACCACCCGAGTTCTCCTTGCGGTTTTTCTTCTTCAATCAGTCTGTGACTCCAAACTCCCTACAGTACAAGCCGATCTTGAAGTTGGGTATTATGAAATTACCGGCTTATGTATTGGTGCTGAGGTGGTAGTCGCGGCCGTCGTCCTTGCCGCTTTCGTCGCAGATCCCACGGTCACGGCTAGCTTAATCCGCTTGCAATTCCACGACTGTTTTGTCCAGGTATAAAATCTATGGCAACCGAGAAACTGACCAACAACCACAGATATCAAATCTCTTAACTTCAGCTCGGATGCTGCAATACAATACATTAGCCATGCTTTTGTAACATATTTTCAAATGTAATAGGACTTTGAAACTCTCCCAGTCTCCCACTGATGATATAGATACGCAGTACCATGCAGAAGAAGTTACATAATAAGCCGCTGACAATTCAACTTCTGCTGTTTTGTTCATGTCTCAAATACAGGGTTGTGATGCATCCATAATGGAGACTGGAGAATTCACGGAACGAACTTCACTAGCCGATTTGACTGTGAGAGGTTATAATGTCATTGACGAAGCCAAGGCAGCTCTGGAAGAGTTTTGCCCTGGAAGGGTATCGTGTGCCGATATCATAACCATTGCCGCGCGGGATTCAATCTGCATTGTAAGTAATTCTTATATCTCGTGAACGTACTTGAGATTCTAACTAAGCTCCAAACTATTAATTTCTCCACAATCCGCAACATTCCTCTGGCGCCGGGACAGGACGTCCGTTGATGCAGTTTGTGCCTCTCATGTTGCGATTGGGCGTTTTGAGATGATAAACCCATTTTGCAACTCCATAAATAATTCTGAACAACAGCGCCGATGGTATCCACTCAGGCGCTAGCTACACCCTACCCATTCACAACTCGATCAAGAAGTTGGGGAGCAGCCGCAGCTTAATTTCTTAATTCATTGTAGATGTTTTCATGCGCAGCTCGGCCGACCCCCTTTCCCCGTACTTACAGGTCGCTTGGATGGACTCCCACGGGGACCTGACTCGCCGGACCCTGACGTCTTCCTGCCGGGTCCCAACTTCACCATTCCTGAGGCCACGGCAGCGTTCGCAAACAAAAGTCTTTCTCAGGTGGACATGGTCAGTCTTCTCGGTAAGCTGATCTCAACATTGAGTTCCCTTCTATGAGTCCTGCAGATCACATCAAATGGCTACTTGCACCAGCAGCTCTATAGGAAATATTCAAGTCATGTTCACTCCATGTTCACGCTCGTCTATTCCGCTGCAGACTCAGGCTGCTAGAGATTCAGGCTTCTAGTGTCAGTGTTTTTTTCCAAATCTGTGAGGTAGGTGGGTTGGCCATCATTCCCAAGAGGACTAAGCAAAATTTAGCTAGAGGTCATAGGGGCAAGTAGAAAACGTTAGGATTCCTCCTTTTTGGAAACTGTTCTCTAAATATGGCGACCTTGGAATTTTTTTTCTCCATAATGTGGGGAGTTGGGCCCATTTTTTACCTTTCGCACCTTCCTTTGTTTTTTAGCAGGGTAGCTAAAATTAGCACCCCACACACACACACACACACACAAAAAACCTGCCTAGTATTGTATGTCGCATAGTTGTTATGAGCCACCATGCTCAACAGCGTCACAATGTTATTTCTGATTCGAACGTCTCATGTATATGTTATTGCTTTTTCTCAATTAATGTTGCGAATTTTTACAGGAGCACATACCGTCGGTGTTGCGGAGTGGCAGTTCTTCGTGGATCGTCTCTACAACTTCTTGGGCACGGGGCTGCCTGATCCCAACTTGGACCCGACTTACGGCAATTACCTCCGCAACATTTGTCCGGAAGCCAACTGATCCCTCAGACCCAACTCAGAGTCGCAACGTGTCGCTGGACTTCAGGTCACAGTTTAAATGGGACCTGAGCTACTTCAGGAACGTGAAACAGGCGAGAGAATTGCTCGGCATCGACGCCGAAATTGGAATCGATCCCACGACTAGTCCCTCATTTCAACCAAATCTGCCAAATTGGAAAACAAATCCCCTGTACTCAACTTCTTTTCTGCTTGGATCTGTGGTTTGTCTTTTTTTTTCCTTCTAAACTGTGAACCTGCAAAAAAATTTAGTACTAGTGTGAACCCTGTGCATGTATTATTTCAACAATGTTTGGTAGATGTTTTTGGTTTTTTAAAAAAACTTTTCTTTTCAAACAACTGTCGGTGGCCACTGTCCGTCCGGAGTCACGTGACAGACAGACCAAGTGAATTAATATATATGATTTCGACATAAAAGAAGGGTGGACGGGAGTCCCACCAGGACAAAATAAGAGGAAGAAAATGCCAAGAAAGACATGGTCCAGGCATCGTCAGCTACATACAGTATGCCAAATATCTGCAAGCGTCGTGGTATTTATTGCCTTGGCTGAACTACCCACATGGATCAGTGTTTGTTTTTCCAATTTTGTGATGTGGCATAGAGACCCTAGTAGCCAGAAAAGAACTACACTCAATGTTGAGTCCGAAACTATAATCAAAAGAGGCCAGATTCGAACCCACAGCTATTTCAAAGAAGAATTGAAGCTTTTCAACAGTCTAACCAAAAGCACTACAAGCATCTAAAGAAAGTATTTAGAACATTATTTTTTTTACTATTTAGAAATTTTCAAAATCAGAAACTGAAGCACCGAATCAAAATTTTCAAATTATATTAATTATTCGGCACATTGATGTCAAACCTGAAAAGGTATTACAATGAACATCATCTCACAAAAGTTTTAGCATCAATTGCCATGATCCCAACAAAAATTTAACTTTAATGGCAAAAAGATTTGAAAAAATTGCCAAAATATAGTAAAAAATTAGTCAAAATATTCCTTAAATAATCAAAATTTTGGTGAAAATCCTTTTGTCATCAGAACGAACTTTGCACTGTAAACTTGATGGGTGTATTCATGATTGGGATACGAAAAAAAAATGACCTATTTTTAAAGGGCTACAAAGGACAACTTTGAATTTTTATTTCTTTTTATTATTATAGTTACATTATTATGATTGTACTAGATTGTTGTATGTCAATAATTAAAATGATGTCTTGTTAAATTATTTAAATTATTTAAATATAATTAAGATATAATGTAAATGTCATTTTGAGTCCTTTAAACTAATGATATCAAATGTTTAAATTATATCTTTTTGTTAAATAATTAAAAAGAATACATAAAATCATACAATTGATTTCAAACTTTTTGTACAACAAAAACATGTCCCCTTTTATAAAAATACATGTTCATTGGGTGAACTTGATGAAAAACCAAACAAAACAATAGGGTTGCATAACCAATTTTTTTTCTGCTATCCAGCCATGGGGTCTCTTGATTATGAATGGGAACCCTCCAGTCACCAGTAGCAACAAATGTCTCACAAAGTCCCAGACACTGGGAAACCGAAATTGAGCTGTTGTCTACAGTACCATGAAGAGTTTCTAGATGCTGGAGTGTCCCAGAGTGAATTAATATCTCTTGTGCTAAAGGTGGGATGATTGATTTTCTTCTTTCCAGGAATGGGCACACGAGTATTATGCTGGAATAAAGCCAGAAAATTTTGCTGCAATGCAAAGACTTCATTGCTGGTCACTCTTCCAAGCCAGTAAAGCCTACCTCCAAGCTCTGAGATCTATTTTTTGGGATGCTTAATTCTGGAACTTGGGTGAAGATTTGGAATCGGTCTAGCAAAAGTTGAATTGGTTCTGGCATTTTGAACAGGGGTACCATCTCTTCGAAGAAAGCTTAAGATCCATTGCTACAGTCTTCTGTAAGTGCAAGATATACACTCACTCTGGGCAACTTTCTGCCCAGGATTGAACACATGCAAAGAGACTGAATTGTTCTATGTTTTCTTTTGTGAATAATTTGTGTATTCTCTAAATTGAGGATTGTAATTTTCTTCTAGCAATGTTAAATTTTTATAAACAACTTCGCGGGGTGCCTGTAACTTTCAACAAGCTAAGATGGTAGAAAGACAATTCAAAGCTCTAAGGAATATGGAAATGAATGCAAGAAGTTAGGGTACAGTTTATATTTTTCTTGCTTTTATATCATATGGGAAATAGTGGTGATAAATTGCATTTCTATTAGGATCATCAAGATTGGTCTTCATCCATTCCATAAAGGTTGTACCTTGTGACATGATAATGCAACCTAATCTATTTGTATATGAACCCCTTAAATTAAAGAGTTAAAATATATTAAAGTTATCTTTCAAGTAATCCTTACTTTGGGCATGAGTCCGGACTCATTTATCCTCCCTTGTGAGCTATCCATAAAGTTCATAAAAGTGAGGACCACTCTTTAGAACTAAGGATGAACTCCCCAAAATGATCATCATGTCTTTTTTTCTAAAAGGTAGACTATGACTTACTAGAAGGTTATGGTCAGATAAATTAGAAGATTACTTAGGTAGAGGGTTAACAGGTTAATGCCTACCTATCTACCTACCTACCTTTGGGCTACCTACCTACTTACCCATGGGGTACCTACTTACCTATTCACCAATGGGCAACCTACTCACTTACCTATGTGAAACAAGGATGATAAAAAGCTTACATTAAAGGTTACTGAGGGCTTACCTAGGAGCTTACTTGGAGGTTACATAAGGCCTACCTAGGAACCTACTTAGAGGTTACCTAGGTTAGGTGATATCTAGGGACTATTTAGGAGGCTACATAAGACATACCTAGGTGGTAGTAAATATATATCCTAAGATAGGGAATACCTAAGGATTATTTAAGAAAACTAATTAAGTAACCTAAAATGTTATTTTAAGGACTACCTAAAGTTCACCTAAGAGCTTACCTAGGCTATCTAAGATAAAAGCTACCAAAAGCTTACATAAGGGGTTCCATAAGGGCTAATTAAGGTGCTACATATAGGGGTTATCCAGAGACCTACCTAAGTTAGGGGATACCTGAAAATTGTTTAATGACCTAATTTAAAAACTACATGAGGTCTATATAAAGGCTGTGAATTAATTTAGGTAACCCCTAGGTTGACCCTTATGTAGCTCCTATGTAGCTCCCTTTTGCACTAGGAATCAATCATAGGTAACCTCTTAAATAACCCATATGTATCCTTAACTTTAAAAATCCCTCATTAGCCCCACAAGTAGGTTTTGTGTAGTCCCTTAAATAGCCTTGAGGTATCCTATAACTTAATAAAACATATAGGTGTCTCCTTAGGTGGCCCCTTATGTAAGCCCTTAGGTGTCTCCCTACATATTCCCTAGATAACCTTTTAGGGGTAGTCCCTATGTGGGTTTTTGATAATCATTAAGTACCCTCTTACATAGGCTTTAAGTAGCCCTTAGGTATCCCATAATATGGGTAAATCTCAGGAGAAATGCCAAATGAGTTTCCTCTTCCATTATATTCATTTGGCATTGTTTTATTTTGCATTTTGACTATTATCCATAATTTCAAGGAAATCCAAGGTTCTATTTCTAAGTTTACAAATAATTTTATTACATAGTGCAAGTCCAAGAGTGAAAAAATTGGGTTGTGTTAAGGATTTATGGGTTTTCATTTATCATATGAATCCCGAATCACCACACTTTTCATGAGACAATGATAATAATATTACAACTTTTTTTAATTTGAAAATTCAACCCCTAAACCTAGAATGGCAATATGGTTCACTATACACATCTTGTTAAAACAACAATCTTGGATGGGAAAAATAGTGTTGCAAGGGCAAATGCGTAATATGTGTGGAGCTACTTTAATAGTTATTTTGAGTGACACATTATGTTTAATTTTCTAGAAAAAATGTTTGGTCACAAATGCCTCTATGTTTTGTCCCCCTTTAAAGAGAATGCAAATATGCAATACATGCATCCAAGGTATTCTTTATATTGTAATAGGGGTTGAATATTATCTTAAATTTAAAATGAAAAGAATATTATCATTCTAGTAGAAACCTCCACATGGCTATATGTTTAAAATCAATAATATGATAAATATCCTATTTTTTTGCAAATCATAATGTTCAATGAGAATGAAAGATGCAATATTTAACTTCATTTCATTGCAAATCATAATCATTAATGATAATTGGTGATACTACATTTCCATTTTTAAAAACAATCATAATATGCAATATCAATAATCTCATCTTAAAGACTTCTAACTTTTTTAACCAAACCTTATAAAACAAGCCTTTACAACCATCATCCAGTTTTTTTATGGTTGGATCTATCTAACCTTTGTTTTTCTAATTTGGAATCCGATCTTAAAATGATTTGCCTAACCCATGGCTACTCTTCTAATAATATTTTCAATTTAAAAAATGGTTGGTTAATTGTTAAGAATTGGACACAAACCCAACTTACATCTTGGAACTAGCTAACATTACTAGTTACACATTACACATTTTTGGGGAAAATTCTGCACATTTGTGACCTAAAAAAAATTGATTGAAAATTTTTTATTTTAAAAAATATTTGCCAAGTTTTTGAATAGGGGAATTCTCACCATTTTTTAAAGGTATTTTGTTGTTGGACATTAGTTTCTTGTAATTTGTTATTCATAGTTGGAACCCAATTTAGTGTGAACAAGGTTTTAGTTTTTTGTGTTTTGGGGGTTTATTTTTATAATGTGGTTTTGAAGTTTCATTTTTTGTGTTTTGAGATTTTAAAACATAAAGCAAAAATAAGTGATCGTTTTGTGTGTTTCAAATTTGGATTTCTATGGTTTGTAAGTGAATTTTCTTGAAAGATGAAAGATGATCTAGTTTAACAATGTTATATAACTAAAATTTATAAAAAAATTCCATTGGACAAAGGTCGCAAAAAAAGAGTTTGCAACTAGGAAGGGAATTGTTACAAAACATTTTCTTGATTTACTTGAGTTGAAAATTTTCAAGGGAAAATGTCAATTTTGAAGGTGATTCAAAACAAGGCTTAAATACCCAAAATTTTAAAAAGTGTGTGAAGGAAGGTCTTTGTTGTTAAGCAATTTGATCCTTCTACTTGGGTGTAGTTTTGCAACAACATGGAGCCCCAATAACCAACCAAGTTCAGACAATTTAGGCATGCCACCAAACCCTGACACTAGAACCCATCCCTTAGTTGTTCTTATTGTTGTTTTCATTTGTAGGTGGGGGAGGGCATTATTGTCATCTTCAATGTTTTCATGCAACAACGACAAAATAAGGAAGTTAGTGGTCCAATTCAAACCTTCCTTAGTTTAATTTTTTATTTTAGAGGATTTCATCCATAATATGGATGAATTTTGGTTTTTGGTTTTCATCCATTGAGTTAACATGATAGTTAGTGAAAGAAAACAAAATTAATGAATAGACAAGAAAGGGGGTGGATGCAATTGATTTATAACTAAATAACAGATATCAACAAGTATTAAGTGGATACTTTAGTAACACATAATTCAAACCCTAGGTATAAGGGACAAACAAAATTTTGAATTTTTTTTTGGGGTTGTCACTTGCCTTTTTGTATCACAAGGTTTCATATCATTATGAAATGTAAAAAAACAATTCATATGATTAATTTTTTAAATGAAATTTGTTTGATTAGCTTCAATTATTTTAAATCATGTTAAAATGAGATTGTTAAATAATTGATTTGAAAGATTATGCTAGAATTGATTAAAATAAAACATCTCAAATTTGAAATAAATTATTTTTTAATAACAAAAATCATATGAAATTAATTTTTAATTGATTAATTTTTTTGTATTTTTGTTGTTTTTTATGTTATAAAAATTTATTATTACCCTAAGATAGGAGACATGCATGTATGATTTTAGCTCTTACCAAGCATGTATGGGGGCAAACACAACTAGTTCTATCCATTATTGTATGGCAATGAAATCAATGTGATGATCAATAAAATAATGGGACCTAACAAATGGATGTAATTGCCCCTAACATCACCCCAGTCACACTCAACCAAAAAGATGAAAATCCTTCTCTTGTTAGCCTCACGGGAACATGCCCCATGCTTGGGGACGCAAATGTATAAGTTGGCACAATCTTGACCAACATAAGTGATTGCAAAAGATGCACTTGGTGCTTAGCTTCCCCTTTTGTAAGGTCAAATCCCTTTATTAGTTCCATGTGGCTCTAGGGTATGTGAGTTGGAAAATGTAATTGTAATTAATGAATTCACATCTAGTAAATTAAAAAAAAAAGTTTTGCTTCCAAAACATGTGCATCATGGGGAACATTAATGGAACCAACAAATCTTATTTCGCAAAAAGTTTAAAAACAAAATTTGATCTTACAAATGTGGGTGCACTTATGGACCTTCATGTCACCACTTTCTTTTATTTCAACTTTTGGCTTGCCATGCTAATGATCAATTCTTCCAATTGAGCAAATTGATCTTGTGTAATGGCCATGCCAACCACCTAAGCCTTGGTCATTGGCTTTCCTTGGGGCTTACATGTGGCAATGCAATTATATTGATAACTATTGCCTTCCCCATGTCCTCTAATACATGAAAACAAGATAAATGTTAATTTCAATGCATAAGAATGGCATCTGCAACTTGACATGACATTGCAATTCTTTTTTAAATGCAATTCACATTGACATGTAAGACTTCTTGAAAAAAAAATTCTTGGAAGTTGAAATTTGCACATTTCAATTGGGCATGTTGAAAATGTGAATTGCATTTTAAAAAGAACTAATTGAAATGTGAGTTTTGTCAACATGTACAAAATATATCGAACACATAAAGCATTGACATTTCAATACAAGGTTATTGGTGCCTTAAATTCTTTGTGATAACTAAATTGAATTTATTCACAAAAGATATTGTAATTTTAGATTGTTGATTGATTTTTTAAAATCTTACCACCAAAATTCGAAGATTAGAAATTATGATTTTTTCATTATATTTCTAGAAATATTGTTGTAAATGTTTTTTGTTATTCAAGTGATTACATTCAAAATTTGTTCCTAAACAAACATCATGGAACTTACATCCAAAAAAATCAACAATATTAATTGTAGTACAATTCTTGTTCTACAAGGTGACAATTTATCAGATATCAACCAACATTGTTTTAAACTTGTGATAGAAAGATGGGTGTAAATCACAAGTGGGTTCAAAACTGAAATTCTGTATGTTTAATACATAATTATAGAAATTTATGTTCTCGTTTGCACAAATATTTTTTTACTTTTTTATTTTCTATGTATAATTAATATGTCACACCATTTTCCTATCGAAAATTTCACCCCATATAAATTATATTGAAAATTTTTAGAACTCTCAATTTTTTTCATAATTCTATTTCATGAAATTCACTCATATAATAATTTTTTTTCTTCAAGTGAAAATGTTTCCAAATCACAAACAATCTTTTATATACTAACCAAAACGAAATTAAACAAAAAAAATTCTAAAGTTTACACATCACACAATTTGCATATAATTCAATATGCACATTAATATGACAAAAAAAAATTCATATGAATTATCATGTGTGAATCAATACACATTAATTATAACTATGACCAAATCATAATTCAATTGTAAAATCCAACCACCAATAACATTACCAAACTTAATTTTTAAATAATTACATAAATAATAATTTAACTACATCAAATTACATTAACATCTCAAAGTATGTAAGAAAGTGTCTTTAATCCAATCCAGCCTCAAATTTTCGAAATGCTTGCACCCTAGGGCTTTATTGTACACGTTAACACTAAACAACACCATAGGTGATAAGGTTGATTGACCAAATTGCCAAAGAAAGCCAAAATTCTTGGCCCCTGGTGGAGGACGCAATGATCTGCTAGGAATTTTGCAGTGTATCTAGAGGTAACCTTATAACGCATATTTTTTTGCCTCGGTTTCTCCACTGAATTTCTGGCAGGTCTTCATTCAGCAAAATGGTTTTGGCCCAGCATTGTTGCACAGGGCTGCTGAGGCTTAGTAAAGTCTCACAGCAAAGCCAAACACCTGCCAGAGAAAAGTGCACGAAATACTATACTACTACTAGTCCCTGTTACTCATTGGCGAATCATAATGATTGGTCCAAGTGGTTTGATATTAGTAGTCCCCCCACCTATTTGCAGTCCCAGTGTTTAGTTGTATGCAGATGTCCTAATAATGACAACATTTCTACATCTAATCGGATTCATCATTTGCATCTGAAACGGCTGATTAAATGATTCTTAAAAATGTCTTAATCATACTGCCATAACTTTTTCGCTCCTTGTTGGATTTTAGGTTACAGAAGAAGAGGGAGAAGAAGGATCTTCAGGTTTGCACAGCTGAGGAATCTCAGTCTGAGTACTTAGTTGTATTTTGGTGTTTGTGGGATTTTGGGTTTGAGAGTAAAGAGGACAAGGAAATTCAGAATTGGGTGTATGTACAACTCTAGTTCAAGCTGTTGGTCGATTTGGGTCGAGGGGGAAAGAGGGAGATGAGCATCAGGTTGCACAGTTGAGGAATCTCAGTCTGAGTACTTAGTTGTATTTGGTGTTCGTGGGGTTTGGGTTTGAGAGAGAGAAGAGGACAAGGAGCTCCAGAGTTGGGTAGTTGTATAACATCAGTTCAAGCTGATTGTAGATTTGGGTTGAGGGAGAAAGAGGGAGAAGAGGGAGGTCTTCTTTTGTAGTCAATTTGTTCCCCCAGAAGCTTTTCTTTCAAGCTCCTCCAGAACCCTAAACAAAGCTATGGCAACAGCAAGCATGAATTTTCTTCCGTCTTGGGTTCTTCTATTGTTGTTGTTGTTCTGTTTCTTTTTCCCACGGTTTCCTGTGCTGGAAGCGCAATTTGTGAGTCCCGAAAGAAGGGTAGAGAGATTCATCGACACCCAGGAGCCTGTTGCAACACCATGGCCATGGGAGTTCACCATCAATTTCACCACCAACAACGGAAGAGCGACGGGGTTTTTGGCATACGACTGGGCCAACAAACAGCAGCTCATCGTTCATGGGCCGGGATCCACCAGCTGCCCAACGAAGGATTCTTGCAGTTTTCTGGAAAACAGTGTGGGAGGCACTTACTCAATCGTCCCTAGCATCAAGCAGTGCGCCGACATCATTCCGAATGTGGGTTCCGTGCCGCCGGACTGGACAGTGCAAGGGGTCTTTGCTGGAGTACAAGAATCTAACGGAGTTCTTTGCTACAGGTTCACATACCCTCCCACATTGCACGAGTATCTTGAGACTGTGACTGGAGGAATCCCCTGTGTCTTTGTGTTCCCCAATCCCAGTATGACTTATGAATTCCTGCCCAGCACTTTTTCTCTTGGCTCTCCGGATCCAGATCTCTTCCAGCTCCCAGAGTATTGCTCTGTGGAAGAACTTAGTTGAAACCGGATGTGCATGTATGTAGGGTAATATGTTCAAACCCTAACTTTCTCTCTGTACATGTTTTTTTCACACTGATCATCCTTCTTCCATCTCTTTCTTGTAAAACCTAAGTTGTTCTTGCATCAACTGGTAGAGCTTCAAAGCTTTCCAGCAACCTGCAGTATGTATGTGTTTCTTACTTTGTACAGAGCATTGTCATGCTCAGAATGCAGCATAATAATCCTAGAAGTAATATTCCTGATCCATATCTCAGGAAAGAAGCAGAGAAATGTCTAGTGAAGATTTCTCAGCTCGTTGTAGATGTGGTGGTGTTATCAGTTATGTAAATACTTTAAAGTGCTTAATTTCTTTGTATCAAGAGGCCCCATCTGAAATTTGCTCAGACTACAAACCAAGAAGAGATGTAGACAGTTCTCCACATGAAGGCTTATACTTGCTCACTCTCTTCAAAGTGTTTTTGGTTCTGAGTTCTGTTTGTCTGCCACATCTATCTGAAGTGTTTTGTCCCACAAGAGATGGGGTTGAGGCTATAATAGAGATTTTGGTGCAAGATGTTGTTGGATGCATCACAGGTGTTGCCAGATGTGAGTAATTGTGTCAGTTATGGCTTACTATTGCATTCAGCATCTCCAAACTCACTTCTGGATACACAACCATGTGCAAGTCAAAATTCTATCCACATGTTTGGCAACCTTATGTAGTTGATGAAATCAGAGGTAATTGCATCATAGCCACTAAAACCTTTTTTTGATCTTTTTAAGCTCCCTGTGCTGCCATTGCAAAAATCTGTCTTAGTTGTCTTCTGTTTCTGCTTGCTGTTAACTATCTCCATTGAAAACTGGCCTTCGTATATGTTACAGTGAACAATCCTTTCAAAACAAAGAAACTACAAGGTTGTTGAAGAGAAACTCAGAATCTCACTTCTTGGGGAGATATGGCATAAATCTTCCTCATGGAAGACAATCCTCATGGAAGACAAAGTCTCCTCAATATGGAACATTGAGACAACCAACTCAGCAAGAGTGGTATGAGCTGCAAACATGAAGTTGTTCCTGCACTTGCATCATGATCCTTTTCACAGTGTCAACTGGCACTGTACAATATGCTGTACTTTCATCTATTTCCATTTGTACCTGGTTCTGCAGTGATCACCCATCTTTGCTGAAAGGTGTGGTGGTGTTCCAGGCACTCTGGCTTCTTCTTGCACAGTTTTGATCTGTGTCTCCAATCCATGATTTCAAAACTCTTTGAGCTTCTTGTCCTTGAGCTTCTTGCCCTTGAGTGTGAAAACTTCTTGAGCTTGCTTCTTGCCCTTGGGGTGGGTGTCTTCACAAGACTTGTCTCTTGATTACTCCACTGGAGCAGCAGCTGCTGCAGCATGAGATCAGCTTCCAGAAGTCTCCTACTGATGATCTGCATGACTAGTATCATCAGTGTCCAAATCAACTCCTGGAGAGAAGGGACTTGGTTTGCCAGGCAGTGGAGGTGGGGGGGCAGCAGAAGCTTCTTTGGCATTTTCTGGCATGTCTATTGTTTCCGACTCCACAACAGTATCAATGACTTCTCTCACATCATAGCTCTGCTCACAAAAACCCATGTGCAGTTCAGAAACACACAAAAACCAGCAGAGCTTGAGAAAATTTGAGTACAATACAAATGCAATGTATTGATATAAGTTTTGTGTCCAAGGTAATGGTGCGCTCTGGAGCCCTACTCTCTCTCTCTCTCTCTCTGACTAGTCGTCGAGTACATCTTCCAAAACATCTAGATGTCAAGTGATGATCATCACCAACCTTTGAGTCACAATCCTCACCACCAGGAGTTGCATGTATCCTCCTGGGAAGTAAATTCTGCTGCATCTTGGACCAAGACTTCCACAAACTCCCCAGTTGTCCACCACAACTCCCTGCTGCTGACGAGGTGGTACAAGCAGAGTTTCCAACAGTTTTGCTTGTTGGAATGCACCATGTTGATCTTTTGGACGCTTGCAGGCACTGTTGTTCTGCCTGAAACTTCTGCCTTCCCATATCGCCAAATCTACCACTACACAGGTTCCTCAACAGATGAGCCTCCATGCTGCAAACCTCCATGATGAAGAAAACCCTAGACGTGATTCTAGGATTCCAATCTCCCTTTACTCCTCCCACTTCAACCCAACTGCCACAGTCTGGAATTGGGTCCAAAGCGCTTCTCAGTGGAAACCTGCAGAGCGGAAAATTCACATCGATCTGTGCAGGTACATACCTGATAGACAAGTGGCTGCAGCAGCAGGAGCACAACTTCCAGGACACAGATGAGCAACATGCCTATGGTGGCCAGTTGTCTACCTCAAACCACTTCATGCAGCAATTGTGGGTGGGTGGGTGGCAAGCGGTTGGCGAATGTCTCCCTCCTTTCATTCACAGCTTCCTTCCTGTAACAACAAAAGAAAGTTGCCGAGTTTCCAGACTCGGCCTGATCTGGAAAAAAGAATCAGATTGAATCCAAGGAGAAGAATATGAAGAATGGGTTTAGGGTTTAGGGCCATCCATGACTTCTTCTTCTTGTTGCAGTGACGAAATCACACACAGTTTCAGAAAGAGTTTGTGCATATGAGGATTCAAAGAATCTGTGCAAACCTTTGGGAACTGCTGCAGTACTGCAACTCAAAAGAGAATAAGTTTCACCATGTCTAAGAGATGATGGGTATTATTGCAAGTACTGCACATGCTGCCAGTCAGAGGTCCTAAACTACTCTTTGCTTTTTATACAGGAGAGAGGCCATCAATCTGGAAACTGCTAAACATCTTGCAAGAGAATCAAATCTCCTGAACCTCCATACTCTGAGCACAGTTGATCAGCATCAATGTCATGAAGGAGAGTCTCTTGTAGCTTCTTGTTGTCCACGAAAACTATCTGCACAACAACATTAAGCCAGAGAGTCTATAGTCAGGTAGGTACACTGTGAACTTCAGTCTCATGATCAGATTGGAGATACTGATCGAAGTGCTTGTTGTGCTCTGCAAGGGTTGTATTCCTTCCACAGATATCAAACTTTGAATCTGCCGCATACATGATGCAATCTGGTTTCAGAGATTCAGAGTTTTTTTTTGGGAGGATTTGGGGGTGAAAGCTCAGATCCAGTCTCCCACCTTTTTGCGAACTGCATCTTTGATGAAGGGAGATGCAACTTTCCATACTCCATTGAAGATGAGGGGCACATTGACCATGAAGAGCTTCTCAACACACCCAGGATAATGTGACTGCACATGAGTACACAAGTCCACAAGATGTCATGTACCCAGGTGCTGCACATCTCTGAAACTGTGCAGGATATCAAGTACCTGTGTTGCAGCACATCTCTGCAAAGTTTCCAAGCATGAAGAAAGAGTACAATCAAACAACACATCTGACACATGGAACTTTGTATTGCCATTAGGCCATTGGATTGTCAGAAGAATGCAACAGGCCGGGTTTGAGGAGTACAGGGAGATCAACAGTGTGCTTCACCTGCACGATGTCAAAACCAGTGATCAATGCTCGAGAGTCCAAGTTCTTGAATCCATAACCCTTGAGATCCATTATTCCAACCAGCTTCCCATCAGCTGGTGCCCTGTGATTGCCGATTGCACACAATCAACATACAGATCATCTGCCTACTAGTGTTGTGGAAGACCAATATGGGAATCACTGAAGGTCCTCAGAAAACCATGCAGTAGTTTAGGCAAGAGATGCAATAGTGATGAAGTCAGCTATCTCGAAGAATAGTAGAAGCAGAGCTTACAGTTTGATTGTCTTCTCAATGGCGTATACAACAAACCCTGATGGCAAACAGTCAAGCACTCAGTATCTAAATTTGCACCTTCACCATCTTTGCAATGAAGATCTCAAGCAAGCATGAAGCAAGACCATCTGTGGCAGGAGATTCACAGACATGGGATGTGGGAGTAAGACATTGATCAATCTGTGAATTCAACAGAAAGCTCAAGAATGGATCTTTCCTCAACAGAGATCCATTTGTTTGTACATACTTTGAAACTCTTGGAAATCCTCCTTGTTGGGAACATGGTTTCGTCCAAGCATGACAAGAATGGGATGTCCTCTTTTGTCTTGTCCTTGCATGTATAGCTTCTTGGCATTGAGCTCCCCAGAGATTTCAGACTCAAGAATGTACTTATGCGGCTGCTGTGGCATCAAGGATGTCCTCCATTTTTGGTGCTTAGCAATTGCTTTTGCAGCTTCTTCGACATCCAAAGAATGCTCCTTGAGAAACCGCAGCAGAAGTGCATCTTCCAATTCCTTCAAAATTCAGGCCAATGCAGGCCAATGTACATAGCACAAAGCAGCTCTAGAGTCAAAAGCTTCCAATCATGATCTCGCGCAGATTGCAAGCATCAGGCAGGCAGAACAAGACCAAATGGAATTTTTGTATTTATTTTTTCTGTTGTGCTCAAGAGCTGCTAACCTCTGACTTGCCTCCCACAAGGTCAATTGCTTCTCGCAAGCTTTCAAGCACTTCTGCAAACTCTTGAACACACAAGACTTGGCTTGAATTTCCCACTTCTGAAAACAAACTCCTCAGTGCAAACCCACTCCTCAAATGCCCAGTTTCTGACCACAGCCCTGTTGCAACAGAAAGACCTCAACAAGTGAGTGAGACAGGAGACAGGTTCATGCAGATCAGGAAGGGGAAAAGAATTCCAAGGCCCCAAGATCCGAACTTTGGATTGCAAGCAGAAAATTGGTGAGCATTCAAGCTCTTGCCAGTCACAAGATCAAGGCTTCTTCACCTGAGACTTGCAGTTGGGATCTAGGTCTAGCAGCTGAATCTGCTGAGACAACAGTAGCTTCAAAGGTGGGAATCGGGAGCAAAGCTGAGAGCTGGAGCTGAGAGTGGAGATGGTGCCAAGTTGTGCTGACACTGCTGCTACTGCTGCTGCTGCTGCTGCTGCTTCTGTTTTTGCAGGAGTACCGTGCTAACAACAGATCATGGAGGAAGCAGCTTGAAATTTGCTGCAACGAAAATGCCATGGTGATCATTGTGAAGAACTTCTTCCTTCCTTCCTTCCTCGATGCTTGAAAGTCCTTAAATCCTCACCTGAATGGAAATCCTTCCTTCCTTGGGATTCTTCCTCGATTCCTCAGTTTAACCAATTTGACAGAATCTTCCTCACCCTTGATTCTTCCTCACAACAAACCCACTTTTTGATCTGCATTCAAATTCTGATTCCGGCAACATTCTTCTTCAGAAGGAATCATTTTTGTCGATTTGACCGAATCTTCCTCAACCCAATTGCTACCTCACAATAGAAACCCATTTCTGATCTGCATTCAAATTCTGATTCCGAGGTTTAATTCCCAAAGAATTTTGTGATCTTTTTTTTTTTTTGGGGTCTTTGAATTTTTCTTTCACTTTGATTTTTAAAATAAAAATTCTGACAAAAATTCAAACCCCTTTGCTTTACAATGCTAACCCAGAGTGCTTGCTCTCTTGCGGATATGACAATTCTAACACAGAATACTTTCTTTAAACCTTGTGACAATTCTAATCCAGAATGCTTTAAGAGTGCTTTGTTATTAAAACAGAATTTTGAATGGTATTTTTTTCAAGCTATTAAGATTCATGATTTGTTATGTGATGTAATTTAGTTTGTTGCCAAGCATGAGGTTGCAAGCATGATATTTGCGCGTATCACATTTCATGATTATGTTGTCATGGAAAGTTTGAAGCCAAGCTTTTCATGGAACAAGTATCATATCTTGAGCTTATCATCTTACCTAATTATGAACGTCATGGAAAGTTTAAAGCTGAGCTTCATGGAACAAGCATGATATTAGTACTAATAGCTTACATGATAATGTCATGTCAATTTGAAAACAAGCTTCATGGAGCGTGCATGACTAAGAAGCTCATCCCCATGATAAGATCACATTATGAAATAAGATGGCCCCCTCATTGGGGCTTAACAGAATCAACACCCACCAGCACATCAATGGATGAAAAATTGCTCATTTCAATAGCAATAGCAATTTCATGCCTATCTTCTTAGTCCAATTGAAACTGAAATTGGACATGAAAGTTATCTGGAAAGTCACCCTGTCTTCACCCTGTCTTTGGGCCTGCTTTCACCCCCTATCCCCTCTTTCAGTGGTATCCACAAAGTAAGGAGATTTTGTTAAATTTCAATACGAAATCAATCTTTGGCCTAGTATGTGTAAGTACATGAAACTACATTCAAATATTCAAATATATTTTTGGAAGAACCATAAGTTAAAGCTTTCAGGAATCCAAATGTGAAAACCCACAAAGACACCATCAAAAACCTTAAAAACCTCTTGCAATTGGGACCAGAAGGTATTTTGTATTTCCCAAAGCTCAGATTAGACAACATTGGAGTTCAGTTTCCTCCACAATATCGAAGCTTTAAAATATGCTTCCCTCCCCAACATAGAAGCATGCTTTGTCATGTTTGCCTTTGGCTCCCACCTTTACAAGTTATATCCATGAAAGGTTTAGGGTTTAGGGTTTAGAAGCATCGCCCTTACTCTCAGCAACTTGCTTCCAGTGATAGTGTTTTGTGGTAACTTCAGATTTAATAGAGAAATGAAAGCCCATTCTGAAGCTTTCCAGGCACAAGGGAGGGTACATTTGAATTTTTTTCTACCATTTTGACATCTCAATGCCACAAGATGGACACTCAACTAGGATGCCAAGTTTTGCCTTGGTTCTCCAAGCATTGACAGTTAAGACCTAGTGCCAAAGTGAGGAAATGAAGTTGGCATCCATCCTCACTTTTCTTTTCACCCATATTTCCTTCCATTTAAGCTAGAAGCCTAGAGGGATAACTAGCTACCACTTCTTTGGTATCTTGCAAGAGAAAACTTTGTTATGATTCAAAAGCTTAGAACCAACCTTAGCATTATACTTAGACAATTCTATCTACTTGTTCCATTGTCACATCTTTAGGTCAAATGCTAGGTTGTCAAGAGAGCTCTAGAATGTCTTGAATGTTTGTCCATGTGCACCTACTTTAACATAGACTCTAACCCTCCTTAAAATGCCTACATAGGTCATCCTAACTCAAGTTTGTTGTAGCAACCTAGACCAAACTACAACATTGTAAATTTCAAGCTCCCTCAACATTCCCTCCTTGGAAGAGCAAAAAATAACAATTGAGTCAACAATATCATTATTATAAATGCCCAACCACTCTTCAACTTTAATTACTTTGGTGGGTTCCTTAAGCTTCATCACCCAATAGTTTGGAACACTTCCAACTAACCTTTGCCAAATGCAATGCTTTCCTTCTTCAAACTAAAACCTTTCCCTAATCCTCTCCCAACAACAAAAACCCTTGAGCTTAAATTTCCTGAAATCCCGTTTGAAGTTGCATTTTTTAATTGATTATGCCTAATGTAATGGAATGAACTTTAGTTTTGCACCTACATGTTGTCATGTTTTCATCACGCTCCCCCAAGCTTTAAAACATGTGAGCAAACATGGTCCCATACCAAAGCCCAATCTAAGTTAAGGGCCCACCTCACATGCTTAGACGGTATAAATCTTGATAGTTTGAGTTGCAATAAAAGCTTTGAGTTGGAAGTACCTAGTTCAAAGGCAACCAACATCCACTTACATGAAAGTGTTGTGAATGTGCCTTTTGGGTCAATCAAATCCCCTTCTTAAAATAGCAATTAGCCCAATTTACATTGGTCCTTCTACAATGCTACTTCGTGCCCATAAAAAGTTCTTATTCAAGGCCTTGCATTTTCTACTGCCTTTTCAAAGCCACCCCAAATGCTCAAGAAGAACAACAATGAAAAAGTTAACATAGAATTGGCCACTACCACTCTTTTAACCAAAAGTAAGTGTACCATACCCCATATTCTTAACTTTTTCCAAATCATTTCCACAATAAACTCATCCACATGTTTGGCATCAAGTTTCAACTCAAAAGGCACACCTAAGAATTTGGACAACTCACCTTCTTTTGCCCATTTCCAATTGAAATCATTAGTTCAATCTAGTTTAAGATTTATATTATTTTGGTAGCTCCAAAATGCAAGAATTTTTTCCTAGTTGATTTCCATCCCACTAATGGAAAAGAATATTTATAGGAAGTTTAAAACATTCCAAAGGATATTTTCATGCCTTCTTACTAAAATTGTTGTGTCATTTTCATACTATGACAAAGTTTTGTTATTTCCCCCTCAGGCAACATGAAATTCCTTTTATGTCTCCCAATTGTTCAACAACTTTCATCATGCCATTCAAAACTTCCCCTACAAGAACAAACAAGTAAAAAATCAATGGGCATCCTTGTGTGACACTTCTTTCAACTTTAAATGTTATTGTGACATTGCCATTGATGCAAGCCACAATGTTTTGCATCCTTAAATAACATCCTTAAAGTCAAACTTGAGGAGAATCAACGTTTGACCAATGCACTCGATCCAATCAACAATTTCATGTGTCAAAAACATGTCATCCAAAATGTACCCAAGTGGGAGAAACATGGATTGATTGGAGTTAATAACTTCCATTAAAATTGGTCATAGTTATAATTATAAGGTTTTTGCCAAATTTTTATGAAAAATATATTTTTAAAAATTGACCACCAATTCCCAAGGTTTTCTTTTTATCCACCTATGTGTAATAGGGCTATTAGACCTTTGTTCATTCCCTTTGGTATATTTGTTCTTCTTTGATTGTTGTTTGAACCATTCTACAACAGTCCTGACCTCTAAGATCCCAAAATCAAATATAACATTCAATTACAAACTCATTTGGGACTAAAGATTTCCCATTTGTCACTGATTTAACATTAAAATGTAGTTCATCTACAATTAAAGGTTTAAATAGCCAAATGTTCATCTCCTTTGAAAAATTTCTAAGTAAAGAATTTGAAACCTTAACTTTCATCTCTACTTAACTATGTGACATTATACTAACCTTATACAACTAATTATAAAAGTTATAACATACATTTTGCAATTTTTCCTTAGTTATTACATCAATATTTCTATCATATTTGACTCTTGCAATCTAAGCCTTGCTTGGTTTTGGCTTAGTAACAAAGACCTTTTTTTGGAAATAATCTTTTTTTATGGATCCACCACAATCTTTGCTTGGATCTTTTATGTATTCATTTTGACCTCCTCCAATTCTTATAATTTCCTTTTGAGTAACCCAACTTTGTGTTGTGCATTGTAGGTTGCAAGGTTTTTTGAGCTTAGTCAAACTCCTACCTTTAGCCAACTTCCTTTTTCCAAAATTCTCTTGCATTGCACTTATAAATCACCTTGTAAAACTTAACTACCATCTTCAATTTGGGAAGAAAAAAACATTTTTTGGTTGTTTCAACCAAACCCCACATGTTTTGTCCTCCATCTCCTCCAAGTATCAAATGTTCATCTTCCAAGTTACTTTCCTAGTGAAGGTTTTTTTTTAATCTAATATAGTGGATATTGGATGATGGTTGGATTTTCAATTTCATTTCCTTTTATTACATATTGAAAATTTTGACTATCTATGTTGTGGGAGAGGTTACTTAATATGTATACTCTATCAAACCTTGACATAATCTTTTCTTGCCCAATTTTTTTATTATCCAAAGAGTACTTAAGGTTTCATACCAATCCAAGCGGTTCTTAGATATATAATTTAAAACAACTTTTCAGGCTTCCCAAAATATCAAAAAAAAATTCAATGATATTTTTTTTCATATTGTGACGATTTATTCTCTTTTTGCTCAACCATGTTGAGGTCCCCACACAACATCCATGCACCACCTCTTGAAATTTCACCCTTCAAGAGTTCCCACAAATTTGCTTTGTTGGTTGGGTTGTTCACAATGTAAGCATTAATGACCCCAAGATCCCCACGACAACCCAGTGAACCTTAAGATTTGAACTCTATTTTTTCCAAGAACCCTATTATAATCCTCTACATATTTTGCCCAATTGGGGTTCACCAAAATGCAAGTCCCCCTTCTACTTGTTTGGCCCATTTGGAGTTTCAATGAATACCCTTCTTTAACTTCTAAGAGCCATAACTTATAAACATTAAACTAAAGGAATTATCACAATTTGTAGCCATGTCACTTTGCAACTTGTATTCTTATAAACAAATGATGTCCATTTGCAATGCCAAACCTCGACAAAAGTGGTTTAATTTGCATTTTTCCCCTTTCATGTTGAAATCACAAATGTTATATGAAAGTAGATGCAACTTCATGAGGTATTATTTGGGGTTTGGCTTGTTTTGCCCAAACCCCCATCTCATTGTCCAATAGTTCTCACTTGTTTGTTAAACCCCCATAAGTCACACATAAATTGGGGTACGTGTGTAATTTGAATTTGTTTCCACCAATGGTATTTTGGGCCAAATACCACTTTATTTGCACCACAAATCCAACCAAAATGCAAAGACATATTATTTGCCTTATGAACAACATGTTTTGTTCACTTTCTTCTCTTAAAAGGCTCTTTTGGCCAAAGCAAAAAGGAGGCCGCCAAGTGCCAACAAAGCACAAGCAAGCTCCTATTGTGTAGCAACATAAAAGCAAAATTGGAATGGAGAGAGGAAGGATTTTTAAATTTATTTTTTATAATTTCGTTTGCATTTTCTTGGGTAATCAACTTGCTCGTTACATGGGTTTCAATTAAGAAAACGCCAAACATTTTATTATCTTCAGCTTTGCCCTCCTTTTGCATTAGCAAATAGAGTAAAAAAATAACATTCATTATTCTAGATAAACATAGACAAAAGCCAATGGCATTGGCGGCATATCCCACATAAATGCAAGGGGGATGTATAGTTAATATAGGATCTCATAAAACAAGATTTAATTTTGCAAGTGATTTAGTACAAATAAATGAAATTCAAACAAAAGAATTAGAACTCATTAATAAGAAAATCAAGTTCGATTATTAGATTAGGTGCTAAAAACACATATCAGCTGTTGAAAGAGGCCAAAAAGGGAAAAAGAATGAATGCTCATAATCAACCGTTAGTCATATAAAAAAGAAAAAGTACTAATGAATGATGAACAACCACATCTAGATGATGTTGATAAGCATATAGTAGGAGCTAAATAAAACAAGTTGAAAGTTTTATTACCTAGTCAGAATAAAAGACTTGTAACCCCTCACTACCATCTCAAAACCTTTTAACGTGTTTTATTTCTCTATGTTACTTCCACCATTAACACTAACGAAATTTGGAGCTAGGCTTAGAAAGTTTGTGTGTAAGTTTTTGGACCTTTCATTTAGATCTTTTATACACCCAAGTATGCCAACATTGTTAATTAGAAGATGAATAAACCTTTTGGTTTCTTTCCTAGCTTAACAATGGTTATTGCTTGGATAACACACCAATAACATCATCCTCCTCCAAATTAACTAAATTAATATCATTTTGGATGGCTAGTGTAGTGGGTAGCTTCACTTGGGAGGCACCATGACCTTGGATTGAAGGTAATTTGGAATTGTGGACATGTTTAAACTAAATTATGAACAAGTCAAGTACTTGTTGTGAAAGGTGTTGTTCTATTGACTTTGTGTGCTATGGGTTATGTGTAGGGTGTGCTTGGAGAAGGTTCCTTAAAGAGACCTTAGAATCCTTAGAATGTTTGGAACTAAAGTATTCTCATTTAGGATGTTCCATCAGAATTTAAAAATTTGGAGGGAACTCAACCAAGGTTCTATCAATTTTTTTGAAAATGTTAAAACCAAAGTCAAAGGTTTCTTTCAAAACCAAAAATTAGATAACCTTGTTCTCCACTTCATTCAATGTAAATGTGAAGTTGGTGGTTTATTATTAAGAATTTGTGTTTGCAAATTATATGCAATCCTACAAACAATGTTTCATTTACTAACAAAAAACCTTAACCTCTAAAAACTTAAGTCCTTTGTACATACATTTTATCTCTATTCAAAGCCTTAGTTTGAAATTTGGTCCAATTTATTTGTCAATGAAGGAGATGACAAAGCTAATCACTAGATTCATATTTTACACATTTAGAAGTCTTTGATTTAAAAAATTAACCAAAAGGGATGATGCAATTGTGTGAAAGTTAAATTGAATTCATACATGACCTACCCAAGGTTGGATCCATAGCTTCACCAATCACCAAAAGACTTTATGCATGACACTAATGCATGCATATTAATATGATATTTGCAATGACCATGTTAGGTCTTCATAAAAGAAATTGCAAGCCAAAATGTGATTTTCCTAGGAAAAAATGAAGCTCGTAACTTATGGAATGTCAATGTGAGAAACTTTGGAAATAAACAACTTCAAAAGGAAGCAAGTTGATTCCCATGCTAGAACTTGTGAATCATGAATGAACTTCAAGGATTAACCCCTTACTATTAACTTGCAATTCTTGCCACTCTAATTGGTGGAGTCCTAAAAGTAGATAGTAGAACACAATGCATGTACTTATTTGATCAACAATTGAAACCTTGCCAAAATCTATATGAAAAATCCTGTCAAGAAACCACTTGAAAAATCTCAAAAAATCAAATTTTAAAAAAATTACAACATATTAAAATTTCCATCATCCGCACCCATTTGATTTAATTTTTTGAAACTATTTTTGGCTCATTAAGCATTTAAAGGATGTCACATTGTTTTAAAACATTTTTCACCCAAAAACAAATTGTGAATGGTATAGTGGGTTCAACATGATTGTAAGAGTATTTACATTTAGGAAGATGGAAAATAGATAAGAGGTAGGAAAAGTGTGTTATTGGGGTAGAAACACTTATCACCAAACACCCATGAATGAACAAACACCTAGACGATTTTTTAAATGGCTCATTAGCAAACACTACTTAGTAGTATCCTATAACCATATACTACCGGTTCTTAAAACTTGTGGTTGAGGTTGTTAAATCTTCCATCTAAAGATGTTTTCATATTTGATAATGAGTACTTACTTCTCCCAATCAAAAGTAAAGTCATGATTATTGGGCATTTCCACCATCCAAATTATCAAAAAGGTTCAAATTTCTAAGAATCACATTAGGCAATAATGTGAACATTATAAGTGTATGGATAAAGTGGGACCAAATGGTAAAGATAGTGTGCATGATAAGTAGAATAAATAATGAAAGAATGCAAATTAAATGAACCCACCAATTGTATAATTGATTTGTAACATTACTAAAATTCTTGGTTTCTCAAATAGTCCAAGTTGACTTATTGGTCTTTCTTGACTAATGAACATGTACATTTTGATTAAAGGCTAAGGGCTTGAATGACATGTGTACCTTTTAACCAATCAACATAGTTGAAATGACCTATTTGATTATTTGTTAACTTGGACATCTAATCAAATTGGATAAAAAATTGATAACCTTGGTCAAAATGGCCAACAACACTTAGTCAAATGGAATAATTAGTCAAGTTGGAAAGAAACACATGACACCTTTAATCAAAATAGCTAATGAAATTTTTGTCAAATAAGACATTTAAACAAGATGGCCAATGTTATTACCACACACATACCTACCTACCTACCTACCCACCCACCCACCTACATACTACAACTACCCATCCACCCACCCACCCACCTACCCCCCTACCTATTCCAACATACCTATTTACCTACCCACCCACCTACCTATGTACCTCATAGTCTTGTAGTGATGCGTCAAAATAAATATGTGAAAAAAAAATTTGGATAAACGTTGAACACATTTGATGGTGTGATCCATTGGTTAAGGAGTTAGTTTATGAGGTCAAGGGTTCAATTCTTAATAGTTGCAACCTATGTACATGCTTAAGGGGCTAAGGTAGGTAGGTTAGGTTAAGTTAAATAGGTTATACTAGGTTAGGTGAAGTAGGTAGGGTATGGTAAGGTAAGCTACCACCTGCGTACCAACTGACTACAAAAAATATTTTTAATAATAATTTTTAAAAGAAATTATTTAAATAATTTGCTTAGTCAAATGGTCCACTATTCACTAGTCAAAATGACTAGTCAAATGGTCTTTGCTCTACTAGTAAAAAAGATCACCCAAATCACACTAAACATGTTAAAATTGAATTGTCCAAAATGATAAGGTCTTTTTGGCCCCTATCCAAATATAATTTTTTTTACTAAAATTTCCCTATTTGAAAAACCAATAATTTTAATAATGATTTTTTTTCTTTTATGGTTTTTTGGTTTGGTTTCATTGGTTTTACGGTTTGCACAACTTCCAATCTTCATCAACTTTTGGTTGAATGAGTCAAGTTGGACCAACCTTCATTGAGCTACGTCACTACCCTTGAATGAAATTCAATAAAACTTCATTAAAGATTGAATTGAAAGGCTCCAATCAAATGAATGAGGATAAGTTAATTCATTCTACCTTAGTAAAAAAAAATTAATCACATTTTTTGGGATGTGAGGCCACTCGCACTTTTGTCCCTCATGACAAAAAAACTCCAATGATTTTAAATTAATAATATGTTGATAGTAACATTTGTCAATAACTACCATATTTATTTTCATCAATGTCAAGTCATCATTCAATGGCAAGCCAAAATTGCCTAAGAAATCTCACAATATTAACATTTACTTGTGATGTTTGTATGATGTTTCATGGTTTCCCAAAATCATGAAAATGTGACAAGAGAAAATAATGAGAAGGCATACATAGGAAGCCAAATTTTCATGATTCCTATTATGAAAACATCCATGTTTCCATAACACATTATGAGAAGCCAAAATTGTTTTCTAACCTAGACCTAGGTTAATGGGTGGTAGGCCTTTGGGTAAATAGTTTTCCCTCCAAAGTGACATGTCCATCAAAATGATGATAATCCAATTAAACTAATAACATACATCTACATGCACATTTCAAGGATTCTCAAAATGTTAAAATACAAAAATAATTAGAGCAATCATAAATATGTTTTTAAAAATATCAACACATGTCAATGTGAAGATATTATTTTTCTTTTCTCATAATATTATCCACATGTTATTTACTATATATATATGACATCCACATGTTATTTTGTTATGATTGCAAAGTTGTTCTTGGTTTATTTGACATTTTCTTGAAGAAAGTATACATATTAACTTGTCTTTTATAATTGATCAAGTTCTATATTCTTTCATTATTCATTCACCAATCATCCCTTCATGAAAGATGATTTTCAAAAGTTTCAAACAATGCAATATTACACCAAACTTTCATTGCACCATTGCATCATTGCTATTTTCTTCTCTTTCAACCGGGAGAGTAACCATGGGCTCACTCACTTGTTTCCCTACAAACATGGCAATGATTCATCAATAACATATTTCCAAAATCATGTTTGTAGCGCTAAAATAATCTCCTTTTCATATATGTTCCTTTTGGTATATTTGATCACCTTTTGATGTAATTATTATCCAAAATAACAAACAATTGATCAACAAATTTCCATGTGGAACTAATATAGGTTTTCATAATGTTTTACTAGACATTACTTTGAAAATAAATGTGAAATCATAAATTTCATTTTTAAATAGTCATTTTGATGCATTTTGGATTTAAAGATTTAGTACCTTTAGAGGAATTCTTAAACTTTAACTTTGCCCTTTTCTTCATGTGAAAGGCTTGCAAAGACTTGGAGTTTGGTTCTATTGACACTTGGCCATTTCCCACTAAAAAACCAAACATAAAATAACAAATTTTGAATACAATTTTTTTGCTACAAATGTTTACATCAATGTTTTATATTGCTTCAAAGCAACCCCCAACAAATCTCCATGTTCCATATTTGGATGTTAACTTTACATATGTTTCTCATACACATATAATAATAATGGTGTGAAAAATGTTCCAAAAAAGGTTCAACTACCTTCTTCATCCACAACCATCATCTCAATATCTTGCATTGTCACCAACCCACTTTGCAAAACTTCTTTTTGAGCCTACAATTGCAAACATGTAACAATTTACAACCAAAATAATTATGGACATCGACATATTGTTGGAAAGTTGTAACCAACAAATCAAAGTTTTTATTAAAGATATATATGAAAATGAAATTCATGGTCATCACCCTTAACAGGTTCAACCTTTGTCAATAACCAACATGATTTTGAGATTATACAAAATGTAGGAATCCTACAATTATGAATATGAAGACTTCTAATTTCCTCGAGTAGAAAGCCTTAACCTCAAAATACTCATCACCGCAAGAAATGAAATTGAAATGCATGGGATTGAAATTGTTCAAAAGTTATGGTTTTGACAAGAAGACAATACCAAGCGCCATTTTTTTTGAAGTTTGCGTTGCTTTCTATTCAATAAGGTATGTGTATTTGGCTTCAATGAAACTTTGAGACAACCAGCAATAGATTTTAGACGTCGTTTGTTTGCTCGTTTATTACGCCTTTCCTTTTGTATATCTCGTTTCGGCACATTCAATTTGTTCATTTTGGTCAAAAATTTAAATAATTTGAATCTTGTTCAAAATCAAATGCTAAATTTGGAATGGAGGATTTGTTAGTTTTACAATTTGATGCACAATTTAAATTCTTACTTCTTCCCTTTCTTTAAACCAAACATCTTGTTTTTCTCATCGTGAATTTTTATTTCATACATGATACAATGTCATGAAGTATTTTGTTCATTGTATTTTATGGGAAGGTGAAAGAATTAGGGGCAAAAAAGGGAGGTAGAAGCCATGTCCTTTCACAATTGGGCAAGTAGAATATTGCCAAATGGACATAATTTAATTATCATCTCATTTTTCATGACACAAAAAAAACTCATTACATAATTAATACCGGTTCATATGCCTATGTTTTTCATGGGGCTGAGATGGTGAAGAGACACTTTAAAAGTGGGGTGAGGTAAAATGCAAATGGCATGCTCAAGTGAGATCATTTCTAGTGTGCACACCTAATTAAGAGGCCTTAAATCTAACTTCTCATGAACCTTGATAAAACCAACCTACCAAAATACATGTGGTGTTGGAACATGTAGACTTAACAATGGATTCATTGGTGCAAATAACATAAAGTGAATGTTATGTTTTATTTCACCTATTAGAGCATCTCCAACAGTGCTCAGTATACGACTCCAGACAGTAAAATTCAATGCTAAAAAGTCAAAATGTGCCGGTTTAGCTCAGGAAATTGGTTTTTCTGCACCAAATTTTTGCAGCTTGCCATGGCTGGTAAAAGGCACAACACAGTTGTGCAGCTCTCAAAAAGAGTGTAATAAATTGCACCTGACTGCGGCTCAGTATTTCTGATTGGTCGATCACAATGATTGGTCCAGGTGGTTCGCTATTAGTAGTCTCCCATGTATATGCAGTTCCAGTTTCAGTTTTATTGGTGGGTTGCCAAAAACAAAACAGCTAAACTTAGACATTTAATTTTACTCTCCAGAGTTACATATTGAGCACCATTGGAGATGCTCTTAGTACTCAACACTATCAAAACTAACAAAATCACACACATAAAAAACATGCACTTACTTATGTTCAAACTGCAATGATCTTCCCTTCGGTGTACCCCACTGTTCCAAAACAAGAACAATGTACCTACCACAAAGCACATTGTGAACAGGCAAAGTGCAAAACTACTTACATGATAACAATGCATGAGGTGCTGATGCAGGCCATCAACTCATGACACACCCGCCTTCATTGTTGACATCATACTGTGGCTCTGTGACAACATACACATTGTTGATATCATACTGTGGCTCTGAGACAACATACACATTGTTGACATCATACCATGGCTCTGTGACAACATACACATTGTTGACATGATACTGCAGCTCTGTGACAACGTAGTAAAACATCAGGTACCCATATAACTCCTCATTGACTAAATGCACATCTTGTGTCTCATGATGAGAAAGACCCAAGGCTCTGGTAGGAGGAAATTCCATCTGAGATATGCTGGTTAGTATCATTGGCATCAAATTTGGGGTAAAGCTGACACTAACGTCAGATCGAACTGCATCAGTGAGTGCTTGCTCAATTTCTGGAACTGCTTCCCACACTCAAAAAGCAAAGGTCAATTCCCCCATGAGCAACCAACCAAGAGAATCTATCCAGCTCCTTTCCTGTTTTTGCACATTTGAGATATGACCACATAGTTCATGGAATTGGAAGTGTGAAGTGATTTGTGTACCATGGCAAGAGCAAAGCTCCACCTGGAGCTCAGGTGCACAATGTGGTCCATTGTACCATTCCTCATAGGTATCCGTGTTCCACAATCAGACGTCCTGCATTATCACAGTCACAAAAACAGCCATCAGTTTCTACACCTGATGAATCCCTGTATGCTGCTGCAATTGGTTTACTCTCCATCAGCTATGTCTCTCCTCTAGAATCATGGTAATGAGGAAAGAGTAAAACCTGAGTAATCAAATGAGGGAAGACTGATGACAGTGACTGCCCCGCCTTGCAATCTGCTGTCATCAGTGTTACTCTGAGATTGGGATCTGTTGCTTAGTAGACAAACTATCTATCCCAGATTCAGACACTCATCTCGCAAAGTCAACCTTACATGTGTTCAAGTAAGTCTCTAGTCCGCTGTATTTGAAGCACCACAAACTAAATGGAAAGAACATGGAATTTTTTTTTAAAAATTCTGTGGAATGAGAAGGACATGGGTTGCTGCCAGGCATCCAAAGAAGAGATTTCTTCTTGAACACAGATTTGCTGGAAAAGTACAGACTGGAGATGCATCTCCTGCTGCTGGCTGAAATCAAGTCTGTTGCAAAAGCATGGCTCAGAACAACCAACCTTGTTGCACTGAAGCTGCCTCTTGACCAAGCTCCATTGGTTGAACAAGCTTGAAAAGCTACATTACTGCATCAACAATAACCCCTTAGATCTCTCATTCTGGCTCGGCTTTTTCTCAGGGGAAATGCATGTTATTCAAGGTGGGTGGTTACACATCTCTTTGAGCAGTGGGATGATTCTGAAGCACTTGCATGTCCAGCATCAGCAGCAGCAGCAGCTGATAAACTAACTGCATTCAATTACTAACATGACTTCAGAAAGAAACACCCATTGATTGCTGCCATGGAATTGCAGTTTTGATTCCACATTTCCAGACAGAGAAACCATCCTTTCTGTGTTGATGTTTGCTGAAGGACAGTGCTCAAGAGTCTCCAACTCGCAAGTATGTATGACGGATGGGTTCTGCTTTGCAATTATCAAGGTGCAGAGATGATATAGTAGCCCAGTGCCACTTTCAAAGGTCCCAGAATTTTCAGTGACGATGACAGAGTTTGAATATGATTTCCAAAGCAGATACTCATTCATTGTTCCATGCTGCCAGGTTTGCTGTTGAGCTGATGCTGAATATACACACAGATGGCGTACATGTTGAGCCATAGTAGAAGCACAGATCACAAAGGTCTTGGTGTTGGTCACTTGATGGGTGGCATCCTATCCTCCTGCATGCTATGCTGGCCTACTAGTGGTAAGTCTCGCCGTGTATTTTGGATGCTTTGGATCCTTTGTCAATGTTCAATTCAAATCAACTGTGTTTGTTGGTCCAGCTATCTTGCTGCTGAAGTGGGTGTCTTCATCAAGTGACTCCCTCTCCTTCAATGGCACCCCAGGGCCTAAACCCTAAAACCCTAAAACCTTGCTATGGAGAAGATACAGGCAGGAAAGATCATGTCTTTGGTCTCACAGAGCTTGTGGTTTGGGTGTGTTGGGTGTTGGGTTCTCTCAAACATAATTGAGAGAATAAGTGACAAGACACAATTGTCAAGATCTACACAACTTCAAAGAAATATCAAAACAAGACTTGAATAGTTAACACTTTCTCTAAGGGAAGTTAATATTTGCATAATTTTATGGAATGTGGGAGATAAAAGGGGTAATTTTTAGTATGCTATGAAATAATAATACATTAAAATACATTTTTATTCACATTGAGAATATTCACAATATATATTTTAGATATGTTTTCATAATCTAATTTTCAAACACCCTATTTATTTTTAAATAAATTATAAATATTACTTTTTTTCAATAAGTTGCACCCTATATTTTTTTGCACATCATTTGAAAAAAAAATGTAAAGAACTTCTCCTAGCACTTCCATATAGCATGGTCATGTTTAGATAGGTCATTATGCATAGGAAGGCCCAAAGGATTACCATAATTCAACACCTGCCTTCAGCACCTTGGGCATGTGCTTTATTCTAGTAACGCCCATTTGCAACCTTATCTTACCACTTTAATGTGATAAATGTTATCTAATGCCATGCTAGAAACAAGGATACATGAGCATCAGGAATGAGAGTGGTTTTACTTCGAAGTTGAGCATTGTAAAGAGCCAAAGAAGCAAAATGGATAGGGCTTTGGATTTCTTTGAAGACGAGGTCAAAGACTCATAATAAATTTGAGGCTAGTCATATAAATGCCTTATACTACCAAAAGCAAGATAATTGCAAGGATCTGCATCCATAGCAAAAAGAGGAAGGAATGAAAATGAATCAATATGCAAAATAAAGGGATGAACCAAAGCAAAAGAAAGGATGGAGAGAAAGGGAAAGGAAGATTGAAACATTGTAATAAACCATAAGAGGACAACTTTCAAACCTAAAGCTTGAAAATATGACCAAGTGACCTTAAAATTTGCCAAATTTTAAGGTTGGAACAAGTTCAATTTCTTTAAGAGATTCCCAAAATGTTTACCATAAAAACATATAATAAATCTACAAGATTGGGCACATAAAACTCCACAAAAACATGTTCCAATAACTAGTGGAGGTTTAAAAGATTAAAATGAATATTGTTTATTAGAATGCCATGTGCCATGTGGTGGTGTGTTGTTAAAAAAACGAAAGTTTGGAAACATCAAAACTAAATAATGTTCAATCCCAGTTCAAGAAATAGTTATTATCATTATAGAAGAGAAGGTGGATGTGTACCTTTTTATGTTCCTTTACCAAAACCTTTAACTAGCTCGTTGAACTTGCCAAACCACAAAAAATAATCCCATACAATTCCAAAATTTCAAACTTGGTTGCATCCTTCATGCATTCAGTGTGGAAAGAAAAGAGGCCAACAATCTTTTTTTACCTCTTTAAATTATCTAAACAACTCTTTCACAATGGGAAGCATAAGCAAGATTATATTCATTTGGTTATTCAATTTATTTTGACAACATATTTTATGTAGAATCTTCTACAATTGTTTCACCAAAATTCAACCTTTAGTCGTTTTTCAAGTCATTTATTTCCAATAATTCTTAGTGGATCTCCTCCTCTTCAATTCTTTTGCACTTGTATCAGTTCAATGTGATATAATAACTGTCAATTTTTTAATGCCATATGTTGAATAACCATGCCATAAGCCTTAAAAGCAATGTTTATTTTTGACAAAATAATTCCACCAGCCTCTCTATGCTAGCCATGGTGTGAACAAATTGGCACCAGCCACATGCCTTAGGTAATTTGCAAGCTACACTTAAATTTTATAAGTGAACTACTAACTCTTCCATGGTAGTGCATGGTTGGCTATTGCAACGTTTGTAGGGTGTGCTAAGATGTGACTAGGTGAATAATGAAGGTGAAATCCAAGTTGTAGAAGTGTGATTAGAGTCAAAGAATGGCAATTAGGTGGTTATGTCAGGCGAAATCCATGAAAAAAATACAAGAGAGAAATTAACATACGTATAAAATTTGTAATGCCTTCAAGGGAGGTGAAACCCGAATCCATGAATGGATTTTGGCCCACTATAGTTGAAGGCTATTTACATGCCATAAAAACTACGTACTATTCAAAAGATGCACAAGATAACAAACAACCACATCACATACACAAAACAAAAACAAGAAGATGTCTTGAAAGGGATTGAACTTTAAACATTAATCCATCAATTGATTCTACCCAACTGCCCAACTAACCTACACAAAAACACGCATTACAAACAAGATGAAAGTAATTGAAGCAACATCACATGGACATGCTTCAAGCACAAAAGGGGAATGCATGCATAATTTCATATAAGCCTATAGGTTGATGATGTCAAAGTCATTACAAAAAATCAAATTGGTAGCAATTCTTGCCAACAAGATGAAAAACATACCTAGAGCATGTTGCCCTATAATCCACTACAAATCCACACAATTTTGGCATTTGTTAGGATGCCAATTTTGAAGGGTAGTGGTTGGAAAGTAAAACTATTGAGCATACTTCCTAATGACATATCCAAATGACCATATCCAAGTAAGTTGTGAGATGGTTTCTCAACTGGTTCTTGATATAAAACAACATTGAGAAGGTTTGCCCTTTTTTTATAGACCTTAATGTGATCATAATAGATATCTCACCTAGTTTAAGATACTTTGAAATCCTCTCCTTCAATATGCCATTGGATCCTAGCCTTTACCATGGTTGTGAAGTTGGGTTGCAATCAAAGGTGGTAGCATAGCAACAACACAATTTTTTTCTCAATCCCCACTAAAAATGAAGCTTGTTGTTCCAATGCCACACCATCCAATACAAATGGACACATCACACTAGTTTCAATTGTAGTTGGAGGATTATAGTGTTGTGTTTTTAGTAAGGCAAGGTGCCAAAAAAAAGTGAGTTTAACATTAGCTTGTAACCAATACTAAAGGTAGATGATACATGTAACATTCAAAACTTCTTGTGCAAGAGACCTCTTGTCAAGTTCATTAATAAACTTTGTACCACTTGAATGCATTGCATCTTAACATCATGTACCAACTCTTCCCAAGCCTTGTGAATGATCATGATGTAAAATTTAATGTCCTTGCAAGTCTTATGCATGATGTACATTTAACCACAATAAGAATAAATTTACATTTTGCATGCTAATCATCATATTATTCCACCACATAATGTGCAAAGCATCACAAACTCCCCTCAACAAAATTTTGGAATTAGGGGAAGTCAATGTGATTGTACTTCTTATTTTCATCACAATACATGTTTTACAAATTAACTTGACATAATTTCAAACTATTCACAAAGTCATAAATGAATGTCTCCTAATTTTGAGCATATTTGTTCAAACCTTGCACAACTTCCAACATAGGAATCACACAAGTTAGCCCAAGAACAATATCCGCATCACACAAAAATTCATAGTTCACCTTTGTATTATCATTAGTAACAAAATCTTGCACCATCTTGATTAAAAGAGTCTTGAACTTTTCAAGGATTACCTTGCTTGAAAAAAGCATATTAATTTATTTGGTTTTAATGTATTATAAGATTTTGAAACATTTGGTCTCCATAACTCCAACTTTCATCTCCCCAAATATTTTTTTGAAGCAATTATCGTGATACCCATTGGGTATCTTGGTAATTAAAAAAAAGTAACATTGCATCAATTTTTATTCCATGTAATAATGCCCTTGGCTTCTAGCATTACCAAAATCATGCCCACCTTTGTTTTGCCTTGCACGGACTCTTATTTTGATAATGCTTGTGGCTAAAGGTGCACCTTATCTTATACTTAAACCTTCTTTGAAAAATGCAATGTGAAGATATTAGTTTAGTGATTCTAGTTATTAATATTTATATTTGGTGGATAATATATTTCATATGTGACAATACACGTTGAAATTGTAAATATTGTTTGTCACAAATTGAATATGTGAGAAAATCACCCTTTTTAATCTTCATTAATGGAATAATTGGTCCAAGCTTAGTGTATTATTAGGCCAAGACATGTCCTATAAATAAACAAAACTTTTTTATGTTTTTTGCATTACAATTTTAAACATGAACTCTTCATGGAATCTTGTAAAAGGAACAAAATTGTGCATAATGGTTTAAGCCATAATTATATCAAATAATTGTTCACACAAATCAAAAGAACATTATTGAATGGATTGGGTAAGAAGTAGGTTATGAATGAACAATTTTCACAATGATGCCCATTTTCCATGCCCAAGCTAGGTGCAGCAAATTTCTCAATTTGAAGTTTAGGACATTTAGTTCCAAAGGATGGCAAACAACCTAGCTTAAACTATTAAGCCTTCTATGGATAACTAAATATCCTAAAAACAACATCTTTTTTTCCCTTTTTTTTGTTTTGGTGGGGACAAAATAAAATTACATCATAAAGACACAAACAAGCCATGTGTGAATGGGGTTTTGTAATTGGACTCGTGCACGCAAAGGCCATGGAATCTTGTGAAAAGAGGCCACAAGAGTGGCTAAAATCATTGAGATTTCATGGCTTCAACCTTGCCTTATAAAACTTTACTTTACCTTCTCTTAGATTTTTTAACTATTTTACAAATCTTCTCTTGTCTTCACAATAATTTGGGGATGAAAATGGGTTGACCATTGAACCTATATAGTAGTGTTTCTTGTTGCTTGGAATAACATTCATCAACATGAATATTACACAACCCAATACAAATGAAGGTTTACAAAGGAAATTTTATTGCTAGGTTGTTATTAATATCGCATCCATTTACCAAGCCCAACTTTTCCTCCACTCAAATTGAGTTCAACAATGTGAATTGCAAACACCAAACTCTAGGGATATTAAACAAACCCATGATGTCATTTAGCTCATGGACACTAAAAATGGTACTCATCAAGCACCTCAAGTTTCACAAGCATTATACACATTTTGGACTTATTGAAGTTTGGATTTTATTTGACATTTTGGATTATTCCATGTTGACATTTTTTGAATTACTCATGATTCAATAAGACCTTCAAAAGTCTAGCAAAATTTTCATTCTTCCCAAACCACCAAGATTTGGCAAAAGCTAAATATGTTCCCCCATTTCTCATCCCCAAATTCTCTTTAAAATCTTTTTGGGTACCCAGTGGCCATCCCTACCCCTCCCCAAAAAAGGAATAATGATAATAATAAATCATAATAAATAATAATCACTCAAAAAAAAATTCACCCAAAAAAAGAATAATAATAATATTTTTAAAAATCACTCAAAAAATTCACCCAAAAAAGGAATAATAATTAAAATAATAATAATCACTCCAAAAACATTTCACCCAAAATGTTTACATAATATTTCCAAATAAGAAATTTTCTATACCCACCAACGTGCAGGCGCCAGCGAGGAAGTTGCCAATCCTAAGCGCTTGTAAGCGTAGTCTGGCGTGCAAGCGAGGATTCGGCCTAAGTCAACGACCGCCAGAGTGAGGTTGGCGGGGCCCGTCGTAGCGTGTACCAACAGCTCCATCCAGCTCTTGAGGGCGGTTGGCGTGGCGCCGGACAATGCGCAATGCGCATACGCCGCAGTGGCGACGGGCGAGCGATCGAGGGGCGTGGTGCGTACTTCAACAACAGCAATAGCGGCTGTTCTGCGAAAAAGAATCCAGAACTGTTTTTTGTTTTTCGTTCGATTGTCAACGTGATCTAGACACTTGCGCTTTTTTGCAGATGTTCTGCGAAACTGCATCCATCTCTGACCCAAAGCCACCAATTATTGATTTTCATCACGAGGGCAACCGGGCGACAAATCGGGGAATCCCCTGATCCCAGCTCAGCTACAACAAACATGGCTCCGCAAAGCTAGCTCATTCATGTCATGTACGTCAAATGTCAACCCTATCAAAAAGGAACCCAAAAACAAAGTGCACAAGTAACAATGTGCGAGAACCCTGTCTGTAAATAACTACTGTTAGTTCACTCAAGACAAGTAAGAAAACAAATACAGATCACCCAATTCAACACTCCCCCCATTGGCCTGAAAACAAACATTTTCAAGCCGACACTCAACTCCATTCTGCTGAACTTTGAAAATACTGGTCCCTTTCTTTCTGAGCATTTCCATTAGTCCTCTAAAATTTTCACAAACCTACCAAACTCTATCACACATTTAATTGGTAGTTCACTCAAGATATTAACTAAGAAAAACAAAATCAGACTGCTAAATCCAACAATTTCATTGACCATAATACTTTTTTCCACACACCTACACACAAGCCTTTTCAACACCCACTGTATGTTAGTAGACTAATATTATAACCCTTGTTCGTATACAGACAGGGTAAAAAAAATCAACGCAATTTATGAGATCAAAACCTGATGTTTTCATTGCAAACTGTGCTGTTATTGGCATATAGCAAGAATGTATGTTTGACGAAACATGTCTGAAACGCTCTAGCTGATTAGAAAAAAACCAGGTCGGTGATCTATGACAGAGAGAGCTTGTTAGGGGGTATTTACTGCCTTTTGGTTCTTGATCTAGTGTGCAAGAGTTACTTTCGCAGGGTTGACAAATTCAGCTGCTGTTATGAAATCTAGTAGAAAACTACGGAGAGCCTCTCAATAAAGCCAGAATAAAAGCTACCCAAATACAGAAAATAAAGGGTAGTTTGATTTATGATGTAATAATATATACCAGCAAAATGTCCAAGAAAAAATGCCTGATGAGAAAAGCAGAAATGAAAAATGGAAGGGCGCCAATGCGAGGTCTGTGAAAACTTTTTGTCTGCATCTGCTAATTATTTGGAGTTTTGACTTCTATAAAGAGCAGTGGGGTTACTCATCAGGTTCAACTGCACCGAAAGTCATTCGAGAATGATGTCAACCCTGATCCGCAGACTTAGGGTGCAAAAAGGGGGGTGGAGTAGATTGTGCATTGGTCCAGTGAAAGAGGATCTGCTGATGAGCAGGTGAAAGCCCTGTGGTATAGAATCCTCTATCATCAGTGGGGCCTGACTTGGGTACAAAAAAGAGCTTTGTTAGTCAGGTTTGTTGTTTGTGTTCCAAAGAGAGAGACAAAAAGAAAAAACGAAAAGAAACACACAGAATATTGTACCTACTACTGATAATAGGCACTACTTCTTTACCTTTAGAAAAATTTGAGTTTTGGGAGTTTCAAATTAGAATTTTCCAAAGTTTTAACAGCTGAGAAATAGCTGCAAAGTACACCTTGTTTTGTGTACTTGTAATAATAGTATCCCAATGGAGTTTGATTTTCAACAATTTCAACAAATATCAATAACAGTTTATCTGTTTTTTTGTTAAAACCTTTTGCAAACTATTTTGTGTTGAACATCAGTTGTAGATACGGTATCCAGGCCACACCACCAATTCAGTCAGGGAGGTGCTGATGAGGTTCTGGGTTTTGCTTTTTCTAGCCTAACTTTTTTTGTTTTCTTAGGTGGGTAGAGAGGGAAGTATTGTCTTGTGAGCCTGCTCTTCTGCACGCTGCACCGTTTGCAAAAATAGAAACAGAAGTAGTGCCAACCAGGACGAAGGAAGTGGTGGGTCCGATCCTGGAGAACTCTTTCACAGCCCAACCCACCCCACAACCCACAACCCACAACCCAACAAATCCATTAAGAGTCAAGAAGTGGGTGCAAAACTTCAGTTGCCTATGAAATTCCGGATTCTGCAGCTGTTGATGAGGAGCAGGAGACACGGAAGAAGCATCATCATATAGGTATTACATCTACTTACTCATTGAGGCTGTAAGCAATCCCCAGTCAAGGGGTGTTAATAGCATATCCTGAACCCTCCGAGAACCCTGCCAAAAGAGCTGATTCAGGAGGCAATAATAGCTGGGGACGCGCTCTGCCTTTTCTGTTTGTCATGACGAGGGAGAGCAGTTAGATATACACCTATAGAATCTCTCAAGCGTGTGCACATGGATCAGAAGCTAACTTTCTGCCTTTCGGTCATTGTGCCGCGTCTTGGGTTAGACTACTGCTGCAGTCTGGGGAGTAGTAGAAGTAGTAGTAGTACTGGGTGGAGAAAAGCGCGCCCGGCACAAGGTTGCAGGAGCAGGGAATTAGCTTCTAGCTGTTGAAGAAGCTGGAAATCGCTACGACCAACAGGATGCGGTTCCACTGTCGTTTCCTGCTAGTATGCATAGTTGCGCTTCTATCTGCTTGCCTAACGAGCCGTAGATGTCCCTGTTATGGTATGGATCTCAAAAACCCAGGCACTCGCCTTCCATCTTTTCTGCATTGATCTGTTCCTCATCTTTGTTTAGAGTTTCTCTGTACGCTAGTTCGACCAAAACTCTGGAGTTTCTCGAACTATATACTTGAATAAAATTCCAGGAACTTGGTAGACATGCCATGCTTCCCTGCACGTTGTAATCTTGTGCTTCACAGCTGACATGATACCCTGACACACAATGTCTCATCCACATGCTTTGTTGGATTCTTTTGTGCAGAAACTAAAAATGGGTTGACTTCTCTAGATCAGCCACAGTTGCAGCAGCACCATATTGAAAAAGGAAGCGATGATCCACAAATCTCATCACAGGTACAACACATCTCGATATAATTTCTTAAGACTTTGCAGTTCTTTTGTGGCTCACACAGCTTGAGAGCTAGTACAGGATGTGTTTGGTTATCTTCCACTATCCTGGACATCCTAATTGAACTCCATCATAACATGCAGCCACTTTAATCTCACACTAATCAAGCAACCGGGTTGTGTTCTGCATGCACTTCTTTGTTCCTTCTTGCAGGAATTGGCTCCTCATTATCGACTAAGAGGATCGGGGGCACAGTGGATTGCTGCTACTACAGCAGCAACAGCTACTACAATCACTAGTTTGAAGGGAAATTGGATCAGTACCCACAATATTGCTGTAGTGATACAAGATTCAGCTGCAACAAGTGCACAAGATTCAGCTGCAATAAGAAGTGCAGCTGAGGGGGAGGAAAGTAGGTACCTTCTAGGATTTGAAAGGGATTACGTGGAACCCGGACCTAATGTCAATAATAACCTTGATGCTCCTTCTCCTCAACCTTTCCCAAGCAACTGATGAATTTCTTTAGTTGACTGTGAAGGGACAGGAGGCAGTGGCAAAGCAAACTCACATATGTACAAAAACAGAGACTGAACATACACAAACATCTGAACATGATTCCTTGCCTGAGAAGAGGTGAGCTTCTTCCCAGCTAATGCAATTGAATTGACTGTCAAATTGCAACCAAGAGATTCTGTTCAAACGCAAAATGTAGAAAAAGTCACATGAAGCTGTTACCTACATTGAGTTCCTCCTGTACTAAAAGCAGAACACAAAAATCCTAGACTGTAGACAAAGTTCTACTATGCTTAGAACTGAACTGAACAACCAGAACTCTGCTGAAATCAACAAGATTGTTGACGACATAGATTAACCTTAGTATGCTTAGGCATTGCTTGAGAAAAGCCCAGGAATGGTTTTACTGCTGAATTCTGGTAGAAAGTACCATGTAACTTTATGGATAAAAAAAGTTCTAAACTCACTCAAACCTGCAAAAAGAAAATACAGCAACAGACAGTAGTAGCTACTACACTTGCTCCATAACTCAAAACCAAACATCCCACTCATCACATTCTAATTTCTCTGCCACAAAATTCAGTGAGTATTCATTTCTGCCACCAGGATGCTAGCTTGAGAGACTTCATTTATACCAGCAAACAGTATGCTCACACCATTGAATATTAATTGAACATTTTTTATTTCCCAGTGACCAAGGGAAGGGGATGAATTGATATAATGTTTCCAAGTGTGTAAATTATTATTGTACATAACAAAACAGCATGGGAGAAGCTGCTTGAAACATAAAACATACAATTGAGCCTAAAATCATCCAAGCAGCTGTGACTTCAAGGTCAGATAATGAAAATAATTACTGTTGTTTAGCAGCATCTACCAGCAGTTTGTTACGCAGTTTATAGGCCCACTCCAGACCAGGACAGTAGTGCAGTGGTGGGTTAAAACGGCCATCAGTCATATCTGGGGGCAGAAAGGCACCATTCTCAAGCAGAAAACGGACTGCTTTTTTGTTTTTCTCCTTGGCAGCATTGTGGAGAGGGGTCCCTGTACCACCCAATGTACACCATCAGCTCAGAGAATCCAAGAAAACAAATAAGACTCTGTCAACAAACTGGTTTCTGCAAGTTCATAAACATAATGCAGCAGACTCTTGAATTCAGCAATTCTGTTAATGCAGACTGTCCAGAATCCTCAGAACATACATCACACCCATATGGAGAATAAAAAAAGAGTAAGGACAACAATTGAAAGCATTATAAAAAATTTAGGGTTTTGAAATAACATTCATGCACTGATGTACTTTCCAGAAAGTTGGAAATAGCTTACATCCACAGCCACCTTTGGTACGTGCCTCCATGTTGGCACCATGTTCCAGAAGCTCGTCCATGACAGCTACATGGCCACCAGTGGCAGCCAGATGTAGAGGAGTGGTCCCAGGTGCTTTGGGACCTGAAGATGGCTCATTCACATCTGCCCCTTCATCAATAAGCCTCTGCACCTGTGTACCACTATCCTATGTTAAGGTAAAAAATAGAGGTCAAACAAAAAGCAGAGACCAACCATGGGCAATGTAGCAACTTCAAAGCTCATCATTTAGGTTTTGCTCAAACATTTCACCTGCAAAACTCTAAGGTGTCCAATCTATTCTCCAGGTGCACACACTTAGAATCAAATACAGAGGGATTGAAATAAACCTCAGTGAGATCACCCATTCGGGCAGCAACGTGGAGAGGTGTCCAGCCTCGATCATCTCAAAGACCAGGACTGCTAAGAGAATCTTGACGTGACAGCTGATGCATCAGTCCCATTGGCTGCTGCTTCTGCACTTCCACATTCATCATGCTGATGAAGCCCCTCAAATCACTGAACCAAACAAAAACAAGTGATATTGTGTGTAAACAGACAGCAGTAGACCTTACAGCTGATATGAGAGCATACAAAGTATCCTTCTTCCAAAATACCAGCAATTGCCAACACTGACACTCAGAAACAACCAGTAGACTGTCCAACACACAAACCTGAATGTGTCCTTGGCAAGAAAAGAAATATACAACTTGAAATAGAGATGCATCCAACAAAGCAGCCTGGCCTAGCACAGTTTTCAATCAGTTGAAAATAGTTCTTGAGCAAAAGCAATTTATGCTCAACACCAAGGACAATGTGAGGATAATGCAAAGGGGCTATGCACCACAAGCACTACCCAACATATAATCACATATATGTGACATAGGAGTTCAAATAATCTCTAACACAGCTCATGCCAGAGGTGAAAGCAGAGGGAGTGCTCAAAATTTGAATGATCAGATTAGAGAGTTTCTACAATTCCAATTAGATTTTGGTCTATGGTCTTCCAAGCAGTAAATCAAGAATCAGATAACAATTACACTCCCACCTCCACCAAGTTTCTCAGGCAACCAAAGCAGCTGCAAAAATGACCAGCACACCAAATTTCAACAGGTGGCACACACTTATGACTGAGCTCTTATTATGTCAACAGATGCTGAAACTTCAGCTTCAAATGGACCAATCACATCAATCCCAATCTCAAGGAGCACTGGGCTTAGCACTAGCATGACACCCACAGACAGGCCATTCTTAGATGCAATTCTGAAGTTAGACATACTTTTCTTGGGGTATCTTCTTGAGAGAGATCTTGAAATGTTAAGTCCAGGCTTGCATCTCTGCATCTTTCTTGACTTTCTTTCACTGGCTCCGTCATGAGTCCTCCTGCTGCAGAGGTCCCAAAATTACAGCAGAATACTCAGGGTGACGGACATCATTTTTAAAGAACCATGTGTATCAAGCAGACAGGCCTCCTCAATATGGTCACAAAGATCGAAATCCATCTTTCAAGGATATGCAAGCAACAGCTACATGAATCTTTCGCTGTGCAAATTCAAATTAATTATTGGAAGAAACCCTAGGTCCCCAAAAAAGATTACAAAACCAGATGTACTGAACTTGATTTCCTAGTGCTTGAAAGAGGCCTGCTGGCAAGTTGTGGCTTCAATGGCCTGCAGTCAGGTTCCAAAATCAGCAGATGTGAAGCTTGTCTCATCAAGCATCTTCTGCTAGACCCTTCAGACAATTTATTACTGGAACGTGTGAAATCAAAAGCCAGAGGTTGTACACCCCATAACACGATGAAAGACCTAATCAGGGTCCTAATCTGGTTGGATAAACTTTTCATAAATGACATTCATGACTAGCTGAGAGGTGCAGAAGCCTATCGATATCAGAATAACAAGGGTAGGCACACAGGGACAATATGGCACGACTTACAATATATTAGCACTGGAACAGGTTCTTGGAACAATTGTTGTGAAATTGAATCTCCAATACTCCCCATCTGCTGCTCCTCGCAAGCGATTCTTCGAAACCTGAGAGAAACTCGTTGGTCTCTGCCTTCTCTTTTTTCGTAGATAAGGTTCTTCAAAGGCTATTGATATCTGATGCAACAGCCATCGACAAGAAAGAGAGACCGCTGAAAAGGATTCCTCTTCTACTTCCCGCGTCAAAACCCTAGCGAACTAAATGAAGGAAAATCTCAAGAAGATTAACCAACAGCAAAAACGAAAGCTGCTGATGAGAATCGAGAAGAAAACTCCCGTCTCGATTCGGGTTCTTCTCCTCCTGTTCGTCCTCCTGTGACTGCTCTCAAGTTTCAAAGCACGAGAAGCGCCAGGATTCGAAAATACGGCTGCTGCAACAGAGCCATTTTTATTTTAAAATATCTTACGGTGATAGGAAAGCAGGCACACAAACAGTTCCGGAAGTAGAGAAAAAAACGATTCCAGGCCCCGGGACACACATTGTCTATTCCGAAGAAGGAAAAAACTAGGAACAGTGTTTGAGATCAGCAGCAGATCACGTACCCCCGCAAAAAGAAGAAGAAATCAAAGACAAAACGCTTTAAGCAGAGAGAAAGAGTCAGGAGTGGGTGGACGGGGGGCAGGGAAACGCAGCAAACGCCGGAAACAAGGGTTTCGCAAAACACAAAGGGGTTTTGAATATCCGAAAGGGCTCTCGTTGAGGAAAAAGGAGCGAGACGAAGTTCCCCGAGTTCCCCAGTTCCGTGTGGAGTTCCCGAAGTTCCCATCCACCCCAAGAGCTGGTACTTTATTTTATTATTTTTCACAGATTTTTTTTTCGCCCCAGGATCCTCCTAAGTCCGCTCACTAATGTGATTTTAAAATTCATATTTCATGGGAAAACCTATGGTTCTAGAAGCGAATTATTTTATTTTATTTTTTTCAGATCTTCCATGGAGGGGGGGGTACCTAATACAGTAGCCTCCCGCCTAAGTACGCACCCGTTTAAGTACGCATTATTTCCCAAAAAAATAAGGTTCAGATTATGAAATAACTAGTGGGTAACCCATGACTACGCCACTCCAGCCACCCCCAACGCTTTGTGCTTTCATGTTTGGATTTGTAACCAGGTTTGGCTAAATCTTTCTTCAGATAATTGCCCACTTTTTCCACATCTTCCTACAGATGATGGCCATTTTGGCTACAAACAAAAACAATTCGCAAAAAAAAAAACCCC
>Ga0209611_10001105_pt1 | contig 44668 bp, 22 predicted proteins | sample S1TSphgellanicum_3_FD_187693 | JGI IMG/M metagenome (GOLD analysis project Ga0209611, IMG submission 187693) | Host-associated microbial communities from peat moss isolated from Minnesota, USA - S1T2_Fc - Sphagnum magellanicum MG (SPAdes) (version 2) | ecosystem: Host-associated > Plants > Peat...
CTAAAATTGGTTTGTGGCAATTAGGGGAAAAGGAGCCCATCATGCCAAGGTTTTGAGTTTTGGCATCAAGAGGAGCGAGTAATTGTTATCTTCTTTAAAATACCTTCTTCTTCTTTTTTTTCCCTTGTGCATAAGTGTTTTTTAATAGAAGGTTATGTGCAAACCAAGATTTGGGGCACTCTATTTTCAAATTCCTCAGATTTTAAATATGAAAAATAATAAAGATATAAAATAAGGATTTTACCTTTTCACAAGATGGGTACTTGAATTATCATTTGAAGTGTATGGTAAAACCTGAGGGCTAGGTCATATCGCCTTGTCCTAGGCCCCACATTGGGGAACGTCCCTTACTCATGGGTTCTATCTATCATAAAACCTCCAAGATTTTTCTTCGTGTGTATTTAGAGTTGCATCCCATGGGGCATTTCAGAAAACAAAAACACCCACAAGCGCAGGCATTCCATTTTTCCAAAATGTCTCATGTTGTTTTTTCCCCCATTATACCCACCCAATAGGTACCTCTCAAAATACCCACTGGGTATCCTGGGATTTTTTTTCCCAAAAAATCGTCAATTTTTTACACTCAATAATGCTCTCATAGCAACTTAGTTCCAAATACTTGCTAGGTATCACAAGAAACAAAATTAAAAATTTTGCTTCAATTTTAAAATCAATAATGCCTTCAGGGTGGAGAAGTTCTAGAAGTAAGCGCCCCTCAACTCCGCTTTGGGTTGCTTTGAGGGCATTAACCTTCGCATAAAACACAAGACCAAGGTTATCATGAACCTCAACATATTTGAATCATAAGGCAAATGAGGGTGAGGGCTCCTACACCTACCTATTCCTAAAACTAGGAAGAATCTTACACCTATTAGTAGGTAGGCACAAGGAGGTACAAGATCCCTCCCACTTTTAGGAACCGTCCAACATTTAAGGTTTAGGATTCATAGTATGGCTCCTCTTTCCTAGGAGTAGTAGTTGTGAATATAAGGTGCCCTTCAGAAGTACTATGAAATCCCTTAGTGAGATTTTAAATTGTTAAATTCATGAGGCTAAAGAAACTATACATTGTTGAGGTTCACACATTTTGCTCACCAGATTCCAATTACCTTCCAGCTGGTAGCCCCCTTGAAAGCAACACACAAAGCAATAACAAAAATGGACTAACTTGTGCAATCCTTTTGCATGTTGTGGGTGTGTTTAGGGAAGCTGGCAAAGCCTCGACAATTGCATAACTCTCACTGGGGACCACAAAGCTCCAATACAACTACAGCTAGCCTACTTACAAACATGATACCAATCTTCTAAAAACTCAAAAAAAAACCAAAGCAAATGCAAACAAGGGGGTGTGTCACAGTGTGACCTTGCCATTTACATTAAAAGGGATCTTAAGGCAAAAGAAGAATTTTGAAAACTCAAATGTTTCACCATGCAGAAATATAATCCTCAAAAAATCCTCTAAAAGAAACCCAAAATCCTTCAAGATGTTGTAACTCTATGAACTAATCTCAAGTTTCAACACTAACCAAAATATCATCTTTCAAAAATCCTCATATAAAAATAGAGCTATTATTTACTTAGGAGCCAAAATCCCTTAAGCTACTATACTCTATAATGAATCTAAACACAATATCCTAGCCTTGGGTAGGCAAGGCCAACAAAATCTATGTCTAGTACAAAACCCAATCAAACAAAATCTACACAACCTATGAAGAACTAGACAACCCCAGTTCCCAATAGGTAGAAGTAGCACACAAGCAACTATGTAATAATAGCACTCTATGGTACCTAGTAAAGGCAGGTATAGAAAAGCAAGGTTAAGAGTAATTAATTTCTAGGCCTGTAATAAAGTAATAAGGGTACAGAGAAAATCCATTGGAAAAAAAAAAAAAAAACTCCAAGAAATGATGAAAGTTGAACAGATAGAAAATGATAAAAATAATCCCACTTGAACTCAAGTGGGCCACAAAATCCTCAGTTGTAATAAGTGCATGATCTTGCCAACAAAAATCATATCATGCTTGTGAAAGGAAAGCTTGGCTTGGTGAGGTGTGAGAAGCAAACCCTATTTAATAGGCTTGTTGGGTTAGTGGGCCATGACTCCCACCAGTGAGTTACCAGAGTTATGTGTGTATGACTCAACGAGAAAGTCAAGGTGGGTAATATTAAATGATTTCACATCATTATATTTAATTAAAGCAAAGTCTGACATTTTATTTTTTCCCTTTTGGTTTTTGTTGTGACTTGTGGCAACCCATTGGTCCATAGCCATCGTGGTTTTTTTAAAAAATTTAGCAATTTGTTTATGTAGCCAAAGTGGCATTTCTCAAAAGATGGTTTAGCCAAATTTGGCTATACACTATATATGGATGTGAAAAAAAAAAAAGGTCCTTCTATATTCTTCACTGAACATTTATTATAAAAAATTGGAAAATTTTAATTTTAATTTCAAAATCTGACAAATTTGGGCCCCTGTAGGATCTTTTGTCATCTCTGTGGTAAAGTAGAATGTGAAGATTATGATGAGTCTAAGCATAGGTAGATCACCAGATAATAGGGGCTGGAGGCACCTTAGGCCTACAAGACGACTCTTAAGCCTAGCTAAGGTGCCACCATGGGTCACAGATGTCCGGTACCCTCTAGATATACTAGAAATTTTCTCCAAGTACTTTTTGTAATGCAATGTGGTAGAGAGGTCGAAGGTGGGAGTTATTGGATTTTATTTGGGCAAATTGACAAGTTTAGTGGATTCATTGGATTTTATTCAAGAAAAGTGACAAGTTTAGTTATTGGGTTTTTCTTTCAAAGGAAAAAAGCTTAATACTTGTCCCAAAGTATCATCTAAAAAATGATTTACACATGTTTCTAAAACATGTTTTACATGAACCAAATGTCTAATTTGATTATCAGGTGTTCAACTTCTACATGTCACATGCACTTGATGATTTGCATGTGCAAGCATTTTTTTTCATATGGATATTAATATGTAACCAGCATATGGCAAAATTTCATTGAAAATGATGAGGCTACTTTGGGTGCAAAAACCAAATTTACTTCAAATCATTTCTGTGGGGTGCTTATGTGAAAGCAGCATGTCAAAATTAGGATTTCGTAATGCCAATCAAAATTGTGTAAATATGGCATTTGCTAACAATTTTGTCAAAAGTTTATTTGGGTGAGAGGTTGATTGTTAATTTCCATGGCCTCATTCAAGGGTAGGTGTAGATTAAAACAATGTCTAACTGAAGAAGTGAATGAAATGAACTTTTCAAATATACCATAGGCTTTGTGAAAACATGTAATTTATTAAATGTTTTTATTTTATTTTTGAAATGGAAGCAAGATTTAACATGAATTCAAGAGATGTATTCAAATAACTATGATGCAATTGTTTATCTAGTTTTTAAGTTTACATCCTTGTGGTCAATAAAGGCCTTGGAAGGATTGGTATTATAATAGAAGAGATCAAATACTCACATGCTTACATGAATGTTAGATGATTAATTGCTAAAAACTATTTTTCTTGTTTACTTGACTACGATTTCACTCTTTTTATTACAAAAAGACAATCATGTGTTGCATATGAATGGATGGTTAATCATTTTAAAAAAGGGCCAAAACAAGGAACCCTTCCTTTTGAACTATCCTATGGTGGATCTATTAAACAATGGGGTCATAAGGAGAATGAAACCACTTCCATGTATTGTTTGATTATACACATATAGGGCTAGGAATTAATTGAAATTAAAAACATAATCAAACTTGGATGCTAGTAAGTTGCCATCCTTTTGTGGTAATGGAAAAGGATTGAAGGGGTTTGGTGTTAATTTGACTTTTGATTTATTTTGGCAACGTTGATTAGGCTCATGAACACAACTTAACCGTGGGTGGGTAAACTTATTGTCAAGTGATATACTTGTGGGTATAAAATAGGGTAAATCTATACATTACCCAACTTTTTACTCAAACTAACATTTTATTAGACTAAACTCATGCCCTAAGGTTCTTCAATAAATTTCATGTAATTAATTCAAAGGTTTATCCATTCAACATATTTCAATTCTTCACACCTTATACCCACCAAGGAGTTCCCACAATTTCCCTCTACCAAGTTTGTGACAAAGTTGATAAACAATCCCATGAACAAGTAAGGATGAGATTATACATAATTTTAAGTAAACAATTTCATGAACAAATAGGGATGTGAAGTACAACTTGACACATAGCTTTAGGTTAACATTCACACCTTCAGTTTTAATTGCTTCACATATGAAATTTACCCAAGGTCACCGAAACTCATGGTGTGAAATAATCATCAAGCTTGCATGAAAGACGGAATCTAATAGAACTTTGCATGGACAAATGTATTCAACTAGTTGAAGATTTTATTTTATTTTTGAGTTATGCAAACAAATGTTATAAAATGGGTGAAAAATGTAAATGCAACCAAGAAAGCGGTCTCAATTCTAAAAAACAAAAAGTCTTCAAATTGATAAATAAAAAAAGTACTTTTTACATAATTGTCATTCAAGAGGGATTCCACATTTCACCTTAAGTTTCTTAAGTTGAACTACTCTTTCAAGTACATGCAATTAACAATGAAACATTGTTAAATCAAGCAAATAATCTACAAAATTCCTAATGACATCCCAAAACCTTTTCATAATGCCAATTACATTGAATAAAGGCCATTGGCTAGACTCAAGGCCTAGCTGCTCACAAAAAAAAAAGGTGTGTGAACCAACACATACCAACACACCATCCATTGGATGCCCATTATGACTAAGTTGTGGATGAACTTCAATTGAGTTAAATTATGATTTCACCTTGGTAACCCATTCAACAAGAAATAGGTCCTCTATACAAGTATAAAGGTAGGAAAATAGGTGCCTAGTATGAAATTAGATGGTTCATATATTTATTATTAGTGTTGACAAGTTCTTCAATCTTTAGTGTGAAACCTAGGGTTTAAACCTAGGGTCTAGACTCAAACAAACATACTTTTGATGAAATTTGCACAAGAATTGGACTATGGAACTAGAACTAAAATGAAAACTACAACTTTGAAAACAAAACTCCTGAACAATAGTCAAGTTCTTTATGTAGGCAAGTGAAACTCTTTTAAATGTTGACCAGTAGGCTGAAGCTTATAGGTAAAGGATCAATTTTAATTAGTTATAGAACTTTGTATGTACCCATATAATCCCTAGTTATAGTGATTTGTAAAACCTTCAGGGTATTAGCAAGTAGGTAGTAAAATAACAACTGAGGTAAGCACCAGGGTTAGCTAGTGAACTTGAAACTCAACAGAAAAAATGTTTCTTGTACCATCCATACATCCTTCATAATGAGCTGGTGGGTGTTGGTTCACTCTGTAGACTGGCCACAAAATCAAATCTGGTGTTAAGTTAGAGATGATCATAGGCAACCATGACCCACATTCCAAAGCAGATGTTGAAGGAAGAAGACCATATGCCTTTCCTCTGTGTCCACTTACAAAGCCCATGTGCTTTTTTATATACCAATGTGCAAGTGCCTTGTTGTTTGTAGCCAACATGAGCTAATTAAGGAAGTTTCACTGTTCTGGCAACAACTAACTTAACTTGTTGGGCTTTTGGGGTGGGCTCCATCTCATGAGTCCCAAGCTTTTGTTTCTTCTTCTTCTTCTTCTTCTTCTTCTTTTGGCCAATTTATGTTTTCCAAAGTTTTGGACCGTTTCGGAGATCTCACCATGACAAACAAACAAATCCTCTAAAAGAAACCAAAATCCTTCAAGATATTATAACTCTATAATAAACCAATCTCAAGTTTCAACACAAGTCAAAATACCATCTTTCAAAAATCCTCATATAAAAATAGATAGACCTATTATTATTATTAATTACCTAGGGGCCAAAATCCCTCAAGCTACTATACTCCGTAATGAATCTAAACACAATAGCCTTGCCTTGGTAGGCAAGGCCAACAAACAAACAAACAATCTTAATAGATGGATGCCATCCTTCGACTTAATGGGGATGACTTAATCAAGGTTTTTTATGTCCAAATTTAACATTTCCTTTGTTTAATTAAATGTTGACGAGCCTCAATCTAGAAGGTGAAGGTATGGCTGTAGGTGGACAAGTGGTCCCGAGCACCTACACTGGTACCCTCACCTTCTTGAGTGATGCCAACTAGAGGTTATACTTAACCATGGAAATGTTAGATTTGGAACCCATGGAGCTTAGTCTACAACAAGGATACTTCCAATATTTAGAAGCAACCCAAAACCAATTGAGTTCTTACCAGTGTTGTGTTGGTATGTGTTTTTCAGACACTACACTAATACTGGTATGTTCAATGCCCCTATTTGGTTAAGTGGGTAGGGTCTTAAGTAGGTGGAATTGTCCCCTTTTTGCCTAATATGTGTAATTTCATAATAAACATACCCTGATCCTAGGCATGAGTATATTAATATTTAAATTGACAGATTAAGGGAATATGTATTATGATGTGATATTATGAATATGTATCATTTTGCAATTCTGAAAACATGGATTTAAAACTAGCCTGTGGCAACCTTGGATGAAGCAATTTTTGTGCATACAATCACTTTGAACATTCCCAAATTGTCTCAAGACTTGGAAATATTATCTACAACATATATTTGCATATGAAATAACTTTCAATAATCTTGAATTGTAGTGAGGAAATTCTGCGATACCCATACACATACCCATGATTTACCATATATACCAGTCCTAAGAAAGAAGATTTTTCAAGTAGTGTATATTGTCTATGGGTGTTGTTTGGGACTTTAATTATGCAACCTACCTATGTGATAGTAGGTATTTAATTCAAAAATTAACCCTCATAGGCATGGACCTTTTCTAATGTACAAATGCAACCAATTTGTGTATTTAGGATATGGATATAGAAAATTTATGATGACGAAATGCTTAGTAACTGTTTGGAGAACATGGGCATAAATTCATGGAGGAATCTGAGATGACATCCTCCTGGACCATTTTTTCTGAGCACATGGGCATAAATTCATCACATGGTCATTGTATGATGCTCTCTTTGTAAGCTAAAACCATGATGGATGACATCTAGTTGTAAGGACAATTTAGTCTACTTGGATTGAATTTTTAAACCAACCAATGAAATGTTTGGGATGACCATCTATGCCAGTTAATACTGGTCACTGGAATTGACAACCCATTTGGTATTATGGAACAAATTAACCACGGGTATTATGGAACAAACCACATAGAGCTTGTTCCACCTTGGAACATGTTGACCCTAGTAGGGAAAGACACCATTTCTTCAAATTGAATGGGTTCTATGGGGGCCTATTCTAAAATGTAATCGGTGTTCCCCACTGTTGATTCACATAACTTTAGTGTTCCCCATTGTCAATTCACAGCACAATGGGAACTACTGGGAACCAAAGTAGAACCAGCACATGGCCACCTATCCCATCTAGAGTAAAACTCTGAATAAAGGTGCATGGTCCTTATGGGCGCAATACTAAAAAACAACAAAATATTATTTATCTAGAACCTATACATAGATGTGAGAATTTTCAATCCCTAAAGGTCATATATTACCTTTTTAAAAATAGGAATAAATAACTATCCTTATTTTTAAAAGGGACCTGGTATAGTCAGATGGCTTTAGGATTTTTTGGTATGTTATTGTAAGGTAACAAACTCATAAACATGATTTTAAATACAATTGTGAATACAACTCAAATAATTCAAATTCTAGAATCCACAAACTAAACTACACCAATCATTGAATCATTGGAAAATCTATTTATTCCTCAACATGTATAGATCCATTATAGTGGTGTTCATTAACACATTTTTATAATATTAGCCAAGTAAATGTGTTAGCAATTGATATGTGCTTTTTTCTTTTGAGTGAATGCTTACTACATGCCTTTTGATTGTGAAAAATGACTTTTGAGATGGCAATTCCATCACACAACAACCATGTGTGTGATGATCCACGTGTGAATCAAACAAATCATTCTAATTGTGCTTGATATAAGATTGGCAACTTGAACCCCAAAAAGTTCAACATAATCACATGGTATTCCAATCATAACACTTATTGAAACTTGAAAAGCACTGTGATTTTTAAGTATTTTTTAAAATGTTCTTACAGGCTAGATGTTTGCAATATTCAGCAAGTTTTATATTTTGAGGGAAACAAGACTATACAAAGTGCTTCTATTGTTGGGTAATATTCACACCTACAAGACAAACATTTAGTAAATCAAACGTCACATTGATGTTTGTTCTAGAAAACATGCACACATTGTCCATCACACAAGTTTGGCACCTCCACACATGGACAGCTGATGCCATTATGCCATGCACCTCGACATGGATCCAGATGGGGGGCAAAGGCAGTTTGCTTGGGAGTATGTTGTCGAGCATAAACCTACATAAGTAAGTGGGTATGTATTTACCTGTGACATACCATAGGTAACGGGTAATTGGGTAGGGAATGTAAATGATTACTATGTAGGTAGTTAAGTAAAATAGTTGGTGTCTCTCTACTAGTTAGGTACATACTAGTGTGATTTTTGAAAAGAAATTAAAATCAAAGAACCTCCGGTTCTCATTCTTTTCTAATTTTAACATCTGGTTCTAGGTTTTTGAGGATTTTCAATGAGGTTCTTGGACCAGTTCCCCAATTTTTGAGGGATGTGTGGCAAAATGGTCAGAACCCATTCTTTGATTTTTTAAGAACCACGGGTCAAGGATCCATGTATTTGACCCTTACCCTTCGTTTCTTTATTTACAAAAAGAAATACCCATCCATGACCCAACACTGGTAGATACATGTGAAGGGGGTGTACATATAGGATTGTCGGTAGCTAGCTATGGGCAGGAATACAATGAAAAAATGTTTCCCGTCCACACATCATCCATCCTGCATTTTGCAATGCTGGTTTTGGAGCAAAATTGAGTTTGATGAGGTGATTTTTCAGATTAACTAAATCTTATTGCATGCTTTGCCTAAACTCAGGGTTCAAATCTTGAGTTTGGAGTTCTTTATAGACAACTCTAATATAGGTACTTAATTTTTCAAATCATTTCAACAATAACATGTTGAAAGGTTAGCTCACACCATTTCACCACATGGGTTGAAAACCGAGAACAAGCTAATGCCCAATGTAATGTAGATGGGGATTCGGGGTCCAAATTCCTAGGAACCAATTTGGATTCATTTGAAGCAAATTGAATCCTTACCAATTTGGATTCTTTGAAGCAAATCGAATCCTTGGGTTGGACCCTGTGTCGGACCCTAGCTTGCATCTTGGTTCTCCAAATCATTAGCTCTCCTTTTTTCTTTTTTAAGCTCCATTTTTTGGTTTCAACCAATTGATTTTTCATTCAAAATGATGCCATGTAAGTTTAGCCATGATTTGCCACTTTTCGGTCTTGGGCCCTCGTCAAAAAGGGGCCATAGTTCCGGTTCACCACATGGGTTGAAGAAGGAGAACAAGACATGGAGCTTTTGACAAAATCATTCATATATGTAACCTAGTGTAAGCAACTCTGACATTCTTGTCTGCATCAAAAGACTATAAATGGGAATATGTGGCCCCCGTATATAAGAGTATAGTAAACAAATCTGAAAACCGTTGGGTTGAGGTACATAGGACTAACAACACATAGCCAAAAGAATTGAGGTACTGGAGGATTATGTGACCCAGCATCCCACCAGTGTCCTATCCATTGGAAACCCTTATGCTTAGGGTTATATGCCTTAGGGCTGGGTCATTAACCAGAATAATAAAACTTGACCCACTTTTTTCATATAACAAAAAAATCATGGTTTAAACCCAGATGCATGGGTATCATGGTTTAAATTTTTTTTAATAAAATTAACATGGGCATTTCGAAAAGCAAAACATCGGCCTCTGCAGGCATATTGAATTTTGGCATATAAGGAAGGTGACCTCCATTTACACCACCACAAAGTGTGGAGGGTTTTCCGACTCCACAACTGAGTTACCAGGATTCCACCTTGGTAACATATCATATAAACCCTCCTACTTCCACCTCACACTACCAAGAAAGTGCACCATAGGCAAGTAGGTTGTGAGAGTAAGGCCCTTCCTATTTAAGTAACCTACTAAGGCAATTGGTAGCTATGAGGTTGGTGGATACATGTGGATGGTTGATACATAGCTAACCACTGTAGTTAGTTATGGGACAGTTGTCCATCTTGAATGGTGCACAGAAGGGTACATAAGCAAACATTGAGGTACCCCACTTCGTTCTCTTCCCAGGGAAAAACTTGAACTAACAAGTAAAAAAGCCAGACATATTGGGTTGCCACAAATTGAATTTGGGGTAAGCTTTTTAGCAGTTCCTCTCTGGTTGGTTGAACTTACCTGAAATTAGTTGCTGCATGATGAAGGGATATGCATATATTTCTGCTCATCCAGTGTCCTTTTGGCATCCATCCTTGAGTGTGTGTGTGTGTGTGTGTGTTTTGCTTTCAGAAATAATGTATGTACCTGTGAAGTTTGGTGAGAAACAAAAACATCCAACACTGATATCAACCTCTACTACCAAAAATGTACATATGTCACAATGAATTCTTCTCCAAGTATGCATAAGTGAACTAGAAATGCACATTTATCATGCTTGGAGGAGCAAAGTGGACGCACAAAACTTAAAGGACATTAACTTCCCCTTTACACTGCAGCCTGAAAGGGCTATGACAATTTTTTTTAAAAATTGAGAATCTATGATTGGAGGACAATTCACTTCAAGGTTAAATTTATTTTACACAATATTGAAGGTCCAAGGGACCAAGGAAATGTAAATGAATGGAAAATTTCACCGGATGATGTATAGTGTTTCATCATCTAATAGACTTGTTGCCAAGCCCACCTAAATAGGTGGGCCTAGCAACAAGTGTGAGGTGGGTGTAGTAGCAAGTATATTAGACCATGAGCTCAAAATACCATGATTGATCAAAATTTTGATGATTCAAACTTAGATTTGTTTTGTAACTTATTTTTAAGAGGTGACTTGGACATTTGTTAGACCATGAGCACAAAAAGTCATGATTTGTTTACAAAATTTGTCGTGGTTTTTTCTCAAAAAAATTTAATAATGTTTTCTAGAGGTGGGTGCAAAGTTCATTAGCCCATGGTCCAAAAAAATTGTGATTGGTCTTTTTTTTTTACATGATCTTTTTCTCATTTTTAGAGAATATTTTTAAAATAAAAGGTGGGGTTCAAAGTTTGTCACTACCTCTATTTTCACTTTACATTACACTTGACAACATGAGGCCCACACATAAATGATATTTGAATTTCCATGGTACAACTCTTGGATTTGTTTTGAAAGCTCTCAACATTTCCATGACACTGTTTCTCACCATAATATAAAGGGGGTCTTAAGAACCAATCTTCCGAACCAGTCTTTCTAGTGTCCTTACAGTCCACTGCCGGAGATGCTCCAACAAGCTCAAACTGATGTATTTTGACAATGTAAATCCCTCGCTTAGCGAGCACCTTGAGCTGGGGCCCTCATTATTCTTGATCCTTACCTTATACTTAACCACCACAACTTTCTAGCTCTGGAATAGTTAGAGCATCTCCACCCATGCTCACTATATGACCTTACAACTGCATTGCTCACATCCAAGAGTAGTTGTTTTTTACTCAACCCCACCCATGAAACTGAAACCTGGACAGCAAAAGGGAGGAGACTACTAACAGCAACCCACCTGAACCAGTCAAACCATGTAACTACTCAACAACAGGCGTTAGGCTTTGCTGTGTCTTTCGCCAGCCTCAGCAGCGTCCTGTGCAAAAATGTTGGGTCAAAACATTTTGCTGAGCCAAACCGGCATGTTTTGACTTTTTGTCATCCAAAACTTACTGTACAGTGCACGGATCGGGTTGCTTTGCTCTTAGGAAATAGCACATCAAGGATCAATTGGAGGGTAGCTTGGGGTCTGCAAACAAGATCTTGTATGTTGGTCGGACTTGGGCTCTATATTTCTGTGACATTTCACTCCTTTCCTTTGGTGGTGGTTGGTACCAGGGTACTTTTATCAGCGTGGCCTGTGATTAGTAGTAATCAATCACCTTGGTTTAGTCTCAGGTGAACCATTACCCACCCCATCCATCCATGAAGGATGATGGTATCTGGACAGGAAACACTTTTTTTCATTGTATTCCTATCCCGTAGCTAACCACAGTAGTTAACTATGTATTAACCATCCACATATATCTATTTAGCTAGGAGCCACCAATTGCTTTACCTGCTTACTCACCTACAATAATAGTAACAATCTACATTCCCTACCTACTTATCTATGGGACTTGCCCACTTACATAGGTAGTTAACTAGGTAGTGTGAGGTGCAAGTAAAAGGGTTTTACAAGATAGTTTACCAAGGTTCCACCTTCATAGCTTAGTTGTGGTTCATCCACAAGTGGGTCATAATGGATCTCCAATGGATGGTGCAATCCTGGGGTGCTTGGTCACATAATCCCCCAATACCTCGCTACGTTCTAACCATCTACATCAGGGTTCTTCTTTTTCTCTTTTTTCCAATTTTGTGACATATCTGGAGTGGCAATCATCCAGAAGATGATTTAGCCATATTTGATGATTAAAAAAAATTAACATACAAAAAAATGTCATTTTATATTTTCAGCTACCTACTGGAGACTAGGATAGAAATTGAAATTTTGCAAGTTTTTTCTTTTAAAAAAATCAAAATTTGATGACTAAAAAAACTCTAAAAAACACTAAACTTTTCGCCATTTTTAAAAGACAATCACTAATCTACATGCAACCTACCAAAATACACAAAAGTACCTCTTACCTAAGTACATAGTAACCACTTACATGCCCTACATACATACCAATGATACTTACCTATTCACAAAGTCAGTTTGGGGTAGGGGGGGGGTATGTCACAAATACCCGGCAAATATATACCTGACACAAGAGAGTACAGAGAGTATGTATGAGGAAGAAAAGTGTTGTTTGCTGCTGCAGCTGCGCTGCAGTCGTCAGTGACTTACTTACATACTTACTTGGTATGGCGTGTATGTGTTCTACTAACGGCACGCCACACCTGGTCCCTCCTCACACAGCACACATCTGTTCCCCTTTTCTGGTCCCTTTTCTGGCATTCTGTGTCTCTCTATTGCCTGCCTGCCTGCCTGCCTGCCTGCCTGCCTGGGGAAATAAACCCTTTCTTTTTTTTGTCTTTGCTTCAACACATTGAAGTTATCTGTGAAGTCACCATCTCTCTCTCTCTCTCTCTCATGGGCTCATATTTGTGCTCAGTGTGCACATACAAATCCAGATGATATTGTGAGTTTTTTTTATTAATTAGTTGTGGGTGCTGCAACCTCAAAGAAAACTTTTTTGGGGTGTGTGATGAAATTGGGTTTTTCTTTTTCAATTTTTTTTTTTGGAGGTTTTTATCTGGTTGGGTTGGTAATCATCATCCATGAGAAGATTTAGCCAAATTTGGCTACAGTTCAGAGAGGACATTAGAACTCTTTTGGATTTCTAGTTTCTTGTGGTGACATGGTGGAACTTGTTGTCTAAATATGGCGATTTCAGTTTCTTTTTCCTCAAAATATGTCAAATTTGGGTCATGTGTTTTTTAATAAAAATACTCTGTAGGACTCACACTGCTTTTTTTTTTTTTAGTTGCCAAGTGACAAAAAAAATTAATTATTTTTAAAAAAACACTATGATGAGTCCAATTCAGAAAGACAACTGTTTCAATACTTTGGTCTATCTATAAATGAATGTTTCCAAACTTTTGAGTGACTCTCCCAAAATGAGATTCACCTAGCTTTTCCATTTGGCCCATGTATGTAGGTTAGAAGAAGAGTAGGACTTTGGCAAGGAATATGGAATGAGAAGATGTGGGGCCATCAAGAACAAGATAGGGATACATGGGAGCGATGGGAATCTTTAGTAAGGAACATGTGGCAAAGCACAAGGGATGACTTGAAGGACCACGCATGGAGAATGTAGAACAAAAGTTCCTTGAGGACAATGTAAGCAAAGAATTGAAAATGTTTCATTTGGAAAAGCACAAGGGATGACTTTAAGGACCACACCTCGAGAACATAGAACAAAATCCCTTGATGATAATGTAAGCAAAGAATTGAAAATGGTTTTTTGTGCATGGTGAAGTAATCTTTTGGCCAAAAATAATGGTGGCCCAAAAGTAGGTTGCGTGCAATGTGGACCAAAATTGCAAGATTGATATGAAATTAGGGTAACAACATCACATTAATTTTTTAAAAGTCACTCATGGAAAACATAATTCATAGTTTCATTGTGAAATTCAAAGATGTTTTTTTGAAAATATGGGTTTCAATAGAAAATAGATAAAAATCAGCAAATGTATAGTGCTTGTTTGTATGCCCACATTTTTTATTAGCAATTAAAATGAAATCAATGGATGATGTATTCCAAGTTTCAATATCAAAATCGGCAGACAAATTGTTCATCAAGATTTTGCTTTACTCTCTTGAAGTACCATAGTACCTTGGTAGCTTCAACACATGTCTATCAAATAATTAATAAATTTTGAAATTTTCATTCCAACAAATTAAGAGAGTATTCTTGAACTACAAGAAGCTTGGAGACTATTACCAAGGTTGTAGGAATCATACTTGTTTCTAAGAGTTTTCTTATGGAGAAAAATAAAGGTTTCATCAATATTTCATCAATACATTTGAAATTGTTACAATTTGATCAAGGCATTTCTTTAAGGGAAGATTGTCAATGTTCCATTACATACCATAGATCTAAAAGTTGAAGAGCACAAAGTTTACAAATCACCTACGTTATGGGCACATGATGACAATGAAGACAATGCAATCAAAAGACAATGGACAAGAAACTCACGATCAAATTGCAAACATTCAAGGTACAAAAATTGCAAGCTTGGTGAATTTATTTGAAGATTCAATGACTAATGTATTGAAAGATCTCAAACAATGCTCAATTGCATCATGTGATCAATTTTTCCAATTCTCATTCAACAATTGTAGTTGGTAGCATTGGAGTTTAAAAGGAAGCACAATGTAATGTGTTATCTCCAATCATTGATTCTACAAAGAAAAACAATAAAATAATGGTTGATGCCATGGACAAGTTCATTGTTACTCAACTTGACATTGAAGAACATGGCTCCAAACTTCACGACCACACCTTCAAAAAACAAGTACACAACCTTAAAGTCAAGAAATAAAAACTTGCATAATATGGGCAAAGCATGGTCAATGTGTTGTTAAATTTGAACCTGGTTGTGTGTCATGCATTCGTAAAAGATTAAACCCTAGTGCCTATGTCAATTGACTTGTTTCTTAAAAAGGATCACAAAATGATTTGCTAATTTGAATTTGCAGATTCTAAATGAGGATGAAAATGAATTGGGTTTGGTTGTAATGTATCTTTTTGCTCCAAACAAATTTACACATTTTGAACAATTGATGAACAAAAAAATGAATTTACACTTACTATCACAAAATGATCATGAAAAGTTTTGTTATTAGTGACAAAAATCATGAATAGATGTAGGTTGCGCTCAAGAATTTGTAACAACCTAACATGTGAATGGGTGTTTTTATGTTATAACACTCATTGAGTAAGTAATTTGATGATAATGTGAATGTAATTCCACCAATTGTTTAATAACAAGCATATGCATGTTACCCATGATAGCCTATCCCTAGGTGTGCATTTATTTTAAAACAAACTCATTTTCTTTAAACTACAATCCCTCACAAGCCATGAATCATTCAAAAGCACTTTAGAGTGCAAAACCAAAATTTAAAATATTCATTATCAATTATCTAAATTAGACCCAACTTACTAAATGGGAGAACTATGGGGCCTTGTAATTTTTCAGCCAATTAATAAAAAAAGATTAGTCGGCAAGGTGCAATGTGAGCCACAAGTGGCTTTGATTATCTGCAATTTAATAATAATGCAACTATCTTTGAAGAGAAAAATCTTGATATGTAAAGATAGGAAATTACTTTAAGAAAAGAAAACAAAGATTGATTGATTTCATTCCCAAGTCACCAAAATAGTAACAGTTAACACCTCCTAGGTGTGGGAATTAAATTAGTTAATTTGATTTTTTGTTATTTACATATTGAACAATGTATAACGAGTTCATTCATTGATCGACTTAGTAATTACATTAGAGGAAAGAAACCATTTTTTAATTTTCAACTTATTGATTACATGTTTCAATCATATCTCAATTGTTATTTTTTTATTAACAAATTTCCATGTCAATGATTGTGCTTACCAAAGAAGGCAAATGGCCACCTATTAAGTTGGTAAGTGTACATTGTTGATAGTCAAATGGGGTTGACCTCCAATTTTTTTCCCCAATTTTTTAAAAGTTGAACTATAATTGATATGTTGATTATGTGATGACATCATGCCTCATCATGTCATTGCTAGTGATCCATGTCATGCATATGTGATGACATGGTTAAATCACAAGTTGCATGTTTGATTAATTATTCTAGTGGATGTTTTTTGTAGATGAATGAAAAATTAAAAAACATATGGATGAAATGTTGGGTATGTTTACAAATTTTAATGCAACTCTAAATTGTGACTTTAGATTTTCCAACTTTATGAGAACCTTGTTTCAACTTTATTTTTAAAATTAGGTTCAAGGTTAGTAATAGATAAATAGATAATATGTAGGCAATGCATACGTAGGTAGGTAGGTAGGTAGGAAGTTATGTAATTAAAAAAGTTCATTGGCTAAAATAGGTAGCTAATAATATTTAAATAAGGTGTGAGTAAGAATAGGTAAGGGGTGCAGTCACACAAACATGTACAAAACAATTGTAACCAATTTTTGCTTTTGTGTATCTAACATTTTATGAAAAAATAAAAAATTTCAAATGGAATTGCTTTTACATAATGTTATTTTCAAGATATTGGTATATTTATTTTAAAAGTTTGAAATCAATATAATGAATGAAAAATATCCAAAAGGGTAAAAGCACAATAAATAGAGTCATGGTGATCAAGGTTGGAGTCCTTACCAAGGACTGCATTTTACACATGTCCTATGTGTATTCGTCTATTAAATATCAAAACTATATTTTAAATGTAACTTCTACGACTAGATATTAATATGGAGACCAAACTTGACTCATATTATAATAAAGACTTTTTTTTTACATGAAGACCTACATTATAGTCAAATGTATAATTGTTTTTTTAACAATGATGACAAATTTTGAACTTTTTTGACCATTAAGGACATTCAAAATCAAAATCAATAACATCCATTTAAATGATTCAATACATGTGCATTTAAAAATATTAACACATGTGGCCCTTCTTATGAAGTATGTTAAAGCCCATAATAAATTTGAGAACATTTGATGAAGGTTTGAGTAGCAAAAAACATGTTCAAATATTAAAGTCCTTAAAAAAACCTTGTCAACAAGTGCTTTGTGTATGACAAAGGATTTTAAGAACATAGTGAAATGACTCCAAATTCATAGGAGCCCAATTTCATGAACACCAAAACACAATTACAAATATAAATAATTCATTAAATGCAATTAATGGTGATTTTCCAAAGTAATGTAGGTGCAATTTTAAGCATCGTCAACAACCTCCTTGGCTCCTTTTACTATGAATGTACCCAAAAGGACTTTGAAAACATTATAACTTATGTTTTTAAGTAGTAAAATGACTTGAAAATGATTTGAAATCTTTTCAAAATGACATTTTTTAGCAAATTTTTTAATGTAAACCATAACATAATAGTGTGATGAAAATTTTCAAGGTTTTTCAAGATTTAAAATAATAATTTGTTCAAAACATTCTAAGTATATTTCAAAATAAACACCTAATAAGCAATCATCCAAAGGGGCGAATGTGGTTCGTGATACCCCATCGGCACCCTAAAAAGGTAAGCAACATGGGTAAGTAAGTTATTGTTACATACACCTTACCTACATATTTCACCTTATTGGCCTAAATGAACATTACATCTAAGCCTACCTACATTCCTATTTAACCTATAACCTATTACCCATCTATTTGGTTCCTACAACCTACCTACCTAGGTTAACTAGGTTGAAGGTAATTTAAATAGTTAGGCTAAATAACTTATGAAACTATCGGTTAGTAATTATATTGTTATTTACACCTTATGTACGTATTATTTGCCTACTACTGACCTATCTACCTTTCTACTTGCCATTGCCTACAACCTACATCATTAATCTGACCTACTACGTATTATTTAACTAGGTAATTACAAAGTACTTTCCTACTTGACCTATATTCTACCTACCTAACCTATAGGCCATCCAGATTGGATGAATGAAATATAGTATTAGTGGCAATATGTTGGTGAAAAATTCAAATTTTGATTTATATTTGTTAAAATTGCACAACAACACATTATTGGTTTTTTGACCGGTCAAAGAATTGACTACTATTCTTTTCAAGCACAATTATAACTACTTAATCACAAAAATCATTATGTACTTGCAAAAGCCATTGAAATGTCATGTGATGTCATGGGTTTGCGACTATAATTAGCATGATGACTAGTGGATTTTTTTGGATAAATATATTATTATTTTTGAAATTTTAATAATATGCTTTAAATAAATTAAAATTAGCTAATTTAAAATACCTTAGTTTTTGCAATTAGAATAATGACTTTTAGTCCCACAACATGATCATGTGGCATTCTGTAATTACAATGTCAAAACATGTTTTTTACAACTTGTCCTATTTGACTATAATGGGAGAAATGATTAAAAAATGGCATAAACAGTTTTCTATTAAAAAATGACTATAATCGAATAGGTATTTTACAATTTGATTTAGTTTTCCATGTGATGATGACATGGCATGCCATTTGGCAACAAGGTGTCACAAATTTTTACGGCAATCCATGATTTTTTGTCACATCTTAAATTTTATGTGTCTTGAATTTATGGCACCAATATTTGTCATGGTGTGCCATAATGTTTTGTGTGCCATGAGTATCATAGATGCCAATGCCATGGGTTTCATTATTTTGAATGTTCATCCATGATTTGTATTGAACTTGTACCTAACTTTTAATTTAATTTTAGTTCATTTTTAATTAACTTACAGTTAAGTCTTAGTTCATTTCTAATTAACTTTTAGTTAATTTTTCATCAAGTTTTAGTTAAGTCTGAATTAATTTTGAATTAAATCCAAATTAAATCCGAATTAACTTTTGGTTAATTTTGAATTAAGTCCTAGTTAAACTCCTAGTTGATTCTTAGTTAAACTTTAGTTAATTCATAGTTGATTCCTAGTTAAGTCTTAGTTAAACTTCAGTTAACTCATGGTTGATTTTTAGTTAGGAAGGTTTTCAAGAAATGTTTTTACTTGATGCACACATAGAAGTCTTTTTGAAATTATGAAGCCCCACATTTAAACAAACAACTTTGGAAATTTTTTAAATTTACTATTTCATTGTAATCCCTCTTGGGATTTACAAAATATACAAGGAGATTTATGCTTTTATTTGGAATCCAGGCCATAGTGAAGTTATGTGATTCATCATGAATTTCAACTAAAATTTGGCTCTATATGCATTAACAACCTTTTCATACATTTTGTGCAACTGAGGTGATAAAGATAGGAAATGCATAATGTTATCATAGTCATTTCAATATTTTTGCTCCCCTTGTCTTAATTAGAAGGAAATAAAAAGTGCATCACAAATTTCTTGAATTTTACTATTGTCAAGTCAAAAAATTACTACCAAGGTCCAATATCATTTATCAAGTGAAATCTATTATGTCGACGCTAATGTTATTCAATTGTTTGAATTTATGAAGAACTATTGATTTCTGTTTTTTGAATATTTCATAATCATAAGTCCATTGGTTGTGGTTTTTTGAAAATAATCAAAATCAAGAATGCCCATTGCATTTATTTCTTAAAAAATAAAATAAAATCAATAGTTCTTATGAAAAGGTAAAAACATGTAGACTTGGTTATGATGGTCATTTTTTGATTTTTCCAAATTATTTTCAATTTATCTCATAACTTAGTGTTTATTTTTGTTAAGGGAAAAACATGGTTATGATGAACACTAAGAATTACCATGATAATTGTTAGGGGTTTATGATTTTCGAAAACCACCCAACACTAGTCAACACTCAACAATTTTTTATAACTTCATAAGAAAATGGCTTACTTTGAAATTTGTATAGAAATTGAACATTTGTTTTTCCTTCTTAAGACATTAAACACCCCCTAACAAATTATGTTTGATGCATTTATCGATTGAAAAAGTTTGCCACAAAGTTTGATTAATTTGACCTTTTATTTATTAAATAAATAAATGAACCATTTTTATTCAAGGCTAAAAACTATGTTGATGGTTGGTATTCATTTCTTCTTGAGAGGTCTTGGGTTCAAAATTAATGTGGGATACTTGAACAAAACATGTAGAACATAAAAGAAAACCATGTTGTGTGATTTTGTATTTTTTGCTTAACCAACACATGAATTGCCCATTACCACACATAGTAATATATTCATTACAAATTTTCTATTCACCATCAAAAAATTTCCAAAACATAAAGAGAGATGAGATGCTAAGCACCCCCCAATAAGCTTTATTTTGTGCATTTATATGCAAAGCTCAACCCAATACAAAGCTATTAGGTTTTGTCACGTAGTTTGACTCTCTTTATAGGTTAAATTAAAAAAAATTACCATTGTTATTGAATGGTAAAAACTATGATAATGGTTGATATTTTCACTTTTATTATAGAGGTGATAGATTCAAAGTTAGCGAAACAACAAAACATGTAAAACAACAAAAATTTAAAATTTTCTTTTGTAAAACATGTAAAAAAAAAGGGACCACATAATGAAGAAACATGTAATTTATTTTTAAAAAATAAAAAAAACCTAAAAATGTGTTGGACAAAGTTTGTTTGGAGATATTTAACATTTCATTGGGAAAAGGCTGTGAATGTTTTACTTTTTTTTAAAAAATTCTCCTTCATATGTCCAAACCAATGTTGTGTGGTTTTATAACACTTAGACAAGTTACTAGGGATAAAAGTTGTAAATAAATAATAATGTTTCTTAGGGTAGAAGGATGGATAAGTATGAAATAAATAATTCAACTTATGAGTTTTATTTTGAAAATCTTTAACCAAGGGCACAAGTTTGAACTCATATGAATAATTGAGTTAATTACATCTAGCTAATAGTTGGAAGTGAATTATGTGAACTTGACTAGATCATAAGGAAGAAGATTTTAAATAATTGAATGATTTGTTCATAGAAAGGATATAGATATAGAAGGATAACATACGGCATAATATTCGTGGGTTGTGATTAATGAATGAGAATGTTTAGTAGCTATAGATGAATAAGGATAATAATCCATCCATTTTTTTTTTCAAGTATATACAATGTTGTAGGTGAAATTTTAAACTTATATTTTTCTTTTCATAATTCATGTTATTACTTGATCTTAAGCCTTGGGATAAGCCTTTTGTGTAACGATTCTATGTTACAATAAACTTGTGTTTTAATTATTATGAAAGTGTTCACAAAAATAAACATATGTGTTTTTGGTGAGTGATTTTCATAAAATAAAGTTCTTTGGCATATGTGATGAGATTCTCAATGAGCCCACATAAGGATTAAGTTTTAAGTGTGTGAGTGAGCCTAGCCCAAAATTATGTAAATTTATCTCTTGTATTCTTAAAGTGTTTTGTATGATATGTAGGTGTTGTGTGGGATTTTAGTTGTGGAACCTACCTATGTGATAGTAAAGAATTAATTCAATATGAACCATCATAAGCCCAAACCCTTTCTAGGCTACATTTAAAGGTTGTAAGCTGATTTTGGATCCCAGGATCATCAATTAAAAATTTTGAGGAAAAAAATCAATTCAAGAACTGAATCTAAATCCATATCTAGACTTATGAATTGGCCTCCGATTAGAATTAGATCCAAACCTAGCCTCCAAACCTATTCTATATAGATTTTGGGGGTTTTTTGTTATAATGGTTGGGTGGCGGTAAGTGGAATCAAATTAAGATTTTGTTTTTGAAAAACAAGGTTTGAAACCAGACCCAAGGTTCTATCAAATTAAAAATAACTCCTTGAACTAAAACCTGTTATGGTTCTATCAATTTTTTAAAAATGTTATGGTTTTGTCAAATTTTTTGAAAAAGTTTACTTGGGGGATCAAATGTTCTCTTTTAAAGCTAGAACCAGACAACAATGGTCCAAGGAGCTGCATTTTGTGGAACAATGGTGCCTAGTCTTTGGCTTTCTTATGGCATTGCATTTCATCCTAAATTTATAATTATTTATCACATGAAATTTTGCATCCATTAGTGGCCTCAAGTTAGCACAAGGGTTTAACTAACCTTCCAATCTAATCTGTAGGTCGACCTTTCTAGTTCAATTTAGCCACTTTGAAAACCTTCTTATGAAAAATCATTGACCTTCAGTACCCATCACTAACCTAACTTAGAAGAGAACTCCGACTCATCCATCCATAACATCCATCCACCCATCCTTGTCCAAAACTGTCCTCATTGCCCTAAAGGGTCCTGAATACTTGGCAAGCTTATATTATTTTCAAACATGTTGAAATTCTCAAAAAATAAAAAATTTCAAACAACAAAATTTTGTGAAGGAAAATTAAGAAAATGTTAGAATATTATGAAATATTTGATTTTTTGGATATATAATTTTCAAAATAAAATAATTATTTGACATGGGAATGTTGAACTTGCCATGGTACTATGATAGTAAGTATCCTCCGTCCTACCTAATGGGAACTACACCCTTTCAACTTTCCACAAGCAATGATGAGAGTTTCCATCCCATCCTGGGCAAAGTGTACACTAACTACTTGACAAATCCCAATTAGGACGATAGAACCATTTGGGGTTTGTGTATGTAATTATGTCTAATGAAGCTCACCATGGTACTTGGAGTTATTTGTTTAACTTGCATGCACGCTATATAATGTGAAAGTGTTGTTCCACCCTCTAGCAATTGAACAAAAATGAACAAATTAAAAATCATCCCTTCATGTTGTATTTGTTGAAAGAAGTTCAAAGTTTTCACTTGGGTTGAAATTCAACATTTTTTCAAGCCTTGATTATTTTTTAAAATGTTTAACTTAAAGACTGTACAACTAGAATTGCAAAACCAAATGTCCAAGTGTGAAACTAGGTCGATAGTGTAATGTATGTGAGCTTTTCACCTTGTAAAACTTAAGAATAAGTAGTTTCAATTTTTGAAGTATTAGTTGTAAATTCATGAGATAATTAAAAAACAATAATATTGTCAAATTGTGGGAGCAAAATATATCACAATATGAGCCTTTCACTTTGTTTTATTACACTTTGTACACTTTTCCTTTTCAAATAGAAATATTGGTTTCTTGTTTTTATTTGATGTTCAAAATCTGCATGTTGGTTAGAAATTGACCATCAAACCTCCTTAAAACCTTCTAATTTTCTAATATGCAAGAATACCATATTAAGCAATTTGGCATGGTCAAGTTAGGAATGAAGATCAATAAGGAGTTATGCAAACTAGTAAATTGGGCTAGAACAGCAAAAAGTACAAAGTAATACATATGTAGAGGGCTTAAAGCTTGTTTGTGTTTTCATGTATACTCTAGTTTGGAGATTGAAGTACCTTGCATGAAAGCTCGGAAAATTAAACTTTTAGGCGCTAGTTTTTTTATTGAACATCAAGATAAGCTTTATCTTGCATAGAGTTTGATTTAAAGCTTTATCTTGATATGTAAGATAAAAGTATCATTATATTTTGTTAAAGTTTTATCTTGCACCATTACTTTTCAGTTGAATCTTGATGCAACACAAGATTTTCTGGGCTCGATTTATTGAGCATCTAGATCACTTTTTTTTTGTATTGGACAAAGGGGCTTTTCATTTAACTTAGGAAATTAGTGCCTTGGGAATTGAGGGTTTTTTTATAGAAGAATGAGGAGAAATCCCATGCAATCTTGAAGGAAACAAAAAAGAAGCCAAAGAGGTTGATTGAGTGAGTGAATAAAGCCCTAGTTGTCAACTCCACCACCATTCCCCCCTTTCAAAAATACCTACAAAAGAGCTGGTAGGAATATTGGCTAATGGGTTTGAAATTTTGTGAATAGCACATTAGGGACACACCACACCAAAATGGGTGCCCAAAATCCAATAAAAAGCCTTGGAAAACTTTGTGTGTCTAGCTAGCTAGCAAGGTGCCCAAAAACAATAACAAAGCTATGGAAAACTTCATGTGTCAAGTAAGACTTTGGATCTTTGTGTTCCTAATGCGTTCCATATGGTTCCCAACATGTTCCCAATGGCCAGAATCAGTTGGGTGTATTTTGGCAAAATTTATGAGTATTTCTGCCAACCTTAAATGAGCACCTCCAATAAGTTATATCCTGGGCCAAGGTTTTTTTCTCCCCCAAAGGTACCTAACCTTGAGAGGGAGTTTACATACAATTGCATTAAAAAGGTTAATGTATTATTGGATCCCAAATTTAAAGAAATAGGATGGTCAGTTTATGAAGGCAAGGATAAATTAAATGGAACATGCATGAAGATGGATATGTTGTCATAGATGGACTACCTCATTACTCAACCATAATCCAAACCCCTCCTCCCATAAATTGAATCAGCCTTACAAAAAAACCTTACAACATTTAACTACCTACCCAAACACTTTAAGACGCATTTCCATTAAAGACACACAATATATCTCATATAAATGACATATGTAATGAAGTGACAAAATTATTGATATTTACATAGTCAAAGAAAAAGCAAAGATGATAATTGAATCTTTGAATTTCAAAATTATTGCAAATCCAAGTTGTGGTGCAAGAAGCATTATCAAACCACATTCTACAAGTAAGGCAATATTGAGGTATTAGGTGGAATTTATATGCCCAACTTTTCTCTTTGATATGGTTTCAATTAGCCATCAAAGTTAACAACATTCAAGGTGGTAATTATGATTTAAACATGTTTCGTAAGCAAGTTAATATAGTTCAAAGACACTTGAATTTGATCAATTCTTTGTAGGTTCTAGAACAAGTTCAATTTTTTGTACACTATGTTTGTTTGGGAATGGTGATTAAAGTATGAAGCATCTAAATTTCATTTTGCCTTAGAATATCAGCTATATCATTGCTAAAGAAGGCCCCAAAAAATCAAAACAAGAATTGAATCACATGCATTTTCCAAGTGGTTGTAATTGGAGAATTAATTTTGAACTAACCTTGTGACAAATTTAAGCTTGGAATGACATTTAACATATGAAAGCACAAACAAATATTTTTATAAGTTATTCTCAAACATGTTGATATCTTCCATTTTGAAAATTGGAATCAATACTCAATATAGGCAGGCAACTATTTTTGAAACAAAGAACACACTTCTATATTTTTACACATATGGTTAATTTTTCAACATAACCTAACACAACCTTATTAAGTATAGGTGATGAAGGTGTGCTCCCCAAGGCCTCCGAGAATTTGAGGGTTGTAAACCTTGAGGTTGGTAGCCCGAGAACCTAGGCCTAAAAATTAATTAGGGAAGGCCCGTGAGAGCATGCCTTCTCAAACATAAAGTCCAAAAGGTTTGCATGCAAAATGGTGGTGGAACGTCCCTCCAATTGAGAGGGAAGCATCTTTCAAAATACAAAGAAAAAAACCTTGGGAACATTGTTGTTGTTCCACACTCATTAGTTTATATCCTATTCTTTGAGAGTCACAAAAGCCGATATAAACCCTAAACTAGGGTTCAACTTAACCCAAGCAAACAATGACCGCGATGACCTTGATTCTAGTTTGTTCCTTTAGTAGTTGTTGTTGTTGTTACCGATGCTCCAGCTGCCCCCCAATTTCCCTCTCAAAGCCATGTTCTAATGAAAAAGGGGAAGCTCGAGGAAGTTACTTACCGAAGTCTAGTCTATTGCCTCACCTGTTTGGCACTAAAAATCGTGTGTCGAACAAAACAAATTCAGTGGTCGACTCCCCCACCCATGATCTAACTATCCCCCCACATTTGACCTACTTGTAACCATAGGTCATGAGTAATTATGATCTCAATGTGTGCTCTGACTAGATAGCATGGTTTACTATTGAAAACCTTGGCTCCTCTTGCCCTTTCCTTTTCTCCACTCTGCTTTCCTTGTCTTTCTTGTTCTTTTTGGGGAATGAAGTTGGGCAGGTTTACATTAAAAATTGTTGGCACAGTCCAAGTTGAACCAGGGTTTTTTTTTTTGGGCTACTAGGTGAAGCCCAAAAAAAAAAGCAAAAAAAAAAAAAGCAATGTGAATCCTACAAAGGATTCTTTTGGGGAAAAAAAAAGACTCAAATTCGCCATATTTTGAAGAAAAAACAATGAAATAGCCATATTTACAGACAACAAGTTTCAGCATGTTGCCAAAAACATCACAGGAATCCTAAAATTTTCTAACTTCCTCTATGAATGTAGCCCAATTTGGTTAAGTCTTCTTGTGAATAACCAACCCACCTACCTGACAAAATTGAATATATAGGTAGAAAAAAAAACCCTGGCCACCCAACACAAATTTTTTTATCATGACCAAAAAAAAAAAAGAAGAGAGAGAAGAAAAAAGAAATCAATCAATAAATAAATCACCTCCTGAAATGAAATTCTAGGTCACAACTTTAGAACTAACTTCTTACTATTCTGGAGGAGAAGAAGGTTAGAGGTAGTACTAAATTTAGGATGTTACTAAAAATTAGCTAGCCCACTAATTAAATATTAACAGGAGGAGGGGGGGGGGGAGGACTATGTACCTACCTACTTATATTCTTTTAGGTACCTCCAAATAATAATAATTAAAAATAATCATTCTAATAAGCCCCCAAGGTCCTAACTAACCATTTTTAGTTAAAAGTTTTTTACAAGTTTTTTTTTTGTGCATTAAGTTTGGTCAATAAGTCATCCCCACTTCTTCTTTCTTTTTTTCGCTTGTGTCTTTTTGCTAAGAAAGACCACCCCCCCCCCCCCCCCCACAAAAAGCTTTGAAGTTGGGATTTTATGGAAACTTTCTTTCGTTTTGTTGTGAGCAGAGCTTTCCTTGGCCCTCTCTTCTCTTCCTTCTCTGGAGCAGAAACAAAGGTTTGTTCTCGCTGAGCTTCACAATGGGATTTTTTGGTTTGTGTGTATTTATCGTAGAGTTTCTTTTGTCTTGTGTTCTCTTCAGACTTTGTTTGATCCCAAGAACTTCTGCTGCTTCTGCAGCCTCATGCTTTCAAGCTCCTCCTCGGACTCTAGTCTCCTGGCAGAACTTCTTTGAGACTGTATGAGATGGTTGTTATTGTTGTTGTTTGTTTGTTTGTTTTCTAAACAAATCTGCTGCAAACAGACTGTGTATCTACTACTACTACTACTACTACTAGTAGCCATTAAATCTCCTGCTTTTTTGTTGAAGATAAGATGATCTTACAACTTCTTTTTTGTGGGTTTTTTGTTGCTGTTCCTGTGATTGATTGATTGATTGATTGATTGATTGCAGGTCTAGTTCTCACCACAACACCCAAAGCTCTCTTCATGCAGTTTTTGCCTCCTTCGTTGAATCAGAGCTGCAGCAAAAGCAGCAGCAGCAGCAACGGAACATCCACATTCTGGTGGTGTAGAAGAACAGTTACAACAACAACAAAAATAACAACGGGTTTTTTGAGGGAATTGATCGGTTTTCAGTAAACATGCCAGGCCCTAAAACCTTGCCCAAGTTTCCACCAGCTGCTGTGGCTGCTGCTCCTGCTGTGGCCAACAAGGTGAAGAACAAGCTATGTTCTACCAAAGTGTTGAAGAGGGATTTAGTCTTCTCCAGGGAGTCGGAGCTGGAGGATGCGGAGTCATGGGACCATGGGAAGCTGCAAATCTGTCCCAAAAGAGTGCGAGTGATTTGCACTGATCCTGATGCTACAGACTCTTCTAGTGATGAAGAGGGCAACTTCCGTCGCAGTGAAGTCTTGATCCGTAACAACTCCCATCGCAAAAAACGACAATATGTGCAGCAGATTGACATTCGACTAGCACATCAGCAGCAGCAGGGTGCAGCATTCTTCTCCTCCTGCTCCGCCTCTGATGCAGATAGCGAGGAAGAAGCAGCAGCAGCAGCAGTAGTCGAGGAGGACGTTCCTAGCTACCACAGCATTTTCACAGCTCAGGCGATGATGATGAGATGTTCTCACAATTATGCAAGTCCCATTGGGGGGACTGCAAGAAGCTCTGTTGTTCCTCTACTGCAGCAGCAACAGCAGAACAAGGTCTTCAAGAGTTGTGGGAAAGCGAAGAAGAAAGCTTCAAAGATCCCCAAAATGCCGGTGTTGAAGAAGCTTCAGCTTGATACTGCTGCCACTACTAGTGTCAGCAGCAAGCCTTCTGCAGCATCAGCACAAGCAGCTGCAAAGTCCTTGGCTGCTGCTGCAAAGACTTCCTCCAGGGGTAGTGGTGGTGGTGGTGGTGGAGAAGATGGGAAGATCAACAAATTCAGAGGCGTGAGACAAAGGCCCTGGGGAAAGTGGGCAGCAGAAATTCGAGATCCTTTCAAAGGCGTGCGCCTGTGGCTCGGCACTTACGATACTGCAGAGGAGGCAGCACAGGCTTATGACAAAGCTGCAAGACAAATCCGAGGTCCTCAGGCTCATACCAATTTTCCAGGCTTTGAGGAGCTTGAGCTGCCTACTGCTGCAAATCCTGACTCGAGTTCGGGTTTGAAGAAGAGAGCGGCAGCAAATCCTGAAAACCCAAATGGTTGCACTGGTGTTTCCAACAGGAAGGATGTTGCTGCTGCTGGGAAGTGTGTTGCGGTTGTTGCATTCAACTCTGAGAAGAAGCCTTTGTGTCCAGCAGTGGCGGAGATTGAATTCCTCACAGACAGAGTTTCGTCAAGTGAAGAAGAAGAAAAATCTTGCCACACTGCAGTCTTTGAGCCAGAGGTGAATGATGATGGCGGCTCTCCTTCTGCAAGTGAAAGGTCTGAGGGTTCAGCTCTCACTAGATCCATGGAAGAATTGGGTGAAGATGATGATGATGTCCATCACCCGAACTTACGGGAGGTGGTGGGACAGGGCGAGAGTCTGCCTTGCTATGATGGGTTTCCTCACCCTGATGAGGAGTGTGCCAACTTCCTCATGTGTTCACCTTCTTCTGCATTGGATGGGTGTTCAACTTCCTTCTCTGAGCTCTCATCTGGTTCGATTGCTGACAATTCAGATGCCTTCTCATGTGACCCTTTCACTACTGGTGGAAGAAGCATGGGCATGGAGGAGGAAAGTCATGGTCTGGCAGAGAGCACAAACGGGAATGATTCTCATACTCCCAACATTGTGGATCAGACAAGTCTTGGACTGAATCTTGCAGTAGTGCAAAAAGATAATGCCCAAAAAAAGGAGTCTGAGGACAAGGATACTGGCTTGGATTCTGAGTTGGTTGGCAAAGCAGCAAGAGAAGGAGAAGACAAGGATGCTGAGCTTCAAAATCTTGCTGATCTCAGTCAAGTCTTTTTCTCAGACGATGAGTTCTTGTTTGACATCCCTGACTGTGATGGTGATGATGGAGGCCTCATCATGATGGAGTTTGAAGCAGGTTTTGATCTCTTGTGTGATGGGGAAAAGATCATGGACCTGGGGCTTGACGGCGGGAATGAAGCTATGAACTGGTTCTGTGCCCCTGACAACATTGTGAGTGCTTGACAACTGTCTGCCTGCCTGCCTGCCTGACTGACTGGCTTTGTGAAGAGTCAGAATTGCTCTAAGATTGAAAAGGGAGGAGGATGTCTGGAGGAGGAAAGAATGGGACATCTCAAAGAGGGATGGGATGTCTTTGTCTTCCCAACAAAGGAGGCAGTCTCTCTCTCTCTCTGTTAATACTTCTTTCCAGTTTTGTTGTGTCCTCAGCTCTCTTCTTAGTACTCGTTCTTTCCCATCTTTAAAAACACCAGCAAGTCTACTTGTTTGACTTGCTGTTCGGCAGTTTTGTTTTGATGTTGTTTCCCTGTTGGGAATACTGAGGTAAATTACATTACTATTGGGTCTCGCTTGTTGTCTCATGCAGATGCAGCATTCCAGGATAACAGCCTCCTTGATATGTAAGCCATAAACATAAAATTTTGTAGCTGCATTTTTTAGTCTCCACATGCATTGGTGCTGCGCGAAACCGCCCTGATTACTACAGGGTTTTTGATCCCTCACTAGCCTAGTGAGAGTTGTAGTTGGGTATTTGGCTATGTGTTCTATTTGTGAGAATGAGCTACTGGTTTCATTTGCCATCTTCTGTCTGGCACACAGATATGTCTTCTGTTGCAGCGCTTGTGCTCTGTTCGTGCTCAACTCTACTTAGTGTTTTCCATTGCAGGGATTGCTGTAATAGGTAGACTCTGAGTCTGCACAGACAAAAGTTTTGTAGATAGGGTTTATGGGTTAGAAAGTGTTGATGGGTTTAGTAATATGGGGTGGTGGGTCTAGTGGGTATGATATTCTTGGATCACCCATTCTTGAAACTGGGGGCTAATGTGAAGCATTTCTATGTGTTGTGAGCTTGAAATAAACACTATGACAAGCTTGATTACAGATTTATTCTTGCCGGTTTTCCTCTTGTGTTTCTCCTACTGCATTTTGGTATGCTTTGCAACACAAGCGAACTCATGGAGATTGTTTTTCTGTGAGATTGCCATCACTGTGCAGGGAGCAGTAGACTTTTGGTATGGTGTGTAACAAGTAGTGGATTTTGTTGAAGTGTTATATGTTGTGTTTGAATTGCATTGTGGGGAGCAGTACTTGAGTGTATGATCAAACACATCACAATAGAATGTGGTTTTTGTGGAGGCAGCCTATGGGCACGAGGTTCTGGAAAACAACACAACAAGAAACAATGGCAGTGCCCCACTTTTTTTTCAGTTGTGTGCAAGAGGAGCAAGAAGAAAACAACCATGGCAGAAGCCTTAGGTTGTCCATTGGGAACTGTGGGAGCCTTGTGCATATCAGTGATATAGTTGTTAGCTATTGACATCTGCAAGAAGGCTCTCATCATTGATTTCGTATTTTCTTTTGGTATTCTCACTGTCTTGTCTAGGATTTTCATTTCCAGAACCTTTCAAGTGGGTGGAACATTTTGTGATCCATTAATTTCCTGGGGTGCAAAGCAATCAAAGACAAAAAGCTCCAGAGAGTTAATTTCCAACAGTGGGATGCAGGCTTGATGTCTTGTGTTGTTGGAGGTGTTCAAAGCCTGTCTTCTTGTTCCATCTCTGTTTTTCTCCTTCAGGTTCTTCTTTACTGCTGCTATTCCATTTTTGAAACTTTGCAAATTTCCGGTATCCCTCCTCTTGTTAGGGTATCTTACTCTGAGATTTCTTCACAGGAACATGTCTCTGGACTTAGGGTTTCCCGAGCACAATTCCTTTTGTTGCACAATCACAGGGCATTTTAGCTGCTGATTCTTTCATTTTTTTTTGGTCCCCAGCATGATTGTTTCTTAGCAATCTTGTTTTCCATCATGTCCGAGCAGTTGGTATGAATGTGATGGACACTTCCACTCTCTCAGACTTTGTTGCCAGAGGTAAGGAAAAATTATCAGCTTGTCTTATGCAAGAAGCAGCCAAATCCCTATTGCCAAAGGAAGAAACATGAATCTCATAGATTGTGGTGGTAGCTAGGATAGCTTGTGTTTCCTCTTACATGAGTAGCTCATGAAAGCTTGTTGGGTGTTTCATTTTTAGAAAACATGCATAGAAAACCAAATGTGGGAGATGGATCAGCTTTCATGGCCTTCCCATGCAGATGAGGCAGCACTCATTATCACAGAAATGCTCCAACATCATGCTTGCTTTGTGCCTGTTTGAACAGTTGCAACCTGTTGAAGGAGAAGTCTCTACAGACACACATGAACTGCATGGAATGGGAAATTTTAGGAGAAGCAAGAGGGAAAGAGAAAACTGTTTTGGATTCTTCTTCTTGTGTTTATCAAGGTAAAGGATTTTTGCCAAGTCCCTGAATTGTCGTGCCTTTGAAACAAATCCTCTGTGATTTAGTCCCTCCTGCTTCTCATTTTTCTTCTTCTTCATGTTTCTGGAGTTCATCACTGTTAAGGATTTCCTAAAGCCTCTGAACTGCCTTGCTTTTGTCACAATTCTTCCCCAGTTTTGTAGTTTTGAACTCTGTGCTCTACTTAAACCCAAAAAATACACAAGCTCCTGGTGCCTTCTTGAGCATTTCATGTTTGTACTGCCTTTGGAAGGTGCAATACTCTTTATTGTAGAGCTGGGGTTTGAGTCACAGATTCTTGATGCAAGAAAAATTGTTGCTCAATTTCATGGACACAATTTCAGATTTTCTGCCAAGAGACTGAAAAATTTCTTGGCAAATCTGGAACATTGCAGCAAATCTACTTTGCAGCATTTCTTTGTTTTTGGGCTTTGACATATCTGAGGAATGCATTGAATATGCGATGAAATGGTTCTCAGAAATGCATTATGTATCATCTCAATTAGTCATCAAAGGGTTTTCTGTATTGGGGGATATATGACAAGGCAGGGTTTAGCTATGGTGAAGTGAATGTTGAGATGAAATGCTCAAGTATACACCATGTCCCATGGTTATAAAATTTGCAAACCATCTTGTTGATGGGGGAGGCAAGGGGCCAAGAGCTTGGCAGATGGAGATTAGAGACACCAGAAGTTTTTTCATTTGTGTCAACTGCCAATGAAGCATATACTGATATCAACAACATAGCAATGCAGAAGGCTTTGATGGAGGGCTATTTTTGTAGGTATGCTTTTCTGCTCTGCATTCTCTATTTTGTTAACCCCAAAAAACACATGAGCATCATTTGGTGGAAAAAACCTATTGCAAAATGCTCCACAATGGTGAAGAAAACAAGTCCTTGGATTTAGTTTCTACCACCCAAGATTGACAATCTCAAAACCTTTGGTTGTAACTGGAAGGAAGATTTGATGATTTCGCTCAAGTGTTATTTTTCACTGCTGATGGTGCTTTGTACACATATGAGCTGTATGCAATTCCTCTTTCAAAATGATTGGAGTTGGATTACTAGAAAGTCCCTTCTACAGGGGGATCAAGGAATACCAACAATCGCCATTAAATTGTTGTTATGGAACATGGACTAAATCCTTTCATGGTGGCAATGGGACTTGTTTCTGGAGGACTGTTGACTGCAGCAGCAATTGCTAGTGCTCAACTTGGTATCCAATTGGTTTGTTTCTCATTTTCTCTCTCATTTTCTCCTTCTGTTCTATAGCTACCCTGCAGAATCTAAACTAGCTGAACCTTTTTACAGGAAGAGATTATGCTGGATAATGTGGACTTAATCAAGCAGAAAGAACACAGCTAGTGTCTAAGATGTTCAAGGCTCTACAATGGTAGTAGCTAAGCTTAATTAGTTGGTAGATCCTTTAAGGCCAAGTTTCTGCTTCCTATCTAAGAAGGTAAAACTAATCCAAAAATGGTTGTGCTTTGATTTGCAACCAGGTGAAAGACATTTGTACAAAAAGGCATGAATTTCCAACCTGGAGTTTGAAGACCACAGTAAAGCTTTGAGCTCCTGAGACTCTGGGTATGTCCTTGCTACTGCATAAATGTGGAATACAATTTCCGGCAAGTAACAAGTGTTTGTCTCTAACTTTTGTTTTCTGGAATGAGCAGGTGCAGGAGAAATCAGAAAAATGGAAACTGGCAAAGTCACGCCATCAAGCTATTGGGGCAGACTTTGCAGAACCATTTGGTGTCCATCAAATGGAGGAAGGGAAGTTGAACAGTGTCTAGCATTATGAAACCTCTAGCAACACATTTAGACAACAAGCAAGATGGTGCACACCAGAAAAAAAAATGACAATTAGCCAGAAGGACAATGCCAACTTATAAGTCTACTCATAACATCAGATTGTGTCTGATCACTGGCAGCTCTACAGTCAAGAGTAATCTAGCTTAAGCTTATTGTCTTTTAAGACAACACTAGTGGGCCCTTGTGCCATTGGCCGAAGTATATTAAACCCAATGTAAGGTCACCCATCTCAATATTATTCCTGTTCCAAGAAGTGAGCTTAATTTCCGGTCTTGCAAAAAAATGATGGCGAGAAGGAATAATTATGTTTATGTCTCTTTTCATCATACAATAAGAGGTGTCTCAACTTATGATTATGAAGAGATAAAAAGAGATTCTAAGACGAACCCTTTCAAGGTTTTAAGAGGTACAACTTTTCATAAAACCCAATTTTGAATAAAAATGTTTAAAAATTTTAAACTAATTCTTGGGGGCAAAAATAACTCTAAATTCAATAACTTTTCGTTGCTTTGGTTTGAAAATTGCTAAATGATAAATATGTAAATCGCCTTGTCAAGAATTTTTTTGCATAGTGGAGTTAGGGCCACATAATCTAGTAGGGTTTCGACATGGTCGCCTCCGAACAAACAACAAACAAACACCTATCTTCATTTATAGATCGTATTGATGTTTTATAATGTAGCAATGTTTTCAGACTCTTTGTGTAATAATTAACCATCATGATAGATTCCTTTTCAATTGTCTTTGTTTGTGCATTCCATTGATAACACTACATTCCAAGTATGTAAGATTGAAGTTTGAGTGTTCTCAATCATTAGTATTGTTGGGTAATTTGAATATGGTAGTGGCTTTAAGGACTAAATTGATTTTCTAAAGGTTTCAATGTACCTCCTTTCTTGTTGATAATTTGAATGTTGTAATATGAGAACACATGTTGGTGTGTCATTACCTTCAAATTTAACATGCAAGGTGATTTTCTCTTGATCGATTTCAAATATAGTGCATACTTGAGCATATACACTCATGTCAATACATGATTAGATGTTACCTTGATGGACTAGTTTGTTTTATTACTCATACACACACATAGTCCCAATCATTAATAGTCATTTGTTGCCTAAAAAAGACCTATTGGTCGTAATACATGACATCCTTCAAATCCACTCTCTAAGATCTCACTTGCACCTTATTTAAAATGTATCAAAGAAAACCCAAAATTGTAAATGAGAAGAAATTAAACCTTTTTCCATAAACTCCAAAATCAAACCATAAAAGATTGACTCAATTATGAGAACTTCTAGCATTCCTTTCTTCTTGTGCTCTATATTTAGAGTGGCAAAACTACTTTCTTATTCCTTGCTTTGATCCCCCTTGATGTTATATAGTTTTAAAATTTGGAAGATGAAATATTTTAGCATTTCTTGCTATTTTTTCCTATATTAGTAGGCCCATGGCTCATGACATGCATGAGGTAAACCTTATGGTTTCATCCATCACAATGTAAAACTATGATGTTTACTATGGCATATATTCAAGTGATGTGTCAAATCACAACTTGTTTACCTCATGCACATTTTTCATAAACCATGACCTACTAATGTAAGAAAAACCACTTTTTCTTGTATATTTGTGCAATGAAAGCTATTAAAGAACCTTGCTTGGTTGACTTCTCTTGCATTTTGGCATGAATATATATATTTTTCTCTTTCCAAATCCTTGGTCTTTGGATTTACAAGATCTCAATGTTGTGATAATGTGTGATTGCATAATAGTTTTTTCCATTACACATATTTTCACAAAATAATTTCTCATGCTATGCTCCACTTACAAGGATTTGGTTTGTGTGAAAATTTTTAAATGTTTTGAAATTTTTGTGTCTAATAAATCTTGCATGATTCAAGCTAAATTTTGAATTTGTGTATTTGCTATGATATGCAATGCTAGTGAAATACATTGTATTTTGTGTAAAAGATTGTGTCAAAGATTATAATCCTCTTCTGAATCTTTGATATGATTATGAAGTAAAAAATTGCACACAAATGTCATTATTGAAAATAGCACTAATGTTCCAAAAGATGTTTCCAGAGTATCACTAATATTTTGAAAGTCTAAAAGTAGTATTCATATGAACTTGCATCCAAGAACATGTGAAATTGAAACTGTAACTCAATCTTCAAGCACTACATTTTAAAAATCAAGTTGGATACACATGTTGAGGCACAAAAAAGAAGTTTGAATTTTGGTGTTGAAGAACACAAAAACTTTATGGATATCAACCTTTTTTTTAATCAATTCATCTTTCATATTGCACAAGTTTATACTTAGCATAATCATCCTTCTAAAATGAACTTATGTTATTGGAGGTTTGTGTAGAACTGATTGGGAATTGGACACACAAGGAAATGATGAATTCATAATACTTTGGGTTGAATGAGTGACTATTCATTGAGATGAGTTGTCTATGCCTTGCTTCGGATGTTTGATCAAATGAGTTGTTCATGTAGAGATAATTATCTCACTAAAAGATATTTTCATATTTACAATTGGATTATCAATTTATTTTTAGTTGTAATGGACACATGTAATTATAATCTTTCTAGTCACCTTTGACAAGTGGCAAGAAAATTTAATCATAAAAAAAAGTATGTGGCATTTAAGTTTAAATGATATACATTTTAATACAATGAATGGCTATTTTTTTGGGAAATTTTTTGGACAAAAAATAAGTATTTTAAATTTCCACCCATTTTTTTATTATAATTTATTTTCAAATAATTTTGACAGTGAATTTTGTGGTAGGTAGGTATAAAATCATAAATAGGTACATAAGTAAGTGGTAAATATGGATTAGGATTGTAAATAGGCTAATAGGTAGGTACGACCACTAACCACTTACCTTGCTACCAATTACCTACTTCTTATTTATTAGTAGGTCATAGACTATAGGAACGCAAATATAGGATGTCACAAGTGGGTCACTACACCAAAATATGGAATCCATGACTAGGACATTTTACAACTACTATCCAAACCTAGTCATGTAATTGTAGGAGGTAGTCATATGTGACTATAGTCATGATTCTATGAATATAGTCCTACATGACTATGATCTTATGACTACATGTACATGATTAGTATTCATCTTGAAATAAGGGTAGCTAGTCTAGGTAGATAAGTAAGCAATTAGGAATAACTAAGTTAGGATAAATACATAACTAAGTTAGGTATGTAGGCTAGGTATCCTAGGTATGAAAGGTAGCTAAGCAAGTTAGGTAGGTTAAGAAGCCCAAGTAGCCCCTAGGTAGATTTAAGCAAGCCTAGGTAAACATGGGTAGGCAATAGGTTGGAATTAGATTTAGGTAGGTTAAAATAATGTTTATATTATAATGTGATGGCATTTCATATTAAATATGTATAAATTTGTGATGTAATGGCAAGGAGTTTGTCCCTTAATGTGAACATGAAGTGATCAAATCCTAACCCTTGCAACATGGGTGCAATCACAATAAAAAAAACCAAAAACCACATCAAATGATTAGCAAAACTACTAACTTTGTTACATATATTTATGCCATGTTAATCATGGGAAGTTGTGTTAAATGATTTATATGAATGTTAAATAATTCAAATTAAAAATTCATTTAATTTAACCTTGGGTTTTGATTTTAGTAAACAACTCTTGAACTTGAACAATAGTTGCATTAAAAGAAATCAATTTTATAAAGGACTAGGGTAAAGGATTTTTTTAATAAAAAAATTTTTATGGTAAAAAACTTTAGATGATAATAACTTGTTACCCACACTCAAAAAGCACTCAAAATTTAAAAGGTATGAAATTTTTTTAAAATTAAAATTCAAAGTATGTTTCAAAATTTTCGAAAGTCTTTTACCACATGTAAGAGGGGTGTAATGTACATGACATATAGAACAAAGTTGGAGCTTATAATACAAGAAACTAAAACCTAAAGTAATTTTTATATTTTTATATGATTTGACATTATGATAATTTCTCAAAGTGAATGTAAAAACACTATTAGAAATTTTGTCCTTTGCAACCAAGGAAACAATGACTAATTGTCTTAAATGACTCTATCAATGACCATAGTCATATATTATAACTTCATTATCTACATGGAATATGTATGAATAATAGATTAGTCATTTATATTACTGATGGATGAAACTTACAAAATAAACATATTTCATCCATTTTCCATTAACCATATTTCATCCGTTATGGTTTTTGAATGTTTGCTAGAGAATAAGACATTGATGTGGATTATCCAACTATCATTTTTTCAAATAATGAAATACGTAGATTTAATTTATGATTGAATTCCAACTACTTCAAATGACATGGAAAATATTGTCATGATGTCTTGGCATTTTTTATATTTAATTAATTGAATAATATATTTCATCATTAAAAAAATGGGTCCCATCTATGTTCTAAACATAGGAGACTTATAAATTGACTTATATATGAATAAGTAATTACTACTACATGGACAACGTGACACTTTGTATAACTATATAATCATTAACCTTAGATGATGTAGTACTGTAGGTGGTCATTCAATTATGTTACAATGATACAAAAATGAATATTAATAATTTAATATGAATACAAAAGAACATAATAAATTACAACATGTAAGGAACTTATTTTGATTAATATTATATATATGTAATATATAAAAACCTTTATTACATTTTTCTTAAATATACTTGGTATACAATCCATTTTAAATAATCAATGTGACTAAATTAAATACTATACATTGAAATAAATTTTAATGGTAAAAGTATGATGTATTATAATTTTTTTTTTTCATATCTCAATTTCAAAATAAAATAGAAGTGTAAGATGTGGGAAATATATAACTTATTTTTACATTAAACTTTTACAAAAATTTAGATGAAAATAAAATTATATATATATATAACACATGTAAAAATATATTATCACACAATTCTATTAGATTATATGTGTAAAAATGAATAAATTTTATAATTTCAGAAATTTCATTAATATTTTAATATTAATTTATATATTTAAATTAAATTAAATTAGTTAGACTGAATAATACCTCATATTTAATATGACATATATATAATTGATTTATAATCCATTAATAAATATTTTATGTGGATAAATTACATGGGTTCATATGTGCAAATTCAAAGTTATTAATAAAATTATGATATATTAAATGCAAAATTGTAATATAAATTCTTAAACTAAATGAAGGTTTAAGATATGAAAGTTCTATTTTATTTATTCATGTGTTAACCATAAAGGTTTTTTCATTTACAAATCATGTGTTTGAATTTAATTTTTCCAAAGTATGGTCATTGAAATGTTATTCAATAACAAAATTCAAGTAATTTCCTTTTGAACTAAATTTACATTTTTTAAAACCAAATTATATATTTGTATACATTATTTAAGGAAATTTATGATAATTTTTCAAAATTTTCAATTGAACAAATTATCAATAAAATACAACTTATTATATTTGAAGTTTTATGTAATGTTTAAAGGAAGTATGGTTTAAATAGAATAAACATTATAGTATTTGCACAACAATGGTTTGGCTTGGTGATAAAGGAGATGAACTCCATCCTTGGGGTCCAAGGATCAAACTTCACACATGGCATATGTTGTGGTCAACATGAGAATATTGACCAAATATTCCACACCTCTTTAAAATACTTAGGTTAAATGATTACCTAGGCAACCTTAAGAAGGTAAATTAGGTGGTCTATTTACCCACTTGAATTAAATTTTAACCTAATTTAGGTGGTGACACGTGTCAACAATTAATAGGATGAAAACTAATGAGATTAAAAATAATTGAAATAAAAAATCATCTTATTATCCATATTATATATTATAATCTATAATAATAAATATTATAAAATTATAAAATTATATTTCCCAAGTTTTTGGGTCCAATTTGTAATAATAAAAAAAATTAAATAATGACTAACACAAAACATGTGATATATTGAATCAATTGTATGTATTTTTAATAACAAGTTGCACAAGATTTCATTCAAAAATTCCTCCATATGAAAAAATGAAAAGTACTAAAAATAAACTCACAATCCTTTTATAAAGTAATCATGTTGGCTCCTATTAGCTTGATTTGATATACCTATGTATCTTCTTAGCTTAGGTGAAGCAACCTAACCTAGGTTAAGTTAGGCTATCTAGTTTAAGTTCCTGACATATGTTTTTAACATAGACAACCTAACCTACCTAGGTTAAGCTAAGGTACCTTAAATAAACATTTAGGCTAAAACACTTAATTTTTGTTGCATAGGCTAATCATATGGTGGCATTTTATTGGACAATAGATATAATGATTTAAATTTTATAAATGAATCCATCAACCTAAATTGATTGATATGGGCCATTAAATATGTGTTCCATGGGGGGAATGCATGGTACGGTGGTTCATTTTTGTGACAAAACGATGTTTTTTTTCTAGGTACCTTTTGTTCAAATATGTGTGGTGATTAATATGTCATTATATATACTAGTTAGGACTTGGATCTAGATTAATAATTTCATTATGAACATTTCAATCTAGTTATTTTTTGATCATTTTTTTTATATTGGTAGCAACAGACTTTTGAAGTTCAACAATATGGAACAATCATTTGGCTAAAACATTAGAAAATTGAGATATTTACATTAATTTCCATTCTAATTTTTTGTTCATGACTTAGTATATGTTATAGCATTACATGATAAAGTCATAGCAAAAATCCTTACTTTGACAACTATAGGTAGTTCATAGTTAAGAACTTTTAAATGGTCAAAATAGGACCCTAATTTCATAAGTCCATATGAGTTGCAAATATTCGTTGTTTTCCAAATTTTTTGGGCTCAAAATCAATGTTTTTACACGGCCTACACAAGGCAATAATAATAGGGACTTTTATAATTCTATATGAGAAGTTCCAAAATCTAGATATCGTAAAAATGACATCATCATGAGGATAAAGCATAGGGTTTGAACTTTAGGGTTACAAGGGGAGGTTTCCTAGGGCGAGAAGTCAAGTTTATTGTGTTTGTAGTATTTTTTGGTTTTGTTGTGAAGGTTCTGATTGACAAAGCCATGGGTATATTTAACTAATGGAGGTCAATGGGTAACAACAAAAATAAAGAGAGGCATTTAGGGGTGAAATGAGGTGGTATCATAGAGAAGGCAAATGCTATAGAGTGACAGTGACATTGTTGAACTTGAATAAAAGAAGCTCAAGAAATAGCACATTAGGAGGATGGGGTTCTTGAAGAGACTGTAGACCCTTCTATCCCAACTCAAAAGGTTAGAAGGGCAACACAAGTCATAATTTAGACAATCAAAAAGACCTTGCGAATATTTCCCAATGCTCTCACAAAAAAGGTGGTGATGTAAAAGGTTCTGTCTAACCCCATCGTGACAGATGTCATTCCAAAACCTAACGGAACTTTAAAAGATACAATTGTTGAAAGAGAAATTATGTTTGGCATAGTGCTATCATTGTCAAAGGTGAAAAGAGTAACCTCTTCAGCAAAATTGGTGACCAAACATGCCATTTTGATAGCCTTGGTTACTGGTAGTTTAATAACTAAACACTCAAATAGAAAGCTACATTATTGAAAATGCATCCAAGAATGTCGCCATGGCTATTTGTTGCAAAAAGTCGATGAGAACATTAGGAAAGTTTCTTTGGCCTTGTCAAGGCAAAAAAAGAAGTCAAATGTTTTGGCTCTTGGATGAATCCCAATTGAAAGGAGGTGGTGAGGAAGAAATTAGCGTCATAATTGTATGAAGAGAAACCAATTCAATACCTCATGGAAATGCATGTAGTCTTCATCATTCTTTGTTTTTCATTTTTATTGTTGTATCCTTTAAGTTTCACCTTGTTTTCTTTTCTTTGGATTTGGGTTTGAATGCTTTCAAGTTATGACTTGTGTTAGGTGTAGGTTGCAACATGGATACCACAACTTTTTTGCCACCACTTTCCAACTGATCTTGAATCCCATAAGTTTTAGTTTTATGCATTGCAAGTTTTTAGGGTTATTCTACGACATAGAAAGCTACCAAAGTCAAATGGTAGTTTTCCTTCATGTTATATAATAACCCAAGCTTCCAAAGCTTTCTTGAAGCTTTCAAATTTTTGTTTTATCTAGTGTTAAAAGTACTTAGCATTCGCCAAAGTTGTCATTGCACATTGCATTGGTTGCATTAGAAGGAAACTGAGTGGAAATCTAGATTTCTGTAAATTTCCATTGTTTTCTTCACATAACTTGCCATAACTTACTAGTTTTTCTTGATTCACATTAATTTTGAATACAACCAAGTGTTTTGCATTAGAAACTATTAAGGTTGTTTTACAACATAGAAAGTTATTAAATATGTTGCAATTTTCTTTGAGATGTACAATAGTCCAAGCTTCCAAAGCTCTCAAAATTTAAAGCTTTCAGTAGTAAGTAGCATTCTTTAGGTTTTGCCCCAACAATTTAAAGAACCTTGTTTGTGCATAGCAAACTCAATTGGTTATTACATCAACCTTTAATCATGAATAATTTGACATAACGTTGATGAAGGTTTCATTAACTAAAGATTTGGCAACTTGGGGGTCTTTGTTCATATTAATTAAGCTTTAGATTATGTACTCATGAAAGGAAATTGAATGGAAGTCGAGTGGAAGTTCTGGTTTTTGGGAATTTCCATTATTCTATTCACAAAAATTAAGCTATAACTTTCTAGGTTTTTCTAATTTGCATGTATTAGTTATCCCATTTATTCAAGTGTTCTACATTGGAAGTTATTAAGCAGTTGTTTTGCAACATAGAAAGCTATTGAATATGTTGTAGTTTTCTTTGAGTTGTACAGTAGTCCAAGCTTCCAAAGCTTTCAAAATTCAAATTTCAGTAGTAAGTAACATTCTTTAGGTTCTGTTTCAATTTAAAGGACCTTCATTATGCATAACAATTAATCCAATTGGTTGCTACATCAACCTTTAATCATAATGTGACATAACCTTGATGAAGGTCTCATTCATTGAAGATTTGGCAGCTTGGGGGTTTCTATTCATATTAATTATGTTCTACATTATGTACTTGTAAAAGGAAATTGAATGGAAGTTGAGTGGAAATTCAAGTTTTTCGGAATTTCCATTGTTTTGTTCACAAAAATTGAATTGTAACTTTCTAGTTCTAATTTGCATATATTTGTCCCATTTGTTCAAGTGTTTTGCATTGGAAATTATTAGGCAATTGTTCTATTACATAGAAAGTTGCTATATTATTTTGCAATTTTCTTTGGATTATATAATAGTCCAAGATTCCAAAGCTCTCAAAATTCAGAGTTGTCATCTATTGGCATATTTTAGGATCTAGTTATTTCACAATTCTTTGTTGTGTAACACATTGTGTATATTGCATCAACCACATATTACAAGAAGATTGCAATGTAGTTCATTCATTCAAGATTTGGCAACTTGGGGATCTTTGGTCTTTTAAATTGTAGATCGTGTATCTTGAAAAGCTTGGCTTGAGTGGAAGTCGAGAGTTGTTATTGAGTTCTATTGCCACATAATTTGTTATCAAAACTTTCAATGTTCTACACTTTTCAAACTCAAATAAGGCTTGGCTATGAAGGACTACGATGTGAATGTGCTAATTTGTGGGGCTAACCATGACTATCTTGTAATGTTCCATATAACTTTATGTAGTCATTTTGAACAATGTGCTTGGTCATGTCAAACATACTCATATATGAGATTTGGCAATGTTGAATTTACTTGGTTTGTATAGATATGGGTTTTAGCTATACCTATATACGAATCATATGCACATATGTGTAGTTGGGGAATTGTTGAAAACTACAAGGGTTTTGTGGTGAAGAATTGTGAACATTTGGGTTTTGGTGTAGATCTGTAAGTGTGTTGTGTGAATTTACTCATGAATATGTGTGGATTTCTAGTGATTGCAAGTGTGTTACATAATGAATGTACTTGAACATTGTTGGAGTGATGGGGGACTTGCATGCATGTTGGGTGTGTATTAGTCAACACCTATGGACTGATGAGGACTGTGAGGCAACTTTTGTCCCTCTACCTCCGGTTCTACAAGGTGACTATGCTTGAAAGCACAAATGCTACCGATGAAGGACGAATGCAAATGTATGTCTAGTTATTAGGTTGCGTTCGTAGATGAAGTTAATTATTTTGCCTTCCAAGCATCATTCACAATTCAACATTGATAGATTCGTTATTTAGATTCACACAATCCAAATCCAATAACCTTATATCAAATTGTCATCCCTTTTAATGAACACTTATGGACTCAACACCTTCTTAAACTTGGCTACAACCAGCAAACCTTTGAACTATTGTTTCTAACACATAGGTTGTGCAAATCTCGCTTGCTTTAGCTCTCTGGAAATCTAACAACTAGGCGCACCTTCTCACCAAATATCAAGATCTGCAGCTAAATAACTAGGAAGTTATGCTACGAAACCCGAGAGGGTTTTGCAAAGGAAATTGGTCCAACTCGACTACAGACCCCCAGTCACTTGGAAAATTGTTTCTCCCACAGACGTTGTCCAAATCTAGCTTGATATAGCTCTTTGGAAAGCTAACAACAAGGCGCATCTACCTACCAAATCTTAGGCTCTGCAGCTAAATAACTAGGAAGTTATACTACGAAACCCGAGAGGTTTTTTGTGAAGTTTCTCTAAATTCTAACCTTCCAACCTCATCATTCCTC
>Ga0209611_10001106_pt1 | contig 44658 bp, 35 predicted proteins | sample S1TSphgellanicum_3_FD_187693 | JGI IMG/M metagenome (GOLD analysis project Ga0209611, IMG submission 187693) | Host-associated microbial communities from peat moss isolated from Minnesota, USA - S1T2_Fc - Sphagnum magellanicum MG (SPAdes) (version 2) | ecosystem: Host-associated > Plants > Peat...
GGGGTTGCACCTTCCCTCACATAAAGACTTTTTGAGGCAGATTCTATTTGCATAATTTTATATAGCTATATTTCCTGTCAAAAAGTAGCAGATTCTATTTTATATGGCACTTAGAGAAGATCAAACCCTAAACTCCAAGATGCCAAATAAAATATATTGCCAGAATCTGATCTCAAAATGATTTCTATGTAGACAATGTAGTGGAATGGCACTTCAAATGTGTCCCTAACTAATATTTCTTGCTTTTGGCCCTCCTTGACCTATTTTTTCTAGAAGGTTAAATGTCAGAAAGGTGAATAAGTGGAGAGGACCTAAATAAGTATTTTGAATTCTTCCAAGGCAAATCCCAAACTTGAAGTGGATTAAGTAAGGGTGGCTTATTAGGCTTGTAATGTGACAAAGCTCTGAGTGTACCGTGATAGATGTTAATCGAACTAAGGAAACCCATTTGTCCCAAGAACAATCTGAAGAGAATCCGGAACTAAGGAAACCCATTTGTCCCAAGAAGGATCTGAACCCAATCCAGGACTTTGCCATTGGTCAAGTTGGTTATTCCCTACCTTGTTGGCACAAATGGTGGAAAATGTGGGCCTCTTTGCACGTTTCTGAAGTTTCTGCTCCACTTTCTCCTTTCAACATTACATGCAAAAATTTATTCATGCATTATTTTGGACCTCCCCCTTTGAACAATTTGACTTCTCTAGGTACTACCCCGAATAACATGCACCATTTCCCTTTCCCAATGGACCATGCAAATGTTTCTGAAGGCATATACTTCCACTTTTTCCAGAAGAAAGTGGTGACAATGAGTATCATGCAAGTGAGATGCCCTATCTATCTATCTATCTTTGGTGGGTATCTACCTAACAGTGAGATCCTGATTCGTTGTGTCGCTTCCCTCACAAACAAACTGGTGGTCGGAGGTTCTCTACCTTCTGATCGGTCCTCCCTTTACCTTTCACCATGCATAACCATAGACGTGAATTTCAGTTTTGACCACACTTTCTTAGCTACCAATCGTGTAAGCCTTCTCTCAATGGATTGAATGAGTATATGATTGAGCATATCCAACGAGCACCTTATGGACAGGATGGATTGCATAACCTTTGCTGTATGGATGGATGATTTTTTTTTACTTTTCATCATCAAAACACATACATTCGTGACAATAATGAATTATTGGAAACTTTTACCATGCACATTTCTAGTTTATAAATAAGTTCAAACAATAAGCTTAATGAAGAGGAACCATGCGCTTGAATTGTACATGCTAAAACCTAAAATGCTACGAGCCTTAGAAACGAAATCAAGATCCCATTTGGTGGGTCAAAAGATCCCATGTGAGGTTACGTGTGAGGAGCAACAAGAGAATACCTTACCCTAAGGTCAGTTTCATCATTAAATAATCCTCAAAATAGCGAAATGAAATTTTGTGAAAATGGGAAGTTGACACATTGAAGATAATTGTATTTATCATAGACTACACTCTGAATAATTTCACTACTCATATCACAATATTATAGTAGATGATGAAAATAATAATAATTTTTAAAAAAAGTTCAATTCATTTTTTGAAAATAAATAATCATTGGTTTTGTCAATGTGGAAACTGACTCTAGGCTATGGTAGACTACTAAAATTTCAACAATTGTTTATGAAAACCCACATGCCTGCTCCATCTATAATGTACAAAAGTGCAAGAACAAAATATGCTTAATTGGTAACAAACACTAGATGGGTCGCACACATGATTATGAAAACCTTGGGTTTCTGCCTGCCTGCTCCTTGAAATCCACTGGCAGAAAGGGAGGCAGGCAGATAAACTGTGCACACGCACACATTGTCTGCCCACCTTTTTAGCTGCTCCGTCTAACTTTCTCTCCCTGCCCTCTACGCAATTTGTTAAAATTGCATACATGGGAAGCACCTATCCTAGTAGCTTGTCCTTACAAAACACACTTTAGGATAAAGCCTGTGAGGAGCGCCAATTGGGTGGCACCAACATGCCCCCCCAGTATGTTTCTTATTATTTTGACGGGGTGAGCCAATTGGGTGGTGCAAACATGTCCCCAAGGGCTGTTTCTTATCATTTTGAAGGGGTGGGGGCTTGATTTCCCATCAAGTTCCCAAATAGTTCCCATCAACATCCCATCAAAATCCTTTTGTTCTCATCAAGTTCGCAAACAATTCTCATAAATTCCTCTTGTTCCCAGCAATAACCCATCAAAATCCTTTTGCTCCCATCAAGTTTTAATCAAATTCCTTTTGTTCCCATCAAATTCCCATCAAATTCCTTTTGTTCCTATCAATAACCCATCAATATCCTTTTGTCTCATCAAGTTCCTGAGCAATTTCCATCAAATTCCTCTTGTGCAGGCCATCAAATTATTTTTGTTCCCATCAAGTTTCTATCAAAATCCTTATGTTCCCATGGCTATGGAGGATAGGCAGGTGAGCACAGGTGAGCAGGAAGGCGAACGGTGAGACTCGTGAGAGACTCGGGCAGAGAGCTAAACGGAGCGCCGCAGTTCGTGGGCGCCGGCCAGAAGGGGATCTACAGTGGCAGGCAGACGTATGCCGCATGTGCGACCGAGCGGAAACTCAAGATTTTTTGCCTGCCAGGTTTTGAGGAAGATCACGGGCAGATCTGCCTCTCGAGCAGCAATGTGCTGCAATTCTTCCTTCATGTGCGCGACAAATCTAGAGATCCCAGCAGAGTTTTCCATTTTTAAGAAGTAAAATATCATGCAAACATAATATTCTTTCCTCCCAAGTATAGTATAAAAATGACGGCGAAGTTTTCACATTGTGTGGAGGTTGTTGGTGTTACTCCTCTGTCCACGGATGGACACTAGTGCAGTACCCATGTGCAAAGGGATAACGAGGAGTCAACCTTTATTTGGGAAGCAAATGGGACAGAAAGGACAAAAGCAACTGCTGGTGGAAAGGGTTTAGGAACTCTGTGGTTGCTTTTTTTTTCTGTTGCTTTTCTTTCTGACAGTGAACCTGCTAAATTCAACTAAGGAGAGATTGAAATGGCATCGCCAGCTGAGCACCTTTTTCACTGATCTTGTAGCCAGTACCTCATATTAGGAATGCTATAAATATGGTTGCAGCCACTAAGTGCAGCACATTTCTTGTCATCTTTCTCGTATCGACATGAGTCATGACCAGATTTGCATTAATGGTCATGCGATATTCTGCATTTACTTTTTAAAAGCCCTGAGAGTCCTGACAAAACTGTGTGCTAAACTTGGCCCAAACTGAAGCTCAAAATTTGTGCTCTCAAATTCTAGGTGAGGTGAAAGCTCAGTGACGTGAAAATGGAAATTGCACTTGGATAGTGAAGGTTTCAAAAGATGGGAACAAATAGTTCATTACTCTTTGCTGACATCACTCATTTTCATTTTATAGTCAGAGGGTGTCAGTGATGTTATAATGCGCACAGACGATCTCTATTTTGAGACGAGCTCTTGCAGTAGGTGAGGGTTCTTCGAGGCTGCGCCTTCTGGAAGATCCTGCCCCTTTCATTATTTGATGTGCTTCTTGCAACAAGAGGGGGTTTGGGAACTTGATGTTCCCTTTGTGATTCGCCTCCTTAGGTGGTTCTTTTTCCTTCTTGGACGTGGGTCTTATCATTTTGTTCTTTGTATTCTCGCTTTTTTGAGTGCTTTGATTTATTTATGATTGGCAGGGTTTCATCACAAATTGGTTACACATTAGAGTTATTCATAAAATAAGGAAAACCAAGAGTTTGGTCATAAACAATGTAACATTCACCAAATAAAACCTGCAAAAAAAAAGTACATTAGCATTCACCAGGGGTGAAATTCAGAAAACCATCAATTTTTGTGATAAACAGAGTTTCCCCTGCAAAATGTTAAATCCAGCAAAGAAATTAAATGCAATTGATCCAAAAGTATGGCTGCAATTTTTTCCCCCAGTCTGCGCTTTGCCCCATTCATATTTACTAAAAAACAATTAGACGATACCTGGCCACATTTTGGATTAATAACCTTTGATGTTATGTATATTCCAAAAGCACAAAACATGTGCAGTGACGTGTTACATACCCCTAATACTCATAAGATGTCCCAAACTCAGATAACATGGACCCAAAACATGTTTAGGTATCACCAGGTAAAAACAATCGGGGCGAATGGTAGACTAGGGGAAAAAATCACAGCAGTACTCCTTGTACTGACTGCATTTAATTTCTTTGCCCGATTTAACATCTTCCTTAGTTAGGGGGTTCAAGGAGGCCCAAAGATAGGGTGAAGACAGGGTGATTTTAGGGATTTCTTTACTGATTAGTGGCAATTGGTCTACTCTAGTGATTGACTCACATGTGACATATAATGTTCTTTCAATATATATTATTCAATATTATTTATGGGTCAGGGAGAGACAAATGTTAACACTGAATTTGGATGTGGAAGTACTCAAATACTTAAATTTGCACTCTTTAACGTTACCTCCAAATATAGTATAAATTTACTTGGAGGTCTTTACAATCCCATGTTGTAGTGACATTTCTATAAGTTTCCCACAATACTTCACATGATGTTCCCATGTAAGTTGTTTCTGTGTCATTCACGTGCTCCCACATAGTCATTTCATTGTGCATAATAATCATTGGCCAAAGATCAACCAGGTTCACATTTGCCAATTGTGTTGGTAAGCCGCCCTTGACAAGCTGGGTAGCACCCAGCATAAGTGGCAGGCACCAGCCTGCTTACCCTGATAATGGGCAGTTGCTTGCCCCTTCTTTAGTACATACAAAAACTAGCATACTTTGAATACGTATGAGATTTGTAAGGTACATCTTAAAGTACAAGAAACCTTATGCTTTATAAGGCACTTTCGAATAGAAAGGGTGCCAGACACAAAATTGTGTCACGAATTTATGGATAGGAAGGACAATGGACAATGCCTGTCTTTCATTTGCTGCTCTTTCTTGGCCCTCTCTCTGTATTGCATGCATGCCAACGATATTCCATCCACTTCCAATTTTAAATAATACTAGACAAAGCTCTTTTGATATGGACTCTGGACTAAGTTGTACGGATTCTATCTCTTAAGTGATAGACACATTGTTCAAATGTCTTGCATGTGATGTTTGGAAGGTTTGCTTCTATTGAAGTACATGAATGAAGAACGTACAAGTTGACAAGAGTACTTCAGCATGTGGAGTACAACAAAATTAGAGGATCACAAATTGTCTATAAGGCAAAGGAATGATGGTGTTTGTTGACTATACAAGGTAAGATACAAGGGTAAAATTTTATTTTTTTTCTTAATCCTTATTACAAAATCTGACCACATGGAATTTCAACCTATTTATGTGTGCACTGAGAACACAAATAATTCTCTGTTGGAAGTCAGGAAGTTGGAACCATATCCAAAAGTGAGAATCCTTTTGTCTTATCACTTTTCAATAGAGAATAACAATGTTATGGTCAAGTGTAATACCTAGTGTGGACAAGTTTCTATGACTATTATAATCAACACAAACTTATTAGGCGTTATAGTTGGCTTATTTATTTTTTACCATGAATTAAAACTTGTTGAATAATTGAAAAATGACAAGAAATGTGAAACCCCGTATATATATAAACAAGGATGGAAATCCAACCATAGAAAGTACCAGGCATGTTGAAGCAAATGTAAACACACGAAACGAAAACCAAGACCATCAAAATAGTAGTAATGAAATGGAAGATGTAATGTTAAAAGGGCATCCTCTGCCACAAATCGGCTAATGATGAAGGTGCACTAGCTGGCATGTGTGGAAGAGATGAAGAATAGTGATTAAGCATGGTAACTTGTTGAAGAATCATGATGGCTTACGCACGTTGTAAGGCCATCGACACTCGTTAAATGAGATATAAGCATCAAAGGTATTAAAGAGGTATGTTGATGGCGATTTATACAAGCATGTGCAGAAGAAGTCAAAAAGGTATCAAAATGAAAATGGAGACAACTGTAGGTCTTTATGGCAAGGAAAATGAAATCATCTTTTGGTGTTCGCTTCATGTAAAATCGTGCCTTGTCTTGAGCGACAAGATGGGTTGCTTAAATATCTTCTAGGAAACAAGTCCTAACCTTTTTTTTAACGACTAAATATGCTCCAAAGTCCAAATTTTGTGAAACTCCTAACTTCTTTAAATGTGGCTAAATTAGACAATTTGAACATTACGACACATGTCGCAACCCTAACCTTGGGCTCACGACCAAAACAAAGGCTCACAAAGGTGCGGGCCAAGAATGAAGCTTAAAAGTCACATTTCATGTTCCCGAAAGTGTAGGAGAGTGTGAAAGAATGAACCCACACACTCCCAAATGGGCTCCCACTTTTGGAGTTGGACTCCCAATGGACTACCAATGGACTCCCAAATTTTCATAGGGCAATTGCAGGGGTCAAAATTCATTAGATTGAAAAGTTCATTATACCATTAAAAGTTCTTGAAATGTAGATGTCTAAAATAGGCTTGATCATCCATTTAAATACTTAAAACATAAGTTATGGCCAAAAGCATGGCCGAATGTCAAATTGCCAATTTGATTTTCGACACTCTGACTCCTGACCACTAAGAGTCAGAAATCGCCTTGATTTCCTTACATGCAGGTGGCGTGTCACATATCCTTGGAAAGCTTTTGACAAAGGCTACAACTTTGTTTTAGACCTCACCTTAATCAAAGGTTGGAACACAAAATTATGGGCCTCCAAAGTTGTGAAAGTCCCCATTTCGGGAATTGGGAGCCCAAGACGAAATGACATTTGGGTGCAGGGCCCATGGCCAAGCACAAAGAATACTATAAGGGGGAAGGTGGTGGCTTCCCCCAAGTTCGGGCCATGATGAATATTGTGTGTTCGTGTTTACCCATGGTTCATCCATGCACCAAAAGTGCTCCAACTATGCATTAACCAACTTGTTGTTTGGTTTGTGCAGGCCCATGTGAATAATTGACCCACTTGTCACTCATCTCAGTCGTCATCCCAGAACTCCAACATGCCCTTTTACCTTTAAAATTTTGCGAACCAAGGAACATACCCCAACCCCTTATCCTTCCGTTATTTTCATTTGGGATTCGTAGTTGAGTCTATCAAGGAGCTTGGGGGTGTTTCAACACCCATGATAGCAATCTACATTGATCAACACAGGTAGGTGAATCAAGCAATAAAAATGCTACACCATGTGATTGGCACCAAGCTACTCTACTCATCATACTAATCATTTATTTTGTCATTAACAAGCTTACTATGAACTACATAACCTTCAAAAGTGTACAATGCAGCATTGTAATGGTAGTACTTGGAAACAATTTTTTTTTTGGGTCGAAAAATTGCCAAAAACTGACAAATGTGAAGGCCTTGCAATAGCCTTATTACAAAATTGAGGTTAAAAAAAGGTCAAATCACCTAAACAACTTATGCCAAATAGCTAGATTACCACCCTTTAAAAACCCTAAATTATTTTATTACCATTATATCTATCCCTACTACTATATAATCGTCATCATCATGTCCATCTCACAAGAACTTTTTGTCATCATGTTTTGTAGTGACAAGCTTTGTCACCAACCCTGAAACAACAACAAAATAAACATTGTTAGCATTTTGTGACATTAGCACAACCAAAATTTGCCAACATTTTTTTGCATTGGGATTTTATAAGTAATGAAATCCATATGCATAGTGACAATTTGTTGAATTGTGCACATAATTCTCCACAATGAAACTTGAACTTTAAACCCTAGCCTTTGAAGCTCAAATGACCATTGACACCTCAAATAATGTCAATCAATGTAGTCTTTCACTGCTTGGGCTCTTGTAACCTTCATTCATCATTTGCTTCTTGAGTGGATGCTTGAACATTCCATGTTCATTACACCATTTTCTTCAATCTTTAAAGTTTGCAATTCCTTCTACCTAATTTGATTTTTTTCCCATCTTTGATTGTTTATGTATGAACAATTAGGATTTAGTTAGGATTTAAGTTTCCATATTCAAAGCATTTTGAAAATCTACTTATATGATCTAATTTTTAAGCTTTGTGGAATTCTTATTTATTGCAACTTTCTTATATTTCTAAGGACTAAAGCTTGGTCTCTAAGCATTTCAAGTCTTCTCAATTTTATAAACTTTTTGGAATCAAAGTCTTACTATCATTTTGTTGAGTTGTTGCACCAATAAACACCATGGCCCCTCTCCAAATTCCCAAAAACTTCAAATTCAAGCCTCTTTGCCCTTTGCCATTTCAAGATGGAGCTAGGCCATCTTATTCACTGCCCCTGTTTGATAACAACCCACCCATTATCTTATCTAATATGTATGTTGAAGATCTATGCAAGTAGATTTTAAGCAAAAAAGGAAACTTTGTGAACACTCTTGAAAATTTCAAGATGTATGGATCATTCACCTACCTTGGGTTTAGTTTGTCATTGATGATAAAGGAAAAGTTCATCAAATTAGCACATGATATGCTCATTTGTTGAAAAGAAAGACAAGTTGTTAACTCCCAAGCTAGATAGCCTTCTAAAACATGTTGGTTGCCAGAAATGCAAAATTCTCATGCCTAATGTTGATGCAGGTTTTTATTACATGAACAAGAATTTTGTGCATTCCAAGAATGAAAAGCAATACACTACTAGTCAAAGACCTTATGTCTTGGACCTACCCTAATGTGATATTCCCTCTAAATAGAAATGGAAGTATGTCCAATTTGCTACTTTTTATCACATCCTTGCTCACAGTCATCCATTGATTGGCTTTGAAGGCTTCAAAGTCTTACTCTAGATGTTCAAAATGAAGAATGTTGGAAAGAAACATTGTATTGATTCATCTGGTTGGGGCATGGTAAAGATCATGCATAGTGTGTTACCAAACGTTACCAAAACTACATTTGCATCAGTTGTTTACATGGCATTTCTACAAATAAAGTCATAACAATTGATAATTCTCAATGGTTTTCCATCCATTTTTATGTTGTCTAGGCTTCAAAGAGGATTCCAATCCTCCTTTGAATTGAAACAATTGGGGTCCTCGCCACTTCTAATAACATATTCACTCTATCAGTTGAAAATTATTTGGATTTTGGTGGCCTAGGATTAGAAGGATTAAGAGCTAAGCTTGTCAACATGGGTTATGCTGGGAGTAATGTGTTTCAAGGCCATCAAATTGGTGTGACACTGTAGTTCAAAGAAAAAATTGTTCATTTTCTCATTAGAATCCACTATTTTGTTCACAAGACAAATTTGAAAGTGGTCACTTTGTTGAAGTTGGATCTAGTGCATTGGCCAAAAGGTATCTTATAAACACTATATGCTTTCTTTACTCACAATCCGAAAAAATTCTTGGAATTTCAAAAACTTGCTAAGCTAATCAACATTAAGGAGAAGAAATTGTTAGATCTCTATGTTTTCTTGAACAAAACAAGTTTTTGCAAAATATTGGCCTTTAATTGTCAAAAATGCATGAAGACGAATCCAAGAACAATGCAACTTTAAAAAACTTGAATTCTTTGTATGATGTTGAGCTCATTCCCAAGCTTCCATGTATCCTTCAAATGGATTTCAATTCAATCAAAGAAATGACATTTAGAATCTTCAATTTTATTTTACTTTTGCAAATGGTCTTCATTGAGGTTATGGTTTAATCCATGGTATCCTCATGGAATATCTCTTTGTCCATGCCACCTGGTAGATTCAAATGATGAATGTTGTAAAGTTTGTTTTCTAATGTGTCTTGGGCACATAGGAAAGGCTTGAGTTGCAATGGGCAGCACCCGTATGGGGGTTGTGGTTCAAATCCCCTTCAAGCTACTTTAAAAATAATTCAAGCATCCACTAATCATCATGAATGTTGATTTTGTAGGTGTATCTTACTCCAATTCATTAAATTCCAAAAATTCACATAATGTAATGTTGTTAATTTGTCCTTGGATTAAAATTTTATTTGGAGGCTCTTCTCAAGTTTCAATGCTTTGAAGCTGATTTTTTTAAAAACAGAACCCATTTGGGTTCTTAACAAATATAACCAAATGTAATCCCTTAACAACACACATATCGCCATTATATTTCAATCACAAGTATTTTAATTTAATCCACTATGTGAACATTTGTTAGTTTGATTGTAGCCATGTTATAGATATGTCTGGTTGACATCTCGCCATCCTGGCACACATTAAAATAAATAATTTTCCAAGTTAGTTCCACCCCACACACATATTTAACCATTTATGTTATTTGAGGCTTTAGTTTTGTAGCCACATTAGCAACCAATTTTAATCAGAAAAAAATGGTTGCTCGAAAGATGTTAAACCAACCAAAAAAATTACATGTAGGTGGTACAAAAGGTACTACACTATTACAACTTTCAAAATGGATAAGCTTGTTGTACCCATAGCCTTAAATATGTTAATAATTATTATGTTGCATCACTTTGCTGCAAAAGAAACAAAGATGTTGTCATCACAACCATGTGGAAATTTCAAGGACTCACATGCAATGAACAAGTTTTTACCAAAAATACATATGTATTTCTTTCTTTATTAATATATATCCATTGTTAATATGCCCATTTTGCTACTATGTAAAGACTTGGTGTTGGCCCCTTATTAAGAAACAACCAAATTATCAGCATGGGTCAAGTATTAGATAATATACTTGTCGATTCCAAGTTTTGATAATACCCAAGCAAAAATCTACCCAACCTAATATCCACAAAAACAATACTCAAAATTACCTTGTTGTTAGGGTATAATATTTTTTGTTGGTAGTGTTACTTTGACAAAAGTAATGCCCTACTTATATCACCATGGGAACCATTAAAATCCACACAAGTTAGTTATTCATTTCTTCATCCATTCTATTGTCCTCATCTTTTTCATCTAACCAGTTTCATCTATTTAGGTATTTTCTTTTTGCCTCAAACCCTAAACCATCATTTCATTTTTGATACAAGTTTGCTTCTACTTCCTCTTGACTTTCATTGATGGTTTTTTGTTAATGAATCTTCAAGTGTTTCAATTCTTCAATGACCACCATCTAAAGCTTTAGGGCCGCCAAAAATTTGTTGTCATTGTGATGGTCCTTGAATCCTATTGTGGACATCGATCAAAAGGACAAATCCAAAGATGTTGGAGATTAGCCAAGATTTGCATGCGGATGTGATTTTTCCATGAAAGTGTTTTCAATTGTTTACATTCAACAACTGAATTGAGTTTTGCACAAAAGTGGGCTTGATTCCCCTCATTTGTTATAAATGTGTGTGCACTTGTCTATTCTTGTCAATTTGTAAGCTCATGGTGCATAATTCATGTGTGTGCATGAAGGTCTAAAGTTACTTGTTATTTTTGAAGTTTTATTAAAGTTCTTATCAATATAACCTTGAAGTTGAAATGCAAAACCTAGTTGATGTTTTTGAATCAAAGCCATCTTTGTGTTTTCAAAACCAAAATCTTGTTTTTGCCTTTGAAATTCATGGGTGCTTAAGTTGATTTCTCACAACCTTAATTTTAGGTTTGTGCCTTTATTTGTATCTTCAAGGGTCTTGAACCTTGTAGAAGATTATAGTTGTTAATACCAAAATGTTGTAAATTTTGTAAGTGTTTGAAGTTGCACCTAAATTCATAGTTGCTTGCTTTATTTTTTCCTTCAAAATCCATGTCTATAAAGAATCATTTCTCACAACTCACAACCCTAACATTAAAATTGTGCCTTTGTTTGTATCCCCAAAGGTCTTGAGTCTTGTTGAAATTTGACAATTTTCAATCAGTGATTTTAAAATCAAACTCTAGTTTTTACTTTTGAACTTCATGAGAATGCTTGAGTTAATTTTTCACAACCATAATCCTTGAATGTTGTTTGTCTACTTAAGGATTTTGAATCTTGTCAAAGGTGATAGTTTTGAGCAACAAAATGTTACAAAAAATTTAAGTGTTTTAAGTTACACCTAAAACCATAATTAGCCACTTTGTTTGTGTTTGTTATCAAAATAGATTTCCTAAAACCAAAAATCATGTTCCCTTTCTCATTTGTGTGCATGTAATTAGAAATATTTTAAGTTTTTTCTAGAAGTTCAAAGCACAAATGGTAAACATTGAAACATTTAATGTAGATGAGGACCTTATGCAAGATTTTGATTATGATGGTGTTGATGATTTAGCAATGGGGTTAACTAAAGATTCAAAGCTATTAGTTAATTCAATTTCAACACTAAATGGACCATTTGCTTTTGAAAGCATTACAACCCAAAGCAACCTAGACCTTAATATGGATGTTGCATGGGAAACATTGAAAATGCAACCGACCTTGAATCAAAAGTCCTTCACAAAAGGTTTTTATCCCTTTCTTTTTTTTATTGTTATTGCTCAGACCACATGCATTATGTGATTTGCCACCATGTTTTTTTAATAACATAATTCCAACAATGCTACCAAGAAAAAGAAATGTGTGATCACATGTAATCAACAACATGGATTATTTCTATGAAAAATTTTATCTTGTCTAAACATCCCAATGCTAGGGTAGGTGGAATAGTGACAATTAACTCTTGATGCCAATTTTAAAAACAACATTGGGAAAAGTCCAAAAAGAGAATTGGTGGTGCTTATGGGGCCATCACAAATCATATTGGGAATAATACTCCTTACAAAAAGGAAAATGCAAGGCACAAAAAATTCATGGAGGACTTGGGTTCAAACATTTTAATAGGAGTCAATAATGCCCCATTGGGTGACTACTTTTAGTCAAGAATGCTCTTGAAATCACAAGGAAAAATTAGGTTCTGAAATATTAAGGTTTGGGTTTTATGTTTAATTAATCAATATTGCAAAAACTAAATTTTGGGGAATTGCAATGCCAATGTAAAGGAAAAATTTAAACATCTCATGGGACTTGGGAGTTGTGGGGCCATTGACATCAAACATTTTTAAAGTAGAAAGGCATTTGGGTCATCAATCATCACATTTAAATCGTCAAACTGCAGTTATGTTTAGAGAAAATATGAAGCTTAAAAAGAAAAAGTTGCAAGGATCAAGGATTGAGTTATGTTTGAAAGTTGTGATTAATAAATCATCAAGGTGACATCATAATTAGAAAAACCTCTAGAAAATGGGATAAGATTCTAAAAGTTTAATCCAAACCACCCTTTCTTAAATTTTTATGTTGAAAAGTATGCCCAAGTGGACACTAGTAAAAATATAGGGTGCAATATATTAGTTGTTGGGTAAAAATTGTAAGTTAATTAGTTAAAAAAATAGGGTACATTTTATTCAAATAATCAATTTAATTATAATATAAAGTATGTAATAAAATAAAATAATGGATTATAATTAATATAAGGTGACTTTAATACCCCCCTAAAAATGGTCATTTGACGCATGTAAATCCCAAACTTTACACTAAATGTCCCCCCTTGAAAAAGTATGGTTACATTTGAAAATGAGAAGGAGCCATTTGTATTGAAATATTACCATCAGTCAAATTTTTTTTTTTTTAATCAATGAACATAATTTGCAATTGTGTCAAGGCACTATAAAAGTCTATGGTTCCTTGAGTTTTAAATTACATTTAATCACATTGAAGCTTCAAAAATTGAAATGCTCATAATATTGTTCCCAAAAACAAAAAATGATTTCACCTTCTCTTGTAGACATTTCATTTTTCAAAATGTTCATTCCTTTTTTTCATGTGATACCTATCAAATATTGTGCAAAAAAATGAAAGAAAATCTCATAGGTTTTCATGCCACATAAAGTTCCCTTCAAATGTCTTGGAATAGACATTCCTGAAGCAAATGCCCCTTGGTTCCACCCAAGTGCTTACTTCAAGAATGCCAATCCTTAAGCAATTACCTTACACAAAAAACCATATATTATTCATTCATTCATATTTGCAATTAAGGAACCTTTGGTTTGGAACCTTTTATCATGTGATTTACAATATTATTCAAAATGCCCACCCCATCATTATGGCAAAATCCCACCACATAGTCCTTAATCTTTATCAAAATTATGTGATCTAGTAGCAACCACTCCACCATCCATTGGAAACCTCTTATGATTAAGTTGTGAATGAACCACAATTGAATTACCAAGATTCCATGCCAATGCCTTTACTTCACCCTTATTTCTACCTAGGTGACCTATGTAAGTAAGTTGGATAAGTATTGAGGGAAAGTAGGTAAGGTACTTTGTGAGTACTATGTACATAGATGCGGCCAACATGAACCAACACCCACCAACGCACTAGTTGGGAATTCTATCCACTGGATGGGGTGGGATTTCTCATCTAGTGGTTGAATGTGTGTTGACCTTTGTTGACCTTTTTGGTGTTGACCTTTCCTTTGGTTTTTTTTTTTGCTAGTTGTTTTTTTTCTTCCCAACTTTAAAATCACTTGCCCATCTACATACCACCTACCTTCTTGGCCCTACCTACCAATTTAAAACCAACTCCCCCCCTTTCACCTACCTACCTACTTGTCACACCAACTAAACTTGTTATGTCATTCTTACTTATCTACCTTCTCTCCCTCCTACCTACCTACCTAACACTTACATAACATCAATGACAACCGATGAAAATAATTCAAATGCAAGTATTACATTCAACTAGTTAGCAATAAATTAAACTTATTTAGGCCTCTTATGTGGGTATTGCACTTGCGAGCTCTTCATACCGTTAATGTCCCCATGAGCCTCCACTTTCCACCATTTATTACATATTGTACACAACATAATTAAATAATTTAATGCCTTGGGTTAAGAAAAAGAATTATATTTATAACATATTTATAAGATAAAATGGATCAAAAGAGGTTTTAGGGTTAGGTGGATGTCCCAAACATTTATGACTTTTGCAAAAAAATCATTTTCGATATTATTTAAATTCAAGGTCAAGTTAATTTAAGAAGGAAGAATCATGAACCATATATTGAGCAAATGAACTCGTTCCTTCTCTTTTGAAGGGGAATGGAGACATCTTTCAAGTTGGAGAAACTCAATTAAAAAGTTAGAGATAAACATTTTCCTTCACGTCTTAAAATTCTTAATTTCTTGAGATTTGATTTTTAATTCATAACTAGTTCATCTAAATTTATTTTTGTATATATAATGGTCAAAGTTATGTGTAAGGTTTTGTACTTAGGGTTTAACCTTTTTTGAAAATGGTACATGTTTTAGTCTATAACAATACTTAGGGTTTTTTTTTTAATTAAAAGTTATGGTTTGATTTAGGGTTGGAAATTTTTGCAAGGAGAATGTCATCACCTTTGACCATAAAATTAAAAGTATGTTTTTTATCCTCCCCTTCATTTCTTTCATCCATGTGTGGTTTTAATTTAATTGCAATTCCAATTATTTCATGTATTGGATCAACATGTGAATATAACCTACATTTTCTTAACTATGGGAAAAGATTATTAAGTTAGCAAATGTTTGATCATAGTTCAAGAAATCTACATTTAGTTATTAATCATCAATATAGGTATTACAAGAATGGGTCCCATGTCTAATGTGTGTTTTAATTTGGAATGCAAGTATTGCAAGGTTGGGTCCCACATCCAATGTGGATTTAAATAATTGGCATGTAGATATTTCAAGTGGAAGATTTTTATTTTTAGTGTTATTATTAATTTGGCATGTAAATATTGCCAACCTAGGTTCCATGCATAATGTACTAATTATGCAAGTATTGATTAGTTGTGTATTCCACTAGTAATGATGGTTTGATGAAGAAAATGGATATTGTAAATGCACATTTTTACAATTTTATAAACATGGGTTGAATTCCCAAATCATAATCAATTCAAGTACAAATGTTACAAGCACAAAAAAATTAAACAACCAGATTTCCAAACCACATGAACAAAGGTAGGCCTAATTTTAAATCCAAGTCATGGAATAAGAAAAACAAAAACAAAAACATGATGTGTGCATGATGTGAATGAAAAAGGACTGCATTACAAAAACGTAACAAGAACAGAATAAGATCATCACAAAAATAAGTATTCAAAACTAATGTTGAACAAACTAAAGGTAATGTGGAATTCTACTTTTATTTATACCCATTAGGCACCTAATTCAAGGAAGATTCTCAAGAAAACTTTCAACCTACATGTGGCCCATGTTCACCTATGTGTAACCCATGTGCATCCATGTGTCACCCATGTCCATCCATGTGGGAATTAATAGTGAACTATGAATTAATTAAAAGTGAACTAGAAGTGAAATGAAATTTAACTATGAATAATTGAAAGTTCACTTGAAATGAACTAAAACTTAATTAAGAGTTAATTATAAATGAATTAGAAATGAACTAAAGGATAGTTATAAGTGAATTAAAAGTTACCTAGAAATGAACTTATTGCTAATTAAGAGGTAATTAAGAGTGAATTGAAATTAAACTAAAAGTTAAGTACAAGTTAATTACAAGTCATGAATGAACATTCATGTGAATGAACTTTATGGTGTTAGCATCCATGACACCAAAGCTCAATAGGATCCTTTTTTTCAAATCTAGATTTGGTGTGGACTTTCAAGGTGAAACATGGGAACACAACAAAGTGTTGATCGAGATCACATACATAGCACATGCAATATGTGTGAGTTAAATTAAAAGGGAAGGGAAGTTATGTGGAAACCTTAGTGGAATGGAACATGCATAAAAACTTACCCCCACAAAAGGATATATAGACCCCATCAATAAAGAACCACCTTGGCCATGTTTGGTATAGTGTGATGTTCCATGCATTTTCTTTTGATTTTATAATGTCTTTCACAAATACATATGCCATAGGTATGTTTACGTATGATTATGCATATGGTCCTGATGATCATCACAATCATCCAAACCATGCAAAATCGATCAAACAAAGATGTTTGGCCAACTTTTCAAAAGAGATTGTACACATAGCTTGATGTGGTGGAACTATGTTTTTACCATTGAACACAAACTTGAATGAATGGTAAATCGACACATGGCCAACATGAGATCTCGAGTCATCAACTCGCATGTCACAGTATGCACCCCGAATTTCATAATCTTTGAAAGATCAAATTCGGACTCAGTTGAGTTTAGGACACTTCGCTAAACAAATTTATGACAAGAACCACAAAACAATTTGGTGGGAATGTGTGAATGCCAATGAAGCCATGACAAGGGATGACTTCATTGCCATGCAACAAAACATTGCATATTCAAATTAGAAGTACAAGAAAATGAGTTGGTAGTTGCATAAAATCCCAACCATTTTAGTTTAGTCTAGGGCATTACAACATTTAAAACACATATTTTGTTTTCAAAAAATTGGCAAAATTAATGGCATTCAAGTCTGATTCACTTTAGGCATCCAATTAACACCAATGCAATGTTAATCCATGCTTGCATATGGCCATAATGGAGCAATTTCCATGGATGTCACATTTAATACAAATGATGTGAAATATCATTTGTTCACCTTGATGGGCTCTGATGTTCATCACTTGGAATGCCTTTAGCACAGATCATTACAAGTCAAATTGTGGATGATTTGATTAAATGGCTCAAACCATTGAAAGCAAAAATGTTGTTAATCTTACTTAATTGGAAACCAAGATGTTTCATTATCGATGATGCCCCTCAAGACTTGTAAGCACTACAATGAATATGAATCCTACCTTACCTTTTTTTTCATAATTATGTTCAATGAAGATCAAAAGCTTTCCTTGTGTGAGATCTTTTTCATTCCCAAAAATCTTGGATAAACGCACACTTTGCTCACCCAAAAAAGGCAGATGAAAGTCCATTTTTTTAGTCCAAATCTAGTGATTTTTCAAAAAAAACATTTAAATGATGTTGAAGTTCACACATTTTTCCATTTCCAAGTTCATACCACCATTAAAAAAATAAATTAAACCTCTAAAAATATGGGCCTTGAAAAAATCAATTTATATCTTGAAATGGAATTTACGAATTTGAATTTTAAATCTTAAAATTTTTTAGAGATTTTTTTTTGCTTGATTTTTTCATCTTCAGTGTTATGGTACTTCAATGTGTGGTAGTAAAAAATTATAAACTTAGTTTCCAACTACACTACAAGAAAAAAGTCCATAATGATTATTTTTTTGGGGTAGTTTGGACTTTGACATTAGATGTACCACCCTTGTAAAGTCCACCTTGAATTGAACATTTATCCTTTTGGTAATTTTTTTTGGGGTTTGAAAGATTAGAATGTAGGTTTCAATTTTTCATCTCACTTTTGCCAAGTTTCTCAAATAGATTTCAATACAATGCAACAATACTTGACTCAGGGTTAGGTTTTAGTTTTAAATTTAGGGTTAAGCTTTAAGCTTTAAAGTGGGATTAATGTTAAGTTGTAGGTTTATGTTTTAAGTTTTACATTTTAGGGTTTATGCTTTACATTTAGGCTTTAGGGTGAAATTTTGGGGTTTACAAATAATCTAAAACATGTAATGATTATGTTTTTAATTATTTGTAATCCTTAAAATTATACATAATCATAAACTACTTAAAATTAAAATTTACATTGTAGTAACATATCTACACTAGACAATTTCAATAGGGTAATTAAAAAACTATTCATAATCAAAAGATGACAATTTATGTCATTTATGTTGACCAATGGTGCAATAATGAAAGACTTGAATTTTTTTCAAAGAGGTGAGGGGTTCAAGTCATCATAATTGCAACCCATGTGTCATTTAGCTAGCCTAGGCTAGCTGGCTTACCAACCTAAGTTGCATAAAATAAGCAGTGACATGTGTCAATCATTCATTAGATGAAAAATAACAAAATAAACATTTATTATTATTATTATTATATTCTCCTTACTTACATATATATTAATTTTTTTGTTTCATGAATGTGGGTATTGCATAGTGTTTTTTGCTTACACCTATATGAATGGGTAATGCATAATAATTTATAATACCTTTCAATTTTTCTCATATATATATTTTTTCTTTTACTTTTCTAATAATCAAAATATGGAAATAGGTCCATTTTAACAAAATGAACAATACATGTACAATGCAATTTTGGGAAATAGTCAGCTAATTGTTTGTGTTCCAATTACCTACATATGCCCTTTCAAATCTTGTATTACTTGTAATCTCTAAACATAATAAAATATTAAGTTATTGATTACTATTAAATTAATATTGATAATAATTGCACTGAATAATATTGACTAATAAATATTAACACCATTACATTTATTAATATTTCATTAAAAAAGATATTTCTTATTTTTACTAAGACATTATTATTTTACTCAAATTATTAATTCCACTAAAAAATAGATTTTAATGATCATTAATAATTCTCTTATTAATACTAAATTTCACATGTATTGATTTAATAGAATAACATTATTATTATTCTGATATTTATCCATTTGTTAATACTGATTTGTATTAAAATGATATTAAAATAATATTGTTAGCAACTATGTTTGACTAATTATAATGAATAATAATAAATAATGATACTATTACAAGTATTCTTTTCACTAATAATTTATTAAACTATTATGATAATAAAAAAGGGGGAAACTATTAATGGATAATCATTAAAATATTTATCATTATTTAAATTTTAAAATTAATAATTTTAATAAAATTTCATTATTATAAATATTATTGTTAATATTTGTAGTTAATATGTAAGATATTTATAAATTAACTAGTGTTATCTAGGCTATATAGCCATGTAGGTGTATAAAAATATACTAGCACAATATATAATATTTAATAATATTTAATAATTATATATTATAATATATCATCATTATTTTTGTTGCTAATAGTTATTTGATGTATAACAATTTTTACTTAATAATGTTATATTATCAGTACCATATTATCATTATTTTTATAACGTGTCAAAGCCACATAACCTTTGGTTTAAACTAAATGACACCCTTGAAATGGAATACTTGCATATGGGCCTCCTTAATTCACACTAGACATTAGGTGCATTATGGTATTAACAAAACCTATGTAGAGGCCTTTTTAAACCACATTAGAAATTGGTTCCAATAACAATATCTACATATAGTCTTCTTAATACATACCGGAAAAAAATGCCCCAACTATAATACCTCCATCATAGGACCTAACCAACCTTATGAATTGATTGCAATACATGCATATAGTGTTCTTAAAGCACATTGGAAATTTATTCCAATAACAATACTTACATTTTCATTGAAGACCTTCCCTTTATCTACCATGCTTTAATTCTTGGGTATTGTCGGTGGTGTCATGTTGATTATATTTGAACCACAATGAGCTCACATTTGGATATTCTCCATTAGCTAGATTTTTGTTTGACATTGTGGGATTCATGCTAACATAAAACATATGCCAAGGCATAACCAATGGATTGTGAAGCACAAAATAATATTGTTAACATTTGATACACAATAATACTATAAACCTTTGGTATAAAATGAACAAACATTGTTTACATGAATATGATGCCTTTTGGATGTTAAAATTAATATTGATTCATGAGATCTTTTGTTTCAAACATTTGTATGTGTGAACATTGTTTCATGCCAATCCTTCAACCTATGAATCGAATACCTTAAACCATCATCCACACGATGTAACAACCTTACCAAATGTAATGATTCATTCGCTTTTGTGAAATGAATGTTCTAGATTTTTCATGCCAAAACTTTCATGATTAAGGTGGCATGGTCACAAAATGCAACCCCTCCTTGTGTGCATTCTCTAGTAATCTCCTACATTGTGTGATGCAAATGAGCTAGTGTTCCCTCCAAAGGAACATTTGAACTTTCAAGTTCATCAAAAGCCTTATCTTCTTTTGTAGGAAGCACAACCTCTTCCATGGTTACGATCAAACCAATGTTGAAAGAGTATGACCCTTTCGTCACCATAAGCTTCACCATCATTTTTGGAATTTGAATCATTCGGAATATATTTGGGGTTCGCAAACTTGGTTGTTAAACCTTTACAATTAGATCCAAATCATGTTCCACAATAATCAATGACATCCTTTTGGGTAACATTTGTGACTATGAAAATAATAACAATTTGGTGCTAGCAAAAATTCCTTTGCAATGCCCATTCACATGTGCAACCTAAACATTCTATAAATGGGTATTTCATTTTTTATGTCATATTAACAAGATATTGATTCCTAACGATCCAATAACCATTTGTTTCAAACGATGGTTGGGATACATGCATGAGAGGGATTAATGTTGCCTTTTCCACACTCGTTTTCACAAGACATTCCACAACTTTGTTTTTTACGAACTCCTTTTTGTTCATTTCAAATGTGTGCATGTAATGTTATACAATTGTTGTTGTTAATCTCCAAACCAACCAATCAATTCAATGTCCTCTAAGACTTTTATTTTCAAATGAAAGCCAACATTTTAAGGCACCATGGTAAGACTCAATGCTCGTTTGTGTATCTTGGTTGGAATGTGGCATGCGTTGGAGGCCAATCATGCATAACTTTAAAACACAATGCACAATACAATATTAATTAAATCAATGTTCTAATTAATAGAACATGATCATACCCATTTAAGGGGACGTAAAATTATGAAACTATGATCAAACAAACATGTTTTCAAAGACTAAATTTGAAAATGAACACATACCAAATCGACAATATAGGTCCAAAAGTAAAGTATCCAATAGTCATTAAGACATGTTGTTCAAAACTTTGTAAGACTTTCATTCTCCCTCATTCTTTGAAAGTTTCAATGTTTTCCTTGGGTTTGATGGACATATACATCACATCATGTCGGTCACAAATGATTCTTCTTTGGACTTCAACATCTTTGATCTTCTCCATTGTACATAAGCATTGTGCCTTGAATACATGCCATGCACAAAGGAATATAAGGATGTTTTTCGTAGCCCAAATAATTTTAAACATTCACACACAAATCACAATAAATTTTAGCATTAGCTAGATACATAAGTACATTGTAAGAGGGTAAAAGCTTACCATAGTGGACAATTTTGGAAGTCATAGTGGCAATTTTTTAACATTAAAACCTAATTTTAAAGCCTCAATCCTAACTTTAAAATTGAAAATTTAAACCCAAAATCTTGAAACCAAAACCGTAAAATTAAAACCTTAAACCTAAATCTTTTACCTTTAAACCCAAATTTTAAACTTCAAAACTTAAACTTAAAGCCTAAAGGGAAACCTTTAAGCCTAAAACTTAACCTTAAATTTAAACCTTTGATTTAAACCCCAAATTGTAAACCCTAAAAATTAAACCTTTAACCTAAATGAAAACCCTAAAACCTAAAGCCTGACCTTAAATGTAAACCTTCTACCTAAACCCCAAACTATAAACCTTAAAACCTAAACCTAAAGCCTAACCTTAAATTTAAACCTTTTACCTAAACCCCAAATTGTAAACTCTAAAACCTAAATTTAAAACCTAAAAAACCGTAAAACTTAAAACCTAACCTTAAATCCTAAAACCTAACTTTAAATCTAAACCCTCTACATAAACCCCAAATTGTAAACCATAAAACCTAAAACCTAAATGAAAACCCCAAAACCTAAAACCTAACTTTAAATCCTAAAGTTTTAAGCCTAACCTTAAATCTAAACCTTCTACCTAAACCCCATAAATGTTTTTAAAAGATAGGTAATACTTGCACATAGGGCTTGTTGAAAAAGTTGTCTATTGGTCGAAACCCCCTTAAATGAATCCCCATTCAAGAATGCAATAGTTGCATCCACCATATTAAAATGTTTGAATATGTGGAGCACATATAGGTTTATACGACCATTATGTGGATATTGCAAAAGCGGAGAAAAAAACCAATGTTTGTTTTGAGGCCCCATGTGGGTACTACAACTAAGGAGGAAAAGTTAAATGTGGGTTTTGAGCCCCCATGCGGGTATTACAAAAAAGGGAAAAAAATCCAATTTGTGCTTTGAGCCCCATGTAAGTATTGTAATTGAAGAGGAAAAATTTACTATGTGTTTTGCCAATGATATGCAAGTATTGCATATAATATACTTACCTAATAGCAAACAAAGCAAAAGAATGGGTATTGCATCTTTGGTATTAATGAATTTTTGGTCTTTATGGAGGTATTATGGGTTCATTATTTTAAGCATGTATATTAGGGTTAAAGCATTAAAATATTGCATCAGAAAACAAGGTGATTCCAAATAATTGTTTAATATGGCCTCTAAAACATTACATTAAAAAATGCAAAAAAAACTCATGGAAAATCGAAAATATAAAAAATAGTAATCCACATCAATTTGTATAAAAATGTCCATCATCGTTAAAACCGTGAGCTTGGCAATAAACTTTGGCCATCTCCTCCACTTATATTGTGTGATAATGGGTGTACATTTGGCAATGATTTATAGTGAAAGAAATTACATCAATCACAAATCAATCCTTCAAAATTCCATGCAACTTAAATCAAAATTTACACATTTTCTAAAAAATAATTTTAAAAATTTAATTGAACAATTTAACTTAAAACAATGAAAGGGTTTGAAAATAAACACCATTAATGAATGATTTTTTATGCATGGAAATCAAATATAGCCTACATCTTTTCAAGTTGAGTGGACTTGTACGATTCCTACTCCCATAAGGTGGTGGCATTCCATGCCACTTTTGTCTTCCTCACATAAAATAACTTGCATTGAAGGATGGTGTCACCAAATTCTCCATCTTTTCAATTTGTGAGAATGCATCTCCAGGGATGTATCCCACACCCCAATTAGAAATGCCAAAAAATTTCAACAATATTTTTAAAGCAAACTTGACCAAATGTGATTTTAAAACCTTTTGATGCCCTTGTGTTTTTTCCTCCAAGTAATCTCATTCCAATGTAACTTTTGCTCATGCACAAGTAATTGCCTTTCATTCATTCCATCCCAAAATTGATTAGGCAGCAATCAAGATGTAGGCATTCATTATCGATTTTGATGTCAGAGGCCCCCTTCACAAGTTGAAAGGTACCCAAGATTTCCCTTTTTCAGCAATGGACTGATGCACCTTCTTTTGGTGTGTAGTTAGTATCCACTTTACAACATATGATTCCTTGCACTTTCCAACTTTGCAAGATCACTTCAAACCCTTTTTGACCCATTTAACACTCTTTCTTGCAATTTAAAGAGGGGGAAGGGCCTCCAGAAATATTACATCATGGGCTGTTGGAAGGATTTTTGGAACTTTGTGCTCTTGGTTTGATAGTTCATTAGTTGCATCAACTTCAAGAATCACACCACTAAGAGCATCTTCCTCTAGGTTGCCCATAATGATGGGGGTTTCAGGGTGCCCCTCTGCGTTTTTTATGCGCCTTTGCACCATATATTGGAGAAAGAAATTAAAATTGATCAGATGTGTGGTAAGGCAAACAGGATAGAGCCGGCCTTTCTTCTCTTTGGCGATGGTTGGGCAGGCAGGGTAGGGTAGACATGGATAGATCCTAACTTGCCTTGATTTTTTATGGTTTTCTCTGGCGATAGTAGCGTAGGGAAGACAAGGACAAAACGTGCCTTGCCCTGCTTTTCTTTGGTTTTTTGTGCAAGTCAAACTAGGACAAAACCTGCCCTGCGCTGTGGTGATGGCAAGGCAAGGCAGACAGGGGCAAAACTTGCTCTCCCCTGCTACTTTCTATTTATGTGTGGTGATGACAAGGCAAGGCAGAAAAATCTGCTCTGCCTGCAATTGTGGTTATGTGTGGCGATGGCAAGGTAGAAGAACATGCTTTGCTTCGTGACTCTCTGGTTTTGTGTGCCCTACTTCTCTTTGGTTTTGTGTTCTCTCAGGTTCACACACATACACACGGACGGGATGGTGATGCACTGGAGTAATGGCGGGGGCAGCTTTGGTAGCGATGGCAGAAACTACAATGATGCAGCACGGCTCCTCCTTTAGCGGCAATGGTGAAGGGGCTACTACAGCGCTGTTGCGAAGGAAAAGGAGACAAAAGGAAGAAGAAGAGGAAAAATAATGAAGAAGAAGAGAAGTGAGGGGGCAGGTAGGTGTTTAGGTTTGAAATTGAGGGGCGTGGTAAGGTAAGGAAAGGGGAAAAAAAAAAGGTTCCCTAGTCTAAGTTCATCCAAAAACAACTTGAACAGACTCATCCCTCAACTGGTGCACTGGTGGGTGCTGGGTCAAGGGGCCCATAGATGCATGTGCATGGTTAGTACATAGCTAACAACCCTGGATAGCTATGTGTCAGGAATACAATAGAAAAGTGCTTTTTGTCCACACATCATCCATCCTGCATGGTGCCTTTGTGGGTTCACTCTTTTTTTAAAGGGGATGGGGGCTTCTACAAATATCCCCCTGGCCCCATGCACAAAACATCCAGATGCATTTTTATCATGCAGATGGATATCATCATAAAATGTCATTGGGTACCCAGTTCTTCACTGAAATCAAATCATGCCCCTCATGTAAAGTGCCACTTGTGTAACAGTTCTGTAGTACCTAGCCCAGTTAGGCAGTAATTGATTACTTTTTGTGGAATTGTTGGAAGCATGAAATATACCTGCCTACCATACAAAAAACCTGAAAGGAAAATGGAAAGAAGCTAACATCATTATTTAGAATATAATATATAATATCGAATTACAAAATAGCATTACTTTTACTGCCAAATATAAATGGCAAAAAACATAATAATTATTATGTTCGTGATCACGCTATGTACTACTGGATGTTGAAGAATGTTTTGATGTCTTAGGGCGACTTTAGACCAGGGTCCAAGGTCCAGGGACCAATGAATTCAAGCAATTTTATTGGTCAAAAGCTTTAAATTGGTCCCGAGCCCTTTAGATGAGGGTCCAAGACCAAAAAGTGGCAAACTGGGGCTGAACTTACATGGCACCTGTTTTGGAGGGAAAATCAATTGGTTTGGACCAAAAAACAGTGCTAAAAGGAGAGCTCCTGATTTGGAGAACCAAGAATCAGGCTAGGGACCAAGGTATAGCCCAACTCAAGGATTCAATTTGCTTCAAATCAGTCCAAATTGGTTCCTAGGAAATCGGACTCTGGACCCTCGTCTAAAGTGGGCATTATTGTTTCATGAGAATTGTTCTTAACTTAGGTTCGTCTCATTGCGACAAGTTTTTTGACTCAAATAAATTGGTTGCCACCAAGATGTTGGCTTCTGGGGTACCTTCTTTTCTGAAGACAAAATCTGTTCTTATTCTCTTATTGTACTCAAGATGCAATTCTTGTTTGTGCATGGACTGTGTGTTTACGGTTTCTCATCAAAGATCCTCTTGACGCTGTAGCCACACAGACATGAATACTACAGAAACTTCGAGTATGACCAGTCTATTCTTAATTGTGTAGGCATAAAAACCTGCCTTAATTTGTGTAGTGTACTTAGAGCATCTCCAGTGGTGCTGAGTATGTGATCCTGCACAGTAAAAATGGATGAAGGAAATCCAACCTGTATGAGTTTGACTCAGGAAAATGGATTTAGCTCAGCATAATTGCGCAGCTGGTACGACGCGCAGCAGCACTGTGCACCTGCAGAGAAGAGTGTAATGAATATGATCTAAGTGCTGCTCAGTGTTTCTGATTCACCCATCGTAATCATTGGTCCATGTGGTTTGCTATTAGTAGTCCCCTGACCTATTTGCTGTCCCCAGTTTCAGTTTTATTGGTGGGGTTGCAAAGGAATACATAACTAAACTTGGCTATGAAAAATGTTTCGGCATGGTCACGTACTGAGCATCGCTCGAGATGCTCTTAGACAACCATCGTCAGGCATTAGAACTCAGCCCTGATATCTTGCAGGATATCTTTTGCCATGGACTCTCACATCCTCTGAAAAGTAGGGCAGGTTTTTTTTTAATGGCTGGAGAAGGGTGGGCAGGCGGAAAAGCCTGCCCTAATTTTCAGAGGTTGAATTTTTTCTGAAAATTAGGGTTGCAAAATATTACCTTCCTTAATAGATCTAGATTAGCTTTTTGGAAACCCCAAGTTCAAAAAACAATCATTTTGTGATCAGTCACTCTCTTCTAATAGCCCGTCTCCCAAAATATGTCCACATTTTGGACACTCCCAGAATAGAATGATTGTAATGTCTCACTTTTGACTGACCTATGGTTACAAAGAGTGGAACTTTGGTATGTTGGAAACCAATTTAGATGACATTCCAAACACCAAAATCCAACATAAAATTTGCCCCATTCCCCTTTCCTCTAAAAGGAAAAAACTACATTTTCTAGTTGCATGTCCCTAGCACCCAAGTCAACTAGCACCCACACTCCTACCAGCATACAAAGTACAAATCAATGTTGGGCAAGTATATTTGTTGATTGACATATAACATCCTCAAAGGCATTAACTAATGATCGGATGGATTTAATATTGGATATGAAGTATTGAGGAGGTTGATACTTGGATTCATTGGGTAGGAGAGTTCAAAGAATAATACAAAATGTGACTTCCTAACATGGGGATGTGATAGACTACCTTCAATAATCATAATAGGATGTCATATGCTGTTATGCAGCTGGTATCAATTCAAGCTGAGGGTTCAATTAAAGTCTACGGAAGGCTAGGAATGCTCACCTCTCATTAGCAAAGCATATGAATATGTGATGAGAGGTGAGGATGTCTATTGCTTTGTCATGGTTCAGTTGTTGATGATGATCACATTATTGAAATGAGACAAAACATAAGCGACTGAGGGAAAGAGGACAAGGGGATTGGAGAAAGGGGGAAGAAGGCAAAACTACTTACATCCGAATGACTTCAGAATAGCTTTTGCGCATTGAAATCTGAGCTTACTCATCAATTTGGTTATGTGAAGAGGTAACAACATGATTGCCTTTCACAATGCTTGCAATTTTGTGTGTGTAAGAACTTAGACGATGAAACCCTGGCAAACTCCATTAAGAGTGTACTTAGGACTTAGAAGATGTTGGACCTAAAAATCATATTATGAATGTGTTATGACCATTTGGAATAACCTCCTAGTTGTATTTAAACTTCTTAATGAGCATAAATTTGTAATTATTATTATTTTCAATTTTATATTAATTATATATTTATATTATTGGGAATAAATGAATGTCGTTTATGACTTTTTTGAGAAATAATCTAAATATTAAATCTTATGAAATTCTAAAGAATGAGGAGAAAAACTAAGAAAAAATTAAGAGAATGAACTTAGGGAGTGGAGCCTAAGACTAGGGAGGAGCTTTATGAATCTGCCGAAATAGTAGTTGGTTTTTTGTTGACCATCCTATCAAACTGGGAGAACTGGAGAAGAAGATAAGACCCATAGGACAAAAGGTTGGCAATGCCCCTCAAAAAGCACCACTAAAGAGTATTGAGAAATGCACATCCCTGCCACTAAGAATTTGATATTGCAAGGTTCTCAAATTGTCAGTCTTACTACTTTCAAAGGACTTGTTCACAAATTGTCAGTCTTACTGCTTTCAAAGGACTTGTTCACACATTGTCAGTCTTACTGCTTTCAAAGGACTTGGTCACACATTAGAAGTCGGCATGAAGTACCCTTAAAACCTTTGGTTCTAGTCCTTATGCTTGGTTCTTTCAATGTTTCAAAACATATTGAGCTATGCAAGGAAATTGTATACACCTTGGAAAAGTGGGCATGAAGAATCTCCTAACTTTCAATCACTTTTCAAAAGTTTGTGACCCACTTTGGGTTTTCCTCTTCTGGCCCAGACTTGGGTCCTCTCTCTTTGTTCTTCCTTCCCTCCCTTTCCTCAGTGTTTTGTTTAATAGAGTTTACCAGTGTTCCATCATTCTAAAGCATATTTTGAGCTACATAAGAGGCTAAGAACTAGCATACCAAGCCACTTGGCACAATCAATAAGCACTTTGGAAGGACATCAAAATCTGGGCATTACAATCTATCCAGTATTATTTCCCAGTACTGCCCTGTCAACAGACTGACATACCTATTGGCCCATTATGTCATGGCCCCCTTATTTTGGGAATTGCCCCCCACCCAGGGGCTTTGCCCAAAACTTAAAATTTGTCCAGGTTTTGTGGATTGCATTTAGAGCATCTCCAGCGGTGCTCAGTATGTGACCCTGCGAAAATATTTTTCACATCCAAGTTTAGTTATGTACTCTTTTGCAACCCCACCAATAAAACTGAAACGGGGACAGCAAATAGCTGGGGGACTACTAATAACACACCACCTGGACCAATCAGAAACAGTGAGTAGCAGTTAGATCATATTTACTATACTCTTTTTTGCAGGTGCACAGCGCTGCTGAGCCTTTTACCAGCCACGGCAATCTGAGCAATTATGCTGAGCCAAAACCATTTTCCTGAGTCAAACCGGCATATGTTGGATTTTCTTCATCTATTTTTACTGTGCAGGATCACATACTGACCACCGCTGGAGATGCTCTTACACCCCTTTCTCATCTGGCCAGGGTGAACCAGCACCCACACTGGTACCTCCACCTTCTTCTTGGAGTGAGGGCCTCTTAGTGGCCAAATGAACCCAAGAAATGTTAAGCAGTTTTGGTGGGGGCATTGTTGTTGATGAGTGGGGGGACTGAAAACCTTGACTAGTTGGGGAGAAGAAGAAAGTTCAGTAATCTCTTGATGCATGAAACTTCAATGGGGTATCTATCACTGGAAACTTTGGGTTGCTGTATAACCAGAACCCAAGGGGGAAAAGGATATTTTGTATTCACAGGTTTCTGGGATTTCTGTGACCACTAACAAGTACTCACATGGTTGTCAAACCATGCATATATGGGAGATACCCAACACTCTGTGAAGGCCAAAGGTGTAGAGGGATGGGCCAACCTTTTGTTAGAATGTTGAATGCATGAATGTTGGGTTTACGATTAGGAGTTTAAATGGTACTTGAACACTGAGGGAACTGACCCCATCTCAGTTTAGATGAAAAAATTCTATAGCAGTTAGGTTTTGTCACTGGAAAGGAGAAATGGCAGTTGCATGTGTAAATGTTGCAAGGGATGGAAGAGCTACAGGTTAGGTTAATGAGCAAGTTGTAAATTTCAGTGATGAGGAATTTCAAGGAATTGGTAAATGGATGATTTTTCAGAATCTACCTTGAGGTCCTTCTTGCAGAATTCCAAACACATTTCTTATCCATGTGCTCCCCTGTTTATTGCTTTTACCAGGTTATTAAAAAGGGAAAAACAATTTGGCCTATACAGGTTTCGAACCTGTGACCTTCGCGTTATTAGCACGACGCTCTAACCAACTGAGCTAATAGGCCGCTGTAGATTGCATGATCCCATCTTAACAAGTTTCCTAGATATAGAGGAAATTATGTTAAGAAAAAATGGGTTTTAGAAATAGGAGCCATTGTGTTTTTGCTGAAAGTTAATTTTCATAATTTCCAATTTCAAGTGGGATTTGCAGATCAGGTAGTTTATTGACCGGATGCACTTTGCATTATTATCTATGGAAATTTGCCCCAAAAGAAAAATTCTAAGGCTGCCAATGTAAAGGTTTTTTCTTTTTTCTTTTCTCCATTCCAGTGACACAACCACCCTTTTTCTTTCTTTTTTCCCTTTTGTTTTGGTTTGTGCTGGGAAGTGGTATTACACTGCCATAGCATATTGAAGTCACAAATCTCATGAAGTCTGGAAGCCAAGATTAATCTCAGTCACAATGTAGCAACCGTTCAAGAGACATAAAAAATAATTTAAAAAATTAATACCATCATTATTCAAGCAGGAACAAGATTGCAAGGGTAGACTTCATTTCATTTTTAGCTTCTCACTATGAAGGCAATCATCTAAAACAAGGGCGTAGAGAGGGCAGTGTATATCAGTAGTAGTATAGAAATGAATTTGTGATTCAAATCCCTTTGGTTTCATGTTGGTTCTGTGAAGAGACAGACTTTACAGTGATCATGTGACAGAAAACTCTGGGACTAATAAAAACACACCTAGGATAAGACAATCATCTGGTTTGGCAAAATTGACCGATCTCGAAAGGAGTTGGCATTACAACCTAGCTTCTAAACTGAGTGTATGGGAATTATCTTACTTTGGGAGGGTAATGTACTCTCTGCCAAGGCGTGCTGGGCTGGTGATGACAAATTTGATTCTCAAGTTCATAATCTTTGGACATTGTCCCCGTGGATACTGACATAGCCTTCTCCTGAAAGGGAGCTCAATGCATTGCGAAGCTGCAACTCGACATTCAAATCCATACTGGCATTAGATAAAAGTCTCAGATGAGTTAAGGCAAAAGAGAGCAGACAGAATAGCAAGCAGGCCAATTTGGCACAGTACAGAGATAGAACTCACATCTTGCAAGCTCACATCCACAGTGCTTTGCTTCCGCATATCCTCCAAAAGCTGTGGATTCATTCAAAGAACCTGAATCAGTGAGCTGATTTTGACATGAAACATAGATATACTGATCTCAATTGCTCCATTATCTTGTTACAGGTAAACCCATGGTAAAAAGGTTGGGAATTTTCAGGTACATAATGATGAGAAAATTAGTGGGTGGAAATCTTCGGTACCTGAGGAACTTTCGCTGGGGGACTGCCAAGAGGTAGTTTCTCAGCAATAAGGGTCCGCAAGGCAACTATCAAATTGGCACGTCGGGTTCGCTCACTTGCAGACACTCCAGTTGTGATGAGATCCATGTCAATTGTGCCTGTAGTGAAGGCCCCCAAAAGGCATATTTTACTTCATGTGAAGGAACTGCACAGCAGATAGAAGCTTTCCTGTGTTGAGTTTTACCTGTAGCATGATCAGTAGCAGACTGTTGCAACGCCACTTCAAGTAATCGTACTGCCTCAGCCGCATCACATCGCTCAACCTGTCAGATATAGCAATCCATGTTTTGAGGAAATAAGCCAGCAATATAGCAGACTTCAACAAAATTTGATCTGTTGGCACTGCCCACTTGTTTGAAGCCATTAGATAAATCAAGGTTAGTGTATGCTTGTGACTACTTTGAATGTGTGCCACAGACCAGCACATACAAACCCAACCAAGATTTGCAAGAGAGATAGAAAGAAAGAGATTGTATGGTCGCACCACTTCAGAGAAGCGTATCCGGGCCAAGGCTTCACTGATGCGGATCATGCTTTCTAACTGCCGTGGTGTGGCAGTTATTACCTGTGATTAAAAAGTAGATCTTGTCACAGATCAAATGCAAACAATAATGCACATCTTGAGAATATCTCAATGCAGAAAGTACACTTGTGACACCCAATTTCAGCATTCCAAGGCATCAAATTGGTGCCACAGTATGTAACTGCCTTGCCCAACAAAACACTGAGGAAATATCCTTGAAGGGCATGGATTCCTGTAGATGTATACTCAAAGGTCAAGTGGTATATCAAGCAAATTTGACATACCTTCTTGCTGCTTCCTGGGAAGTTGCCCTTGCGACGCATGGTAACATATCCATTGACAAGATCATCAGCAGCTTCAGACGATAATGTGGGGTGCACATGTTGACGCGCATATGTGATGTATGCTGTAAGAGTGGGAAGATCTAGAGCCTCCTGCTTTGGAGCCTGCATAAACCCCCACCAATTCAGGATAAAAAATTAAAGTCATTCATAACTCAAGTTTATCGTTCTGGCTCACAAGTACATTTCTAGCTTTGAATGCCCCATTGCAGGATAAGGAAAAATTACTCCTAGCAAGATATGAGGACTCATTTTCCATTAAACTATGCAGAGATATCATTACAAAGCAACCCAAGTACAATAGTATCATTACAGCTGTATACAGATGTTGACAAGACTTGAATCGATTCATAGGATTGTGAGAAATGCTAGTCTTTGTTGCACCCTCCAGCTCTAGATTTTCATAATTTGATTGAAATTACCTTTCAAAATACACAGGATAATGGGGGGCAGTAAAGGACCTCAGGAACTTCGTAGTGCAAGGCAACAAGATGCCTGGCAAGGCGGCGATCATTTTGTTCATCTGGTTTGTCTAACACCAGATATATCAAATCGAATCTGCTTCCACAACAAGATCACAGTGCTCATGCATGAGTGGTCTCCTTCAATACACAATCAAGAGATTGCCAACAGTGAAGATGGGAGTATCCAAAAACTATACTGACAGCATCAAGTACTGCAAACATACCAAGTTCCAGAGGAATGGAAGCACATGAACCACTGATACCACATTGTTTTGCAGATGAGACAGGTCTAGTCAATATTGCCATCAAGTACAACATGATTGAATTCACATGAGGATAAACACTAGCACCTTGAGAGGAGGGTGGGAGGAAGCTGAATGTTATCAATAACGGAAAGGCGTGGATTGTAGCGGGACCCGCTGGGATTAGCACATGCTAACACAGAAGTGCGGGCATTCAGTGTTGCAATGATACCTGCCTTGGCTACAGAGACTGTCTGCTGCTCCATGACCTGCACAAGGTATCTCAGCATTAGTCTTGACCAATTTCTGTTTGCTAGAGGGAAAAAGCTCAACGTGTTATGAATGGCTTGTTCAGCTGAAATTTCCCAACATGTGCAAAGGAGTATGTAATGACGAGCCAAAGGATAAAAGTTGAGTACCTCATGGAGCATACTACGAGCATTGTCTGACATTTTATCAAACTCATCAATGCAACAGATGCCACGGTCACTCAGTACGAGTGCGCCACTCTCTAGAACCTGCAAGATGTATGCCAATAGACATTGCATTACAGGTAATCCATACTAAAAGTCTGCACTCCTTTGTGCAGAGCCCATGATGTGAAGTACATTCCACAAAAGCACTGCAAGATAGGGTTGAAGATTACAGTTTCCCGGGTCTCAGGATCCTTGGCAACATATGCCGTCAATCCTACAGCTGAGCTTCCTCGCCCACTGGTGTAGATGCCTCGAGGTGCAATTTTGTGCACATATTGGAGCAGCTGAGATTTGCTGGTTCCAGGGTCACCAACCAATAGCACGTTCATGTCTCCTCGGAAAGAAGCCCCTGATGACAATTTCTTGACAGACCCACCAAAGAGCTGCAACAGGAAAAAAAAATTGCAGAAATGAATAAGCAGAATTAGTAAAAAAACCATTCCAAACATGCTTGTTGAAAAAAGTTCAAAAGCTCAACAGCAAAACCTGAGAGTATATCAGGAGCTGCAAGACATACCTGACAAAGAAGCCCCTTTTTAATGTCTTCAAGCTCCCAAATGCTGGGAGCCAGTGATCTTGTCAGGAGCTCATAGATGTGAGGCAACTTTGAAATCTCTTTCAACTTTGCAATCTGCATGGTTTTTCATGAATATGTCAAATGGTTCATCACAGTCCAGGAATTATTTTGTTCAACACTAGATGTATAAGCCAATCATAAAAGCTAACCAAAGGGCAACATACCATATAACTTGCTAGCAGTGCACCTCAACTTACCTTTGCTTCATTTGCTGCATCTGAGCTATCACCCTCATGAAATGATGCATAATTGTCACTCTCCCTGTTTCTCTCCAATGGATCTTCAGCTTGCATTCGGGACTTTTCAGCCTTCTTCAAATGAACACAGTCAATATATGTCTGCCAACAACACACCAAAAATACAAAGTGACAAGTCTGGATTTTTCAATGTCAAAACATCTAACCTAAAGCAATCACAAGAATCTGATTAGCTTGGATGCCAGTGTTGCCTAACTGAGGATTATGAATGCATAAGATTAGGCACCTTGTAAAGTGACTTCAGTGTCCGTTGGTTAGGCCCAACACGAACGGCCATAGCTTTGAATACCCCCGTCACCTGAACCAGAGTCCAGAGGTGCAACACAGATAATCAGTCCTCACTATGGGCTTCTCTGTTGCAGAACAACTTTGCATTTTAGTCTACAACCCTAGGATAACGTCCCAACAAAATCTCAAGGGTCACACATACCTCAATGCGATCCCCAGGCTTAGCTGCATCAACCATGGTGTTGTACAAGCACAGGCTTACAGTATGTGGGGTTTCGCCTTCAGGGATGGCATCAGGTGTTTCTTGCAGCCGAACTATTTGCTTGTTTGCAAATCTGCAAACCATAAACCATGTCATTGAACACTACAATCCACTGATTGCTGTCTAGTGCACATGTGCGAGTGCAGAGAAAATCACACAAAATACTTTATAGTAACAATTGTGTCAGTTCTGGCTGAATCCAAACAGACATGACAGGAATCAGTGCACTCATAACCTAGTGAGTTCTCTCAACAAAAAATCAGACCAACACCTTCATCTAAGAGATTGCAGAGAAATATCCACAATAATGCATTGACAGTAATAGTTGTGTCAGTTTTTGCCATACCTGCTATCTGGTGCAAAGGCAAGATAGATACAGAGATGAAAAAGTCAAATGACTTACGTGCATCGGTTGTGTATGAGAGCGAGAGAATTTCGTGCTGCACATTCAGGCTTTTCACATCTTGTCGGTTCCTCAACCCTCCCTACACATAGTCATCAATCCTCTTAGAAACACCTGTGAACATTGGGAAGCATTAAAGCCTGCACTCCCCATCCTCACATTGCAGTCTATACCCATGGGCTTTATTGCATGTGGCAATTTCTCAAGTACTAATCCCAATCGCAATTTGTATCACTGCAATTCTCTGTCACAGCCGCCAGTTTGTGCTTGAAGAGCTTCTGCATGAAGGGCCCAGAGAAGAACACAAGATTTGAGGCCAGACAAGACATGTAACAAGAAAGGTGAGCCAGAAGCTGATCATTCGACTATAGGTGATTGGCTTACCTTTGATAACTTGAAGCATCTTGGGTGAGTGGTTGCATACTAAACACCTGAAGAAGGCCTCCTTGATTTCTGGAATGATGGAGCTGCACCGAATTACCATCCCCTTCACTGACACCAACTTGTCTATGTCTGCAAATACCCATAGCAGACACTTAATTGCAGCTCAGATTTGTGAAAACTATTCTTCAAAAGATCTGGCTTCAAGAGAATGGTATGCAACATGGAAAAAATGGAAACATGCAATTTTCTGGGCAACTGTACCTGAGGGATTGAGGTCCCGCATGTTAACAGAGTCCCTAAGGTTGAAAGGTCTAGCCTAACAGTCCAACATGAACATGAAGTCAGCAAGCAGACAGTGGGGATGAACAACTGCAGATTTATGATCAAGTTCTAGAGTTTACAATCTGACAACAAATTGACAAACAAGAAAACAAGGAAGCCACAATTCTGAAGAACAAAATCAAACCAAACACAATACAGGAGCAGTTTGAACAACAGTGACAGTCACATGCACATTGAGAGGCCTTCAACAACATCTACAGCATTGACCAGCTACTGTAACATCACCATGGATGTCATCAGCTACTGGTAATTGGCCTCTGGAGGTCAATAGCATACAAAACCAGTGCAGAGAAACTGAGTTGCAGCTGGACATTGGTCCAGTTGACAGTGAGGATTTTTCTCACATTACTCTTTGCATCAGCATATCCAAGAATTGAGACAGTTGAAGAAACTGGCAGAGAAGCAGAAAGATCACAAACCTCAATTGCCTTCTCATAGTCTGGTTTGATTTTAACTGCTTCCTCCAAGCAAGCAACGTCCAGAAGAGGTATGATGTCAAGTGGGTAGCGCACAATTTTTGAGTACAAATCTGGATCATGTTCATAGACATTTGAAGCATCGATGTTCAATGTATCCTCCTCTCTCTCTGTTGCCTGATAATTGGAAGAAGCATGTTGTGCACCTGATTGTTAGCACATGAATAGTGAAAGGGGACATATCCTTGACATTCACTTTCATAACACCACCACCACCACCACCAACCCTCAATGGTGTCTTGCAGAATTGCAGAACCTAACTGGCAACAACTGATTGGTTCCCTATGCTTTGTAGCAAAACCCCAAACCCCACCTGCTCTATCAGCTGAATGTATTTCGCCTCCATATCTTCAGGGCTTGTTCTGTAATTCTGGAGGAAGCGGGCAATTGCATTTGTGACATCTGGCACATTGATGTTGGTGCCCCAGACATATGAGAGAGTGGTAGGTCCATCTTCTGCATCAGATGATGGTCGTGCCTGGAAAGAAACACAAAACCAAAAGAAACTGAGGCCAGCATTGCATGATAAGGACAAAGAAGCACCATCAAGCAGATTGTCTTCCATCACCTTCAGACCCTCAATGCATGGTAAGGAAATAAAACTGGAACAAAAAAGAGCAGGAAATTGTAGAACCTGTGGACCCACTTACATCCATTGGATCCCGAGAAGTCGAGCGTCGTCGCCGTCTAGGCCTGCCTGTGGAACCTCCTAGATCACTTCTCTGGTTTTGGAAATACTGTGGTCTTCACCAGGAGTTAAGAAATTCCAGATGAGTGAGTGGGTTGCGAGTTGCTACCCATTTTGCAAGACATAGGTAATGCCTTCTATAGATGATGGCAGATTACGATGGCGAGCACTCTGTTGTCCTTTAATAAAAGAGAAAGTTTCATCAATGCAAACGGAGAGAATGGGTGGATGGGTGGGGTTTAAGGTTTCCTGAAGATGATGATTATGAAGGATACGTGCCACGGTTGAAAATAGGAGTGCCAGGAGTGCCAGGCGTGGCCATATCATAAGGAGAACTGTAGCCTGAGTTCGCAATGCTGGGAGAACGACTTCGTCTGCGAGCTGTGGTGGTGCCATTTTCCCTCTCTCTTCTACCCCCTCCTCGCGTGGCGGATGCCGGCGTAGTACTAACCCTCCCGTTGCGTCGTGTCTCTGCTGAATACGGGGTTTCCCCTCGTCGGTGAAAAATTGGGGAAGTCATCGGAGGAAATGGCGACGACACTCCTGAAAACCCAAGACACAAAAAGCAGTCTCAAGATTTGATTTCCCCGTTTGCCACCCAAGAAGTCCTCCCCTCTTCTACGCAAACAAACAAATTAAAAAGAACCAGAAAATGAAAACAACAAGAGTGTAAACAAAAAGTTCAAGACCTTGTGAAAGGCGACCGGGAGAAATAGAGGAAGTGGGTGCTGCTGCTGCTGCAACATCCCTCTGCTCCTGCTCTTCCTCCATAACTGCTTCCCTGCTGCTTGTAAAGCTCTTGAAAGTCACTACGACAAACCCTTGGACATTCAGCGCTGGGAGATGCACAACGGAATTCCGCGCGAGTTCTCGACGACGCGACGAGCGCTTTCCTCGTCCAGAGAATGGCGGGAACTGGCCTAAATCATTTCCCGCCATTTTTGCATATTATACAACCCTGTATGTATTATGTACTATACTAATCTGTATGTATTTGTGTACAGGCTACTAGGTAACCAACTGCAGGGCGCTGGTTACCGGACATCGCCGTCTCTAAGGAGAATCCGTCCAGACGGCCTCTTTTCATCCACGCAGAGAGCGGTTATGACATTTTCTTCTATTCGAAGACTGTATCTGGTATTCATCCATGCTGAGAGCGGTTCTCAAATCTTCATCCATTCATTGGGCTAATGAGACCTGAGGGTGGTACCTTGTGCTAGCTTAGTAGGTTGCCGATGATGAAGTGTAGGTTGAAGGTTATGGACAGGGTAACCCTGTGCACCCGAGCTGGTTATTGCCATAACTCATTATGCATATATCCTAGCTCCTTCAACCTTGATTCCTTGCTTGCAAGCAGCACCTCCTCCTCCGCATCAATTGCTACAAAGATCAACAGAAAGGTATCAAACATGATCCCAGTCCTTTCATAGCCATTTAGCTCACTTCTCATGTTTAAACGAGGGTTGGGTAGTTATTAGCAACTCCACCAAACCCCCGTTGGGTATCAAGGCAATTTTTAGGGACGATGACCATAGTTCTCAAAAAATCAAATACCTGGTTCCAATATATAACCACAGTTATCACAAAGTAAAATACCTAGTTCTGATATCCAACTATGATTCTCAATTTTTAGGGTTTAGGGTTCTAGGTTAGGGGTTTTAGGTTTTGGAAATTGGACAACAAAATGTACCTAAAACAAGAGTTTCGAAAGTTGTAGTGTCATTATGTAATGTGTCACCATCCTCATCTTCTACAACCGGACGTGAAACATTATACTCGTGATATCGGACGTGAAACATTATACTCGTGATATCGTAAAGAATTGATCTTCTTCTAGAAGTCCCAAGTACCTCCCTAGGATGTCATTGTCAGCAGCATTTGCATTTCTACAAACATAGGTGTTGAAAGCAACAAGTGGTGGTCCAAGTCTGGAATTGCTGGAATATGACCATGTTTTTCAAAACTTTTATCATTGTGAGATGCAGGTAGCTTACCATTGAGAGTGACCGCATCTTTAGCCATTGCCTCCCTTAGACCCTCCCTTGCTTCCTGTAAAACAAATAGCAAAATAGGCACAGAAAAAGTGATTTTCACAAAAAAGGTTTGATCAAGTTATAAAGGAAGATGACACCATTGACAAAGTATTAGAACATAATAAAAGAATAATGCCAAACATAATTGAAACCCAAAATGGGTTTAGGGTTTATGTCTATTTTTCATTTTCTCTTTCTCTATTTCTTATGTTGCTGGCTCATATTGAGGAAAAGTGTTATTTGGTCCACAATTGCAAATGGTGCACATTCAAAAGCCAAATCATCCACCGTCTGTATCACATGAAAGCCACCCAAAATTAGACCCAAACACACATCACATCAATGCTTTAAATTCCAACAAAGAACTAAAGAAAAGGAGAGATAATCACACATTTGTTCTTGGAGGTACAAAAAACAACACTTCTGCAAGCCTTTTTTTTTTTGGTGTATTTGTTGCCCTGCCTATTAACTAAACTACTTGTTTTATTCTGCTTCAAACTCACCCTGTTAAGATCAGTCTCCCCCTTGTTTACACAAAACACTCCTCATGGTGTGACCATAGAAAGTGGGTCAAACTTATCCAAATATCTCTCCACTGACAGCCTCATCTTGGCTCACATCAATAACATAAAAACATTGTCAGCTTTTTAGTGTAAATCTAAGTCCTACCCAATGCAAAAGCCAAAGCTTCCTATGGGTTTTATTTGCGACGAGAGTGTGTGCGGTACTTACAATACTTTATTTTCCTTACAGAACATTATTTTCCTTTTTTACATATAATCAAAATTGATTAATTTCGCTTGTTCCTTGGATTTATCCAAAGTGTATGGTTTCAAGTGGTATATATATATATAATATAAACTTATAGTATGATGATATTAAATAGACCATGATGAGACGAATGGATGACCGAACGGATGGATAGATGGATGACGAGACAAATGGATGAAATGATGTTTCATTTTACGTTGTTTTTTAATATATGTAATCAAAATTAATTAATTTATCTTGTTCCTTGGATTTATCCAAAGTCTATGGTTTCAAATGGTATATATATACATATATAATAGAAACTTATAATATGATGATATTAAATAGACCATGATGGGACGGATGGATGATGAGACAGATGGATGAAATGATGTTTCACATCATGACATCCTTTAATATATGTAATAGTTTGAACCCCATGCCTAATCACAGGTGCGTGTGTATTTGATGGTACATATTACAAAATTAGTGAACAATAAAAAGGAAAAAAGAACATTGCTAGTATTGTTAGGAAAAGGATTAAAAAAAAAATGTATGAATAGGACACCCAAACAAATCTCTACATGTCGCAACCTCACTTTGGCAAAGTGTGGGGGTGAAGCCCAACACTCCCAAAGTTGGGGATTTGGTGTCACAACCCCACTTTGGCAAAGTGTGGGGGTATAGCCCAAACTCCCAAAGTTGGGGAGTTGGAGTCCTCCGGGACTCCCGAATGTTTAGAGTTCGACAGCAAGGCCCAAAACACCTCGCATTGGGGTGTTCTTGGTGTCATTGGAAAGGTCTTGAAGCGTAAATATCGAAAATGGCCTCGCATTGGTCATTTGGACATCTGCAGCCCAAGTTATAAGCAAAAGAAGGGCCGGGAGTCAAACTGGCAGTTTGACTCTCGACCACTAAAAGTCGGGAATCGACCTCTTCCCAATGTCAGAATTGAAATTGCAACATAGCGTTGGAAAGATCTCGACGAGGGCTACAACTTTGTTTTAGACCTCGTTGCAATCAGACTTGGCAGTCGGGAGTTACGAGCTCCCAAAGTCCCGGGACTCCAACCGGGACAATTTCGGGACAATTTCGGGACTCCAACTTGGGAGTCCCGAGAAAAAGAATCATTTGGATGTAGCCTCGGCGGTGACACGCAGAGAATACTATATGGGGGAAGGTGGTGGCTTCCCCCGAGTCCGGGCCGTGGTGAGTCAAGTAATCCAAGTTGCCCGTGGCTTGTCCCAACACCCAAGGGTGTTCTCGAATGTGAACTAACCCTCTTATGGTTGGTTTTGGATGCAAATTCATGTTTGATCTTCTAGTCCATCTTCCTAGTCTAATCCCGGGATTTCTAACACGCCCCTCTACCCCTCCTTAGTGCTGGAAGTCGGGAGCGCCCTTCAAGTCCCAACTTTCCACAACTCAACATAGTTGGACCCTCAAGTGGGTTCAACCCGGGACTTGGGAGTGCGTCAAATTGCCAATAATAGCATAAGGTAAAATAACTTTTAATAACGAAAAATAACCAACAATAGATTCACTTAATCAAAACTAGCCTAAGATAAAATAATTTAGAATAATCAAAACTAATTTATAATAGCTATAAATAGCCTAGAGTGAAATAATTTATAATAGCCAAAAATAACATAAAATAGCCATAAATAATTTTAAAAACCATAAATAACCATAAATAATGTAAAATGAAACAATTTAGATTAATGAAAAATAGCCTTATAATAGCTAAAACTAGCCTAACATAGGTAGTATTATTATATTAGCAAAAATCTTATCCATTTATTAAATTTTTTTTTTTCAAAAAAATGGTCATTAAAATGTTATTGAATAATGATATTCAAAAAAAAAAAATTGTTCAAATGATTTTACACTTCAAAAGAAAATAAATGTAATTATGTACATTATTGAAACTTTTTTAAAGGTAAACTTGAATCATTTCATTTGGAAATTTTTTTAATAAGATATGAATTTTCAAGTTTATGTTTTTGTAATGTTTAAAATGAAATATTTGATAAATAGAATCCAATGTAACATATTATCACAATAAATGGGGTGACTTAATGGTAGGGGTGTTTGCCTCCATTCTAAAGGTCAAGGGATCAAACTTTATAAATGGTATGTGAATGGTCAACAGTGGTAAATTGATCGAATATTTTCCTATTTAGTTTCTTAAAATAAATGCCTAGGTTGATTATGTGGCCTATGTACCTAAGTTACGTTTTTAACCTAACCTAAGTAGTGACACATGTAAATAAATCATAGGTTGAAAATCATGAAATTATCAATAATATTATATATTAAATAATTTAAATTTAATTAATTTTCATGTTGTCTAATTAATTAATTAGTAAGAATGGTTCGGTAAATTTGTATTTCACTTAAGAGTAACCTTGTTTCACTAAGTACTAATGAACCAATTCATTGTCCATAACAACTAGTTTTCATTCACTAAGGGGTTGATTAGTTGCACCATGGTAAAAGTGTCCAAATTCACTCAAAATCTAGTGAAACCCAGAATGAACTAAGACGCAATTTGGTGTAGTGGTAAGACCCTTCATTTTTTTCAATCTATTCAACACCTGTTTTAAGCACAATCTTGCACCATAACCTTGTCATGTCATGTTCATGTTTGCATATGTTAGCATAATAAACATTATAAAATATCGTGTTTGTCGAAACCACACTACCCTGTAATTAAAACTCAAAAAACAACTCATATATAATTGTTATGCAACTATCCCTTGGGTATTACAACTACTATGCAATTATCCTTTTAAAAATACGGTGTATTAATAAATAAATTGCCACATCAGAAAATCAACTAATTGTATTATAGTTGCAAGTGAATTGAAAATGAGTCTTCTATACAATAATTTATACACATTGTACATACATATGTAGTCAACCATGTTTGACTTTTTTAGGACTTGCATTGTAATTGCATGTGGTAACTACTTTAAAATTATTCTAAATGTGTCACTAAAACAACAATTATGTTGTAACTAATGTACAATGTACATACATGCAATCATGCCATGTGTCCTGTCACAACCTTAACTTTGGGCTCACGACCAAGGCAAAAGGGTCACAAGGGTGTCAAGGCAAGAGGAAACCCGGGAATCAAGGCAAGAGGAAACCCAGGAGTCAAGGCAAAGAAGCCGCAAAGGTGTGGGCCAAGAAGAAGCCCGAGACAAGGAGAAGCCCAAGAGTCACATCACATACTTCTGGGAATGTTAGAAACTGTTAGGGAGTATGAGGGAGTGAACCCTCACACTCCCAAGGCAACTCCCACTTTGGGAAATGGACTCCCGATGGACTCCCAAAACTTCAGAGAGGGATTTCAGGGGTCAAAACTCAATTTCTTGTAGCGTTGTTTATATCATTGGAAAGCTCTTGAAACGTAGATGTCTAAAATGGGCTTGCATTGCTCATTTGGACTCTAAAACACAAGTTATGGCCAAAAGAAGGGCCGGGAGTCAAACTACCAGTTTGACTCCCGACCACTAAAAGTCAAGAATCACCTCGATTTCCTTACGTGCAGGTGGCGTGCCACATATTGTTAGAAAGCTCTCGATGAGAGTTATAACTTTGCTTTAGATCTCATCTCAATCCGAGGTCTGCTTGCAAAGTTATGGGGCTCCAAAGTTGCAGGACTCTCAACTTTAGCAGTTTCGGGACTCCCACTTGGGAGTCCCGGGACAAAAAGCCATTTGGATGTGGGCCCTGTGGAGAGGCACAGAGTATACTATAAGGGGGAAGGTGATGGCTTCCCCCAAGTCCGGGCTGTGGTGAGTCTAATGTGTCTGTGTTGCCCATGACTCGTCTTAGCACCAAAGGTGCCTCAACTATGCACTAACCACTTTGTGTGGGTTGTGTGTAGGCCCATGTGAGTGAGTGAAGCTTCTCAACTCTTCCTAGTCCCATCCCGGAGCTCCAACACACCCCTCTACCCCTCAAAGTGTTGTGAGTGAGGGAGCGTACCTTAACTCCTCCCTCTTCCGTTGTTTCCTCGTTAGGCTCACATTTGAGTCCTTCAAAGAGTTGGGAGTACGTCATGTCCATATCTCCACCACCTATTATGGGATACATTTGTAACTAATTTTCGATTATGATTCCCATTAATAAAATTAGTATGGTCACTAGTGTGCCACTACTAAAGTATTATTCTTCAACTATGTTATGATTATGATACAACTACTTATAATTTAATAAGATACATATTCATTAGTTATTTATATCCTCATCACATGTGTTTCATTTTGAGTGATTTAAAAAATTATGGGAACGTTACCTTAAATTTTAAAAATTATTTTTGAAAAGAAAAGAAAAATGAATAATGAAAAAATAACAAGAAGATAAATAAGTTTTCCAATTTACAAAACATGTTTTTTTTTCTTTTTGGACTCCTACTTTCAAACCTCATAATTTTTGTATTTCTTATTCATTTTAAACAATTTAAAGTGGTATAGGAACATCACCTAAAGTTTTACAAATCATTTTTGAACTTTAATAGTAACAAAACAACATACAAGGAATTTTTTAGGTGTTTGAGAACTGGCCTTTGTAGCACTTGGTGGTTTTTTTTTTTTGAATTATTGACCCCCTTTACTTTGAAAGGCCATAACATTTTCCAAAAAAAAAATTTTG
>Ga0209611_10001107_pt1 | contig 44658 bp, 37 predicted proteins | sample S1TSphgellanicum_3_FD_187693 | JGI IMG/M metagenome (GOLD analysis project Ga0209611, IMG submission 187693) | Host-associated microbial communities from peat moss isolated from Minnesota, USA - S1T2_Fc - Sphagnum magellanicum MG (SPAdes) (version 2) | ecosystem: Host-associated > Plants > Peat...
ACCCCTTGTTTCATTGGGGGGGGGGAATATTCCCACATATATATTTACCTACTACTGGCCAGGTGGCACCCAATGATGTAGCGGGTCTGTCTAACAACCACTTTTGGGGCTTTTTATCAAATTATCGTTTTTTGGGAGTTTACAATATCTCTTTTTGTGGCTTTTAATGGGTCTACTTTAATTAATTGGCCATATAATGAACAAAATTCAGGTAAACTTTGTGAACTTAAATATTAAATGTAATTATATGGTTAACTAATATTTGATGACATTGATTATTATCTTTGTTTTTCTGGAACAAATTTTGTGGTCTTCTCAAAAAAAAAAAAAAAATTGGGAATTTTTTTGTGAATTTTGTTTCTTTAAGATATTTGATTAATCTTTTCTTTTTCGGGAAAATTTCACCAATTTTTTTTATGTCACAAAAATTGACAAAAAAACACTTTGACCAAGGAATAGTAACTAATGTCCTAATTCAATTATCAATAACAAGGATTAATGAATTGTAAATGAGAATTGAAGGTTCGTCAAAACAAATATGGGGAAATCAAAAGGTAAACTTCATTAATTAATATTTATGAATTTTAAATAGAATTAATTTATATTTTTGTTAAAAATTCATTAATATTGCTTGAAAAATGTAGAATAGTCCTAAAGTTGTGATTAAGCTCTCTCTTTTTTTTCGTGGCAAAGTTTCATAATCTTTTAACAAAAAAAGGCATGCAAATGCCCTAAAAGAAATACCAAATTGGGTTAAATCAACCACCCACATTGAACCATTAACCATTTGGAAAATCTATGATTTCTGTTTCGCACTATGAATAGTTATTTATCCCATTCATTGGTTGGCACCTCCCATCTCTCGATCTCTCTCTAGACAAGAGGTGCCACTATTGCACTCCACATCTCCTTTGCCTCTCTTGCACGATTTAACATCCATTATCAACCATTGCCATCCATAATGTAAGTTTTGGAGAACAAATCATCATCTATTTTCAAATGACAAAAGAAAAATTGAGAATAGGTTAAGAAGATAAATGTTGTGTTTTTTAAGGTTTTGTCATGAAGCAACATGAAGAAAAGATTTGTGAAGTCTTCATATTAAAGGAACAAAGCGAGTATTGGAAATTCAATCTTGCAAGTTAGATTTGGGTTTAATTCAAAAGGTCTTGTTAAAGCTTTTTAAATGTTGCATTTGATGATGCACCTTGCTTGTTTTTGTCCTTGTGTAGTTATTGAATGTAGTTAGTTTTGGCACAACAATAAACAATAATGGCAAATTTGAGCAAAAGTAAACCAAAAATTTATATTATAAGCTTTCCAAATACATGCTCACATTCTTTTTAAATTATCTCTTTGTTCCAACATTGTAAATCACTTTTACATCTTTGTGTGTTTTTCCTTAATAAGGTCCCACTATTTTTTTTGAACTTGTCAAAGTTTTTTTTTACTTTTGATCCCTTTACACATTGATTTTTTTTTGTTACAATTTTTAGAATTCAAATAGGGCTACAAAAAACCCATTTTTAAAATTTTTAATAACTTAGTTGCAAGATATTCAATTCAAATCTTGTTAACTACTTTTGTTCCTTCCTTGTTTTTGGCTATGGCACACCTTTGTTTACCATTCAACATCAAGTTCAAATTTTTTTTCCAAGTTTGAGTTGCTGAAGTTGATCCAAATGTTGAATGTGTCAATGTCAATGTTATTTTTAAATATCAATCAATTTTTGCCATTACAACTCCTTTTTAATGTTATATTTTTTTATACAAACATCTTAATTTTTAATGACACACTTGACAATGCAATTATAAATATTGTTGAAACTACATTTGTGAACCAAAAAAAGAAAATGCCTAAAAGACTAAGTGGTAGCTTAATGTATTGAATCAAAAATGTTAAGCTATGTGGGGTTTTTTTGTTAGAATCAATATTTAATAAGGATGGGAGACTAAAATTGATGACATGTAAGATTTGTCTTACAATTGAAAGCAAGGATAAGTTGTTGGTGTAAAACTTGATTTTTGATCAAACATTCGAGCTTTAGAAAGTGCATAAATGTTAAACTTGGTGTTATAGTAAAAAAGTATTGTGTGTGTGAATTATGTGAAGAATGAAAAGAAATATGTGTGTTCAAATAATGATTAAGTTGTTGTTTTATTCACAAATGGGGACAAGGCAAAAAAATAAAATGCAAAGTTTATTACAAAGTGACATTTGCTCATAGAGGGTTCGCACATGATGGATTTTGAAAATTTCAAGTATTTGTTTTAAGTTTTTGAAAATGCCAAATTACCTTTAAAAACATTAGTTGAACATAATAAGGTGAAAAATGTCAAAGGTGATGCATCAAATTGTTTTCATTCCATCAAAGTCATTGTGCATAAAGTTGATTAAAATTTGAGGAGTTGAAACAAAATTGCAATCATGGACAACCAAAGTTGGTTTTCCATGCATGTATATCTGATTGAAGAGTGAAACAAAAACCTTATATTGTTAAATCTATATAAAGATAATATATATAAATAACACATTAAATAGGATGAGCTATATGACTATGGGTAACCTTGTTAAATTTGGAGGTCTAACAAAAAATGTAGTTAGAATATTTGTTTTGAAACACATGGGGTGATAATCTTTCAAGGTGCAAATATTAATTTCATCACACATTTCATGACTAAACATGCACCATTCTTTAGGTGACATAATGTGAATCTATTAACTAGTTCATGAATGTGTTCAAACTTTTTTTTTTTTTCCAAGAGACCATATTGATTGGTACATCATCAATTTTTTGTAACATTGGGCACCCCCCAATAGAAGTACCTTTTTCAACTTCAAGTTGCAAAATAAAAACAAATGTGTTCCTATGTGGCCCACCTTTTTAATTTATATACATGAGAATTGAACTTTGAACAAACCATATGGGGTAAATATAAGGTGTTGTTGGGAACATTTTAGGGAACTTGGGGAACTACATGGGAACAAAGGAAAAACAAAAACTCCATTCCTTCCCCCTTTTGCCCCCCGAAAATTAAAAAATTGAAACTTTCTTTAATGCATGTTAAGCATTTTCATTAATTGCATGAAATTTTTATTTCCAAAACTATTTGTCACCATTTTTGGCTTGAGCTAATGGTAAGGGCCCAAACTATGGGGCATAATGCAGTAGATTACATGGCACATTGCATGAATTTAGTTATGCAAACCTTAAGTTTTTTAGACTTAATGAGCAAAATTGAAACCATCTTTGCATTTATGAACAATTATTTTATTCATACCCCCAAGCAACATGATGTTGAACCACCAACTTTTTCAAAACTACAAGAAATCACAAATGTTTTATTGAAAAAATAAGTCCAAACTACCCCCTCCCCCTTTGATATTTTGGTCCCCCTATCCAACTAGACCAAAGTGCCCAATTCAGGAATGAAAAAAGTCAAAAGGAAGTGATATAGAGTGATCCAACCCTTGTAGAGACCAAGCTACACATTTCAAGGTCACATTCAAAGCCCTAACACTAGAACAAATGTGAGGATATGTAACAATCCTATTTGCAACTACTTTTACACCTACGCACTAATTTCACCAAATTTGGGAAGATTTGCAACTATACTACAACTAATGTGCAACTATTCACCAATTTCACCAAATTTTGGGAGGATTTGCAACTCTACCACGACTAATGTGCAACTACTATATTTTTCATCCTTCTATTTGAATATTTCTAAGATTATATTCATCCATGAATAAGCCCCCATGGTTCATTACTTTCATGTGTAACCAAAATTTAATCACAAATTGATCTATAATGTGTATTATAAGCATGATAAGCATACATATTTAGGTTCTACAATTAAAAATCTATTTATATTTTAGTATAAATTTATCATGAATATTATTAACATATTTGTAAAGGTTTATTGTAATTTTTATATGAAAATTAAAGGTATATTAAAGGTGTAAAATATGATTTAAGTTTCTATTTTTTACTACCAATAATTATGATGCAATTATTTAATATTTAATAATTATTAAACTAATATTAATAACTAAATAATATTTTAAATAATTATTTAATATTATATATATTTAAAATTGGAAATTAAAGAATTTAATATTAATTAACTATTCATGTAATATCAATAAAAAAATAAATAAACGAAATTTATTATTATTTATTCCATTATTGAAACTAAATATGAGTTAATAAATTAAATTTGATTATTATGTAATTGACATTTAATATTTAACCATCAATAAGTTTTATTTTTTATTAAATATTTTAGTACATATTTCATAATTAAATATTATTTATTTTTAATATTAACTAATTATTCATTTAATATTGATTAATCACTAAATATTTAATATTAAATTATTTATACTTAATTTTTTTAATTCATTCATTAAAATCAAATACTACTTGATAAAAAATTTTAATTATTAATTTATTGATTTTACATATTAAATATACTAATATTATTTACTATTTAGTTATTCATTAATATTAAATGATAATGAGTAAAATAAAATAATTATTTATTTATTTATTTACTCATTCAGATCAAAAATTACTTAATAAACTAGAATTAGTTATTAATCATGAAATATATTGACATGAAATATAAATGAATGATAATGATTAATATTTATTCATTAACTACATATTAATTAATTAACCAATCTATTAATTGTTTTAGAATTAAACATTATTAAAATTTAAACATATTATTATTATTTAATTATCCATTCAATATGAATTAAGTAATTATTAGTTGAAATGTAATATTCAAATAGATGCAATTAATAAATTAAAATTTGTTATAAATCAATTGATATTAAATATTACATATTACATAAATTAGGATTATTGATCAAACAGTTTGTCATTAATTAAGTACTAATTGATTAACCATAATTAGTTAATTAATTAATTAACTACTTATTAATGAATTATTAATATTATATAATTATTTATTTCATTTTTATATTTTATTTATTATTAAATAACTATTAATTAATAATTTATCATTTATATTGATAAATTTATTAATATAATTATTAATTAATTAATAGTCATTTTTAATTAATATTTGATGCCATTAAAACCTATTTTTATAATAGGTAGATAGGTAATGAGTAGATAAGTAGGTAGGTAATACGTAAGTAATAAGTAAATAGGTGGTAGAAAGTTAATGAATTAATTATTTAATTAGTGAATTATTTACTTATGGAGTTGACATAATTGGAAAGGAAACCAAATAATACATGATAAAAAAATCTAGTGACAACTTCTTTGTAAATTATTTGTTGCAATTCAATTTTTTATCGCATATTGTTTGGTTTTTTTTTCAAGTGTGTCAACTATATAAATAGATGCATCATGAATGCTAAAATACACAAGATGGCCAAATGGGATGAACCAATTAAAAAAGTTTAATCCTAACTTGGTTAAAATCCAAAATAAAATAAAACAAATTCATAAATGTCGTAAAACTTACCTACCTACTTATTTCAACCTATTTACTTACCTTGGCATACTTACCTACATACCTACCTACTTACTTAGGCCTCTTTACCTACCTACCCACTTAAGCCTATTTACTTATTTACTTATTTAAACTTACATATTTACCTACCTACCTAAACAACCACCTACTTATTTACCTACCCACCTCTTTTTATTTTAAACAAGTGAGGGCAACCTGTGGCTATGCCACTCCAGCCACACGTGGCACCTTGCCCGGCCCCCGCAGCGGCTGCCCTGGCCTATTTTTTCAAAGAATAGGAAGCAGGCGGCTCTTAGGGTCTGAAATATTTAAAGGACCTGAACCGGTGGTTCTTTAAAGACTCAAAAGCACCACCCAACACTGAACCGGACCTGTGTTCGGTTGTCGGTTCTTTTTCAATATGTCCGAAACCGAGAACTGCCAATCACGGTGCTTTGAAAAACATCAGAATCAAAGAACCGTCGGTCTAGGTTCTTGTTTCAAACTTCTTTTGAAAAACAGGAACAGACCCTCGATGGTTATCAGGTCGGTTCCCAGGATTCATAACAGCCGTTCTCCCAAACAAATCAAAGACGATTGTTATGAATCCTTGAAAAAAACAAATTCAGTGTTGGTGAATAAAAGAGTGCACGTGTATAAGGTCTAGGTCAAGGCCCCAGAGAAATAATTTAATTTTCTCTCTGAGGACCTCGTTTTAGGTCCCCAACGACGGGTTTTCTTTTTGGGAACCTCGTTTCAGGTCCGTCTCGAGGTCTGGACCAGGTACTGAGAATTTCGATTCAGGTCCTTTATCGAGGATTCTGGCCACCTCTGTTCAGGTCCTCGAAGCTGTTAGTTGGGTAATAATTGTCACAGAGATTGAAATTCCCAAATCAAAAAATTCTTCATCTTACCCGGGCCCCCCCCGTTCTACGAAGCACACTACAGGGAACGGGCAATGACTGGAAAAATTTTCCAGGCATTGCCCGAATAGACAAATAGACAGACAGATAGACACCACTGTAGCTTTAATATATAAGATGTTTGAAAAATCATAAATGTTAGCACGTGGTACAAAATGATTTGTCCATGTGTATGAATAAAAAACCTTAAAAAATGGTTGAAATAAAGTTTGTTTTGATAAATATGATTTATTTAATATTTTAAAAATATGCCACATGGCAACATGACATTAGTCATTAGAAATTGGTCGCTAATTCCATGATAGTTGCATGTGTTATATGGTCAACAATTGAAAAATGCAGTGAACTCAAATAAATATGTCATCCATTATTTGTGATGACATCATCATGAGATCATCATTTGTAATTAATATTTTATATAACTTGTCCAACACAACTATAAATCATTTTAGTTGCAAATGTCATTTGTAATTAAAAATTGTAAATTGTAATAAAAAATATGTAAATTTCTTTTAGTGTAATGTTGAAAATTCATGCTACAATCATAAAAAAAGTAAGAACCACATTTGATGTGGGATCTACTATATGTGTATCATCTGCCAACGAAAGGAAAACATAAGTAAGGTGGGTTGTTGTTATAAGGCGAAAAATGTGAATATGAATTAGAATAAACAATGTTCCTTTCAATGGGTTCCCGTATTGTGTACCTCATTCTAATGAAATGATCATGAAATCCCTATGTTAGGAAGCTTGCAAAAAATATAATAGGGATGGGCGTGCATAAAATCATTGAACAAGTGTGAAAAGTTATTCCACAGAATGAAATGAAAATTGTAATTTAAAAAAAATGGTTGACCATCACATCGAATTGAAGGCGTTATGAACATCCATCTATAACACCACCCAATTTGGGTGTTAATTTAACATCATTTGAATGCCATGAAACATTATTTCACACCCATCATGGATCATTACACCAAATTAATGATAACTAATATACTCCACAAAAATATCCCTAAACTGAATAACTAATGTGTGGGCAACTATGTAATAAGTCATTTCATTGATCACAATGGGATGTATACTTCGAGATTACTTTTCCAATGTTAAAAGTTGAGATGCATAAAAAAATGTGATACTCAAGGTGGAACATGACCTTGAATAATGTGCTCACATATTTCGAAAAAGAAATCGAAGCCATTCACAAAATCATTTAGGACAAAAACAATATCATTCAAACTCATACACCATACCCGAGGGGCCACTGAAAGAAAAAATTGGTGAACAAACCAAAGTAGAAATAAATGAGTCTCAATTTTAAGTAACCTATGTTTCAAGATGGAAAACATTAATAAAAGGGGAAAAATTAACTTTAACAAGTGGATGGAAAATGCAAAGGACTTTTATGGTCTTGTGAAATGGGGTTTCAGGTGTGTTTGAAACTATTGCACATATTGTTTAAACATATTCCCCTACATAAATAAAGGTTTGTGTGCAACGTAATCATGCTAATGGAGTTGGGGTAGGATTTAAAGTCGACTCCAAACATTTGTAAGAAACTAAAATGGGGGTTTTAATTATTTATTCTTCTTGTAATGTCCCCTAGTCACCACTCATGTATTGACATAAATAAGCACAAATCTTTTAGTGGCCTTTTTCACCACCCTGTGGAAGAAAAGACAAACGTCAATAAGGGAATAATAAAAAAATGTCAAGTTGCAATATCGGAAGGATTAGATGTTAATAGAGAAAAAAAGATATGTAAAGCCCATTGAACATCAATGATGTCTATGGATGTAATATATGTCCATGTTGAAAAAGGAGGAAAACATGGTAAAGTTTGGGGCAACTAAAACAAATGATTACTTATGAGCAATGCACATAAGTTAGTATCATGTTAAACCTCATCCAAATAAATGAACATAAAAGGGACAACAAATGTAGGGTTGCAAAAAAGAAAATTGTATGACATATATTGAAAAAACTCCTAATGGGCATGACGGGCAAAATAAAAAGAAGGCTATTGGACCAAAAAATGATGAAAGAATTGATTGAAGTAAATTAAAATGGATGGGAATGATGGGTGAATGGATGGAAGTTAAAGTCAATTGGGCATAGGGGTAAAGCTAATTATTAGCTTTCCATCGGGTGTTTGTTGAGAGGGTTGGGATGCTTGATGAATTTTTCAATACTTTGGAGACGAAAAACCCATAGGATTTGCCATACTTATCCTCGGCTTAACATCGATGATGCCTATTTTCACAAGGTGGTTGCTAAAAAGAATGCATTTTCAACCTTTCCAAATGCACAAAATGAAAATGAATCAAAAGGAGATGTAGAAAATGAAAGGTTGAAATGCCCATTTTCACACGTGGAAAGATAGTTGGAGTTACAACAAATCCCTTAATCGATTCCCATTCCAAAAAATAAAAACGATTGTGTTAAAAGACAAAAATGAAAAAAAATAGAAACAAAAGCCTCTAATATCTTGTGCTTACATTCATTCATTGTGGCAAAATTTAAAAAAAAAAAAAAAACTATGAAATAAGGAATTGATTAATAAATACATCAAGATTCTTTTAGGTTAATGCTTGAAGGACATCATTGTTTGTTTAAAAAAATTAGTAGTATACCTAACATTTGTGAAGATATAGATGGAATTCACATTCTTTTGGCGGACCTTCCAAACAAAAAAATTAAACTTGTTATTGGTGAGTTTTTTAGTAGGAAAAAATCCCATAATATTGTGTTACAAGTTGTGTGTGATGTAAACAAAATCTTTTGGAACATTTATGTTAGTCAATTTTGAGGGGTACATGATGGTGGGTAGTTCAAGACATGTAGCCTATATGCACAATTGAAGTTTTACAAAATTCTCCCAAAAATAGTTATTGGTTTTGAAGTATGAAATGCATTTCATTCTTAATTGGTGATGTAGCTCATCCAATTTACCTATTTGTAAAAGAATTGGAAAATTAGTAATCCTAGAAATGTGGACAAAATAAGATACAATTCCAATATGAATTTAAGGAGGGTGGTCATGGAAAATGCATTTGGTTCTTCGAAAAATAAATGGAGAACTATGAAACATTTTAATTTTAAAGTTGATAAACATCACCAATTACAATTACTTGTTGTGTAATTCATAACTATTATGAAGTGTGAGGTGCACCAAAACTTAGATTAACAAATGTAAAAACAAAATGTGACAACCTAATTGCCTATCAAATTAGAAAAAAAAATAAGCAAAAAAAAAAGGTGAGAAATTAAAGAAAGCTTTTTTTGAATAATGGGTGATTAATCATTCAATTGTACCATGACAAAGTAATGCAAGATGAATTTTGAAATGGAATCCAAGTTTTTATTCCCACAAATGGAAATACAAATCAAAGTTAATTGTCATTACTAATTCTTTTTAATCAATTGCCACTACCATTTATGGTCTTTGATTTCAACACATCTAGAAACAAAACAACCAATTGCAATTAACCTTGTGTCATCATTTGTTTCTATGCTCTTCGTTTTACAACATTTGAAATGTGCTGAATTTTTTCATTTTCATTTTCATTTTTTAAAATTCAATTTCCTTCACCACATGTGTGAAATTATTAATGGCATCTATAGTTATAAATGAACCTATGGGCAATCGCCTCTACTTCCTTTTGAACTTCTCATTAAATTTCCTTTGCACATCAAATAATTTGCATGCCCTAATTTTAAGGCTATTAGAATCAATAGATGGGATATTTTTAACATTTGCATTGTCTTCCCCATACACATGAATTTGTTTCTCAAGGGTACTAGGCATTCGAGCTGTCTAAACATCTTCTTCATCACTAACATTCACCAATTTTAAAATTCATCACACGCACACCTTGACCTTTGGCATTAAGTATGCCATTTATTTTGATAATACCCAAAAAAATGTTATCAAAACATTCAAACCACGATTAATTTGATGGAGGTGCACCAATTACTTCAATATTTTTCTTTTCTATTTCATAAATCTTCTTTGTTTCACAAATCTTCTTCATTTTGTTCACTTATCTTGAACCTACTTCTAATTCCATCGCACATCATTTGAAAAACTTACATTCTTAACATTTATGAATGTTCTTTAATTGTTCTCCTAAATGGCTTGCAATGGTATTTTCAATACTTGTTCTCCACAAGATCTAACGAGCACAAAACCTAACATTTGTCCATAATCTCCCACTATGTTCTTTACCTATCACATTTCCTTTAGAAAACCATAATTCTTAAGTTGTCTCCTTCACATGTGATGCAAGGCTATTTTCTTCTTCCCCATCAAGCAAATAATCAAAAAAATATTAAATAAATAATCCTCCACACTCATAAGGGAGAAATGTGAAATTATTAAAAAAAAATGAACTTATTACACTATCCTATTTTTCATAACCATAATAAGTTTCATGATTTTTTTAATGTTCAAAGAAGAAAGCATTTTCCTTTGTTTGTGTTATTCAGCATGCTCACAATCCAACTAATACAAAGATATTGCAAAACTTTTGAAAGGCTCATTGTTGCATGCTCGCCACATTGACAAGCTAACAAGAAGCATGTTATATTGCATTGGCCTCCCATTCACCTTGTTTTGATGACATGTACATAATCTCTACTAATGATCATTTTTTTATTGCTATTATTTCCATGCAATTACAATCATCTTTCATTAATTGAAGGCTTAAGGTTTAAGCCCATCTAATATTATGTTCATAAAAATGCATATGATAACTAGATAAAATCTTTCCTTGTTTGTTGATAAGATGAGGCCCACCATTAATTTTTCCTTATATTTGCATTAATTATGTGTTTTAATATGTGTTTGGGCATTACTTGAGTTGCAAGGGGCAATTGGAACCCGTACCCTAAAAAGCAAAGAGGCTATCTACCGCTAACCCTAAATTGTAAGCCTCAAACCCTAAACCAAAAGAACCTACCTCCATCCCAGAAGGCTTGAAACGAAATCTTGGCTCATATCAAGTGTTGAGATTGTCACTCAAAGAAGGCGCCAGGCTGAGTTTCAGCGGTGCCTTCTAATGACCTTCCTCTTTCAGATCCTTGCCAAGATTGTTTTCTTCTGTTTACAATATCACAAGGAGCTATGCTAACACAAGACTATTGTAGAGATAACAGGGGGCAATGAGGGCAAGTATTCACGAAGGACAGAGGATGTATATACTGCAGGAGTGGTAAAGCATCACCGAGAAGGAAGAACAATGAAAATGGATCCAGCAATCACTGATTGAGATGGAGAAGAACGACAGAAGTGAGATGCAGTGGTGAAGGATGAGCGCACAAATCTCAGGCAGTGTTTGTTTTTCTCGGTTGCTTTGTCATCGTCGCCGCCAATTACGTCTCCTCACTTCCAGACTCTCTCAAAGATCATCATCGCATGAGAACTCCTGAACAACAAAGATCTTGGCAAGTCATCAAAGCAACCCATCAAAGGGCTTGAAGCCCCACCCTAAGCTCTCTGTGATAAAAAAAACAGAAGTCCTCACACTAGATCAAGGAAAAGCTTGGCAGCAGTGAGACGGAAGGCTCGGATTTGGCTAACAAAAGATCATCATCGATTTGAGGCAATACCCACCGCGCAAAAACACAGAAGAAGAAATAACACCCTTCTTGCTCCAAACCCTAACTGCAAACCCATGTTCCTCAAGACTAGACGATCCCCATCTCTGAGAAACTATCTACACAGCAGAAATACCATGCAACAAAATGTTTGAGGCAATACCCAAGCCGCAATAAACAAAGAAGAGAGCACGATCCATGCGCTCTTGCACCAGCTCTAAACCCTAACTGTAAACCCTATCACAAACACCGTCACGAAGATACAATCAATACAACAGACACGCCGTGTAGTAGCGATGGCAACAACAACTAAAACCACTACCAAAGCGGAGAAGCATGCAATTTATAGGAAATCCTAGGCAACAAACTGGCGGCAACAGCGTAAGGAATTCGAAAGCATTAGGGTTTTCACTAGACTCTCGTTAGGGTTTGTAGCTGAGCATTTGTGCCCTCTCGCTATCATAGCTTTGCTTCTCCAGATTTGGCAGAATTGTTTACAATGCTTGCATAACGTTTATCAATCTGTTCCAAAGATCAAAGGAGGAGGAGAAGAAGAGGGGGGCAAGAAGAAGATGATTGCAGCAAAGAGAAGAATGGGAGGAGGAGGTCGTGTTTTTGCAGTGTTTTTGTTGTTGGGTTTGTGTGTGATTAGCCCTCCCGTGGTGTTTGCGGATACGAATGCGGATCGGGTTGCAGAGCTTTTGCATCGACAATCCAAAAGCAAAGATGGAGTGATTCATCTGGATGAGTCAAGCTTCAGAAGGTTCATGTCGACTTCAGATCCTCGACCTTATTCCCTGGTCATCTTCTTCGATGCATCACAACTGCGAGACAATAGTGAGCTGAGACTGGAAGAGTTTCGGAAAGAGTTCGGCCTCGCGTCTCTTGCGTACATCAAACATAACAAAGGTAGTACCAATGAGGCAGTTGCCTCTAGGGTTTTCTTCTGCGACCTAGAGTTCAAACAATCGCAACAAGTTTTCAAGCTCTTCGGAGTGACAACTCTTCCGCACATCAGGTACATCCCACCGGGCAATGGAAACGTTGACGAGTCAGAAGAGATGAGTCAGTCTGAGTTTCCACGAAGTGCAGAGGGCATGTCAATGTTTGTAGAAGCCAAAACGAAGCAAAAGTCTGCTGCAATTGAGCGGCCTCCACCCATCAGCAAATGGCAGATGTGGTTCCTGGTTCTAGCTTTCCTTGCTACAACCCCATTCATAATCAAGAAGTTGATTGCGCCAGATTCTCCAATGCGGGAACCTAGGGTTTGGTGCACCATAGCCATCCTTGTATACTTCTTCAGTGTCTCTGGCGGGATGCACAACATCATTCGAAGGATGCCTCTGTTCATGCAAGACCGCAATCAGCCTGGGAAGCTCCTCTTCTTCTACCAAGGTTCAGGGATGCAGCTCGGTGCTGAGGGCTTCGTGGTGGGGTTTCTTTACACAGTGGTGGGATTGTTGTTAGGGTTTATTACGCAATTTGCAGCTCGGATCAAATCCAGGATGGTGCAACAAATTCTCATGCTTGTTGGCATTGCTATCAGCTTCTTGGCTGTCAGGAAGGTGGTCTTGCTCGACAACTGGAAAACAGGATACTGGATTCATGCTTTCTGGCCAACACGATGGACATAAAATCTCCTGCAAGCAAACCAACTTGGTGATGTTCTCCTCATATCTGTGTTTAGAAAGACATTTATGCAGAGATCCATTGTCAGACAACCTTGACAAAGTTTTTTATCTCCTCTGAATTGAGCTCAGTTGATGATATAGTGCACAGCAGCAGAATCATCTGTCATTCAATTTTGTAAGATGCAAAGGGGTTTCTGATCTTCTTGAAATTCAAAACAGATAAAGACATTTGGTTTATCATTCACTTTGCATCTTCCTCTTGTTCCTCAACCACTGATGACTGGTGCTTTGAGGAGAGATAGAGCATGAGGGAGAGGAGCTTCAAGGAGCTTTGAGTTGAGAGAAAGGAGAATAGGTCGAGGAGAATTTTGCACATTGGGCAGAGTTTGAAGTGATGTTTTGTCTAGAATTTGTGCTTGCTAGCTTGCTTGCAGTGCTGTATTTTTCTTGTGCTGTTTGTTGTAGTAGGGTTTTCACAAAATCTCTGGAACAGGGAGAGCACTATTCTGCAACCCACATCAATTGAAAAAGATTGGTGGAAGAGGTCTCCTTTGTGCTTTCTCCATCCGTTTCTCTCTTTCTTGTGTGTTTCCTTTTTGTGAGAAAAGTTCACAAAGGTTATATGTACAAAAGCTTGAGAAAAAGGAAATGCTAAGTTCCTTGCCACATTCAACCAGGGTCCTTAAATCATCCTCATCCACCATTGCGCATACTGGGTACTTCTCTATCTAGTGCAAAGTTCCTTGCGACATTGAACTAGGGCAAAAGCATTTTCAGCTGCCTCTGAGGGGATTAGATACTTTTCTATCTTAAGTGGTGCATAGGAAGCTAAAGTCTGTTAAGTCTGGTTCTCTCAGAGAGAATTGAGTAACGTTGTCATAAGCAAAATACAAACATTTGTTTAAGCATACTGGAGGAAGACAGAACAGAAAGAAAAACATTTACTGAAGACTTCAAAACAACCAAAATGTGTAGATTTGATGGCCATATACACCAACTGACATCTTGTTACAGAAGCGAAACAGAGATTGCAATATACAGATTATTCAGAATAGAAGCGCTTGCACATGAGACAATAAGAACTGCAGCAATTTGCACAGGTGAACAAGAAAGAAGGGAGCTCCCTCTTGATTGCAGCATTTTGTATGTGGCCATAAAGACATACTGATCTGCACCAGAGTTTCATGTTCTGGTTTGCTCTTGAGCTCTTCCACACGATTCTGAGTACCTTTAGTGATTGACTCTCTTCAAATAGGAAGCTACAGAAGACTCTCAACATCCCAAACATGATGGCAAACTGATCTGCACCAGAGTTTCATGGTTCTAGTTTTGATCTTGAGCTCTTCCACAGGATTCTCAGCACCTTCAAGTGATTGACACTCTCTTGCAAGAGGAAAGCTAGAGAAGAATTTCAACATCTCAAAACATGGTGGTGTTACAGATCTGCACAAGATTTCCATGGTTCCAGTCTTGATCTCAACATCTTCCACAGGATTCCAAGCACCTTCAGAGTGATAGACACGACACTCTCTTGCAAGAGGAAGCTATAGAAGAATCCAACCATCTCAAACATGATGGTGATACATGCAACCAAAATGGTGGCAGCAGCACCAGTGCAAAACATCTAACAACATTCGAGGACATGTCAGAGAAAAGGAAGGAGCTTCCTCTCCATTCAGTAGCCATTTTCAACCTGGCCATAAGAAGACAGACATACCAATCTGCGGTGGCAGATTTTCTTCTTGCTTTGGTTTTTCTTCTTCTTTTTCTTCCCCAGGGTTCAGGGCACCATAAGCAAGCTGCAAAACAAAGCTTTCATTCTGAAGAAACTACAGCTTCCTTTTTCTACTTGCAGTACCTATCAGCCTTCTTCTTGACTCGTTCATCAAGAGCTGCTTCTCTTGACAGCACTTCCGGAATCACATAACCAAATCTCTTGGTCTCCACTGGGAAAAGCTCCTCGTACTTCTTGCTCTTCTTGCCATCCGGAGCGTGGCCTGTACCTGTGTCGATGTCATACACCGGTTTTCCACTTTTCTTTCCTGATTCTTCTCCTACTACTTCCACCTCTGCAACAGGATCCGTGGCTTCTTCTTCTTCAGTCCCCAGCTGCGCCTTCTTCTTGTGGTTCTTCTTCTTCTTCTTCTTGTCTATCGTTTTTTCCAGACCTGGCCCGCCTTTGAGACTCAGCTTCCCACCTCTCACTTTCTCGTAGGATGAGGACATTGCCGCAAGCTTCACCTTCTTTCTTTTTTTCTCAAGAGAATCAACAACGCGTACACTCCAAAATCCAGAAACCCTACTCCATCAGCTAACCGTAAAACGATGCCAGAAAAAACTGTGAAACAAACCGAAGCGCAGTTGAGATGCCGCCACTCTTCCTACGTCCTCCCGCTCGCTCTTCTCCACAACCGCTTGCCTGCACGCTCCGCTCTACTTCCCCCACCCCTCCTCCTCCTCCTCCTTCTCCTTCTTCTTATCACCGACCGTAAGAAGAACCTCAAAATATCGTCGACAAAGAAGAGATCATCTCTTCGCCAACGGCCTGGCTGTTTTCTTCACATAGAACAACACTTTTGCATCTGTCGCTTGCGAAGTGGGTCCCAAGCATCCAACGACGATCGATCTCGACTGGCGCAAAACATTCTGCGAACTGACTGACGCCAGCGTTCGACGAGGACGACGAGCACCAAACCCTAACCCTAACCCTAACAGCAGGAGTGCACGCAGTGCACTCTGACGAAGAAGCTTGCAATAGTGTATCGAGATCTTCTCGCGCGCAGCAAGAGGATCATGAGTTCATGACGTGCAAGGAAGGAGGGGTAGGCTAAAAGTGGGGAAGGAGATGGGAAGACAGTCAAGATCGAGAGATTGTTTGTTTTGGTGTGTTTTGTTAGCTGAGTAGGGAAGAAGAAGAAGAAGAAGAAGAAGAGGGTTTATGCAAGCAAGCATGGCGATGAAGGAAGCGGATCCTGCGTTAGGGTTCTTGACAAGGAAGGAAACGGAGGTGAAGTTGCCACGTCCCACGCGGGTGAAGAACAAGACTCCAGCTCCTGTGCAAATCACCGCGGAACAGATCCTCAGAGAAGCGCGGGAGAGACAGGAGGCTGAGATTCGACCCCCGAAGCAGAAGATCACAGACGCCGAGGAGCTTGCGGAGTATCGTTTGAGGAAACGCAAGGAGTTCGAAGACCTGATACGTAGAGTGAGATGGAACACGAGTGTGTGGGTGAAGTACGCACAATGGGAAGAAAGCCAACGAGACTTCGCCAGGGCGAGGTCCATATGGGAGAGAGCATTGGAGGTAGATTACCGCAACACTACTCTGTGGCTCAAGTATGCAGAGATGGAGATGAAGCATCGGTTCGTCAATGGCGCAAGAAATGTGTGGGATAGGGCTGTCTCTTTGCTGCCACGCATCGACCAGCTATGGTACAAGTACATTCACATGGAAGAGATGCTTGGGAATGTAGCAGGAGCAAGACAGATACTTGAGAGATGGATGACATGGGAGCCTGATCACCATGGCTGGTCTGCATACATCAAGTTTGAGCTTCGGTACAACGAAATTGAAAGAGCAAGAGCGATTTATGACAGGTATGTGCAATGTCATCCCACTGTGAAAGCATGGGTCCGATATGCCAAGTTCGAAGTGAAGAATGGCGAAGTTGGGAGAGCCAGACAGTGCTACGAGCGTGCCATTGAGCAATTGGGTGAGGATGGACAAACCCAAGAGCTGTTTGTTTCTTTTGCTGAATTCGAGGAGAAGTTCAAGGAGGTGGAAAGAGCGAGATGCATTTACAAGTATGCCTTGGACCATATCCCAAAGGGACAGGCAGAAGATCTTTACAGGAAGTTTGTGCAATTTGAGAAGCAGTATGGTGACAGGGAGGGTATTGAGGATGTGATTGTGGGCAAGAGACGATTCCAATATGAAGAAGAGATTAAGAAGAGTCCATTGAATTATGACATCTGGTTTGATTATTGTCACCTGGAAGAGAGTGTTGGTGATAAGGCACGAATCCACGAAGTGTATGAGCGAGCTATAGCAAATGTGCCTCCAGCAGATGAGAAACGGTATTGGCAACGATACATCTATCTCTGGTGAGTTATGATGGCAAGAACAACTCTCTTGGACTGTTCTTTTTTTCTTTGTGGATTTGTGTGCAAGCTTTAATCTCTTTCCACTTCTATCTTGCTCAATCTGATCTGGGTCTGTTGAACTTCTGTTATACTGGCATATCAGGATCAATTATGCATTGTATGAGGAGTTGGAGGCTGAAGATCTGGAGAGGACTAGGGAGGTCTACAGGTAAGCAATTCTAATCTACGTAAGTTCAAAAGGCACAACACTTGTTGTGCTTCACAGCAGGATTTTTCAGTTCATATTGCAGCTTAGAAATGTGGGAAGAGGAGGAGGTCAAGAAACACATGTATTTCATCAAGTCAGGGATTCTCACCCACAAGTCTGCATCAATCCATAGTTCCAGATTGTAAGCTGTATTACATGTGTTTCAGATGACTGATTCTGGGGTTTTTGTGCTGTTGCAGAGAGTGTTTGAAACTGATTCCACATAGGAAGTTCTCGTTTGCCAAGATGTGGTTAATGGCAGCACAGCTTGAGATACGACGGAAAGACCTTAAATCTATGCGGCAAATCTTGGGATCTGCTATTGGCATGGCACCAAAGGATAAAGTATGTAATACCCTCATCAATGTCAAGAATTTGGTGCCAGATGAGTTTTAGCACTTGATTCTCTGCCTAGTCTATTGGTCTGAGATCAAGAAGAAATTGACATTTCTTCTCCCTGTAACATTGTGAGGTCAACTTAAGCCTGATTGTGGTGGGGGTTTGATTTGCAGATTTTCAAAACATATATTGAGATAGAGTTGCAGCTTGGTAATATAGATCGATGTCGAAGATTGTATGAAAAGTATCTGGAGTGGGCACCAGCCAACTGCTATGCCTGGAGCAAATTTGCAGAGCTGGAGAGGTCTTTAGGAGAAACTGAGAGGGGCCGGGCTATTTTTGAACTTGCCATTGCACAACCTGTTCTTGATATGCCTGAATTGCTTTGGAAGGTGGGGTTACATTCTTTTTTATCAAGGGTCTGTGATGTTTATCAAATGGGTGAGCATGCTTTTGTGCTTATCAAGACTGTATGTATGCTTTTTCCTCCCACAATGGTTAAGATGTTCTCTGTTGACATGGAGTATTCTCCCATGTGTATAGGCATACATTGAGTTTGAGATTTCCGAAGGGGAGCATGAGCGGACAAGGCAACTGTATGAGAGGCTGTTGGACCGTACAAAACACTTGAAAGTCTGGGTTAGCTTTGCCAAGTTTGAGGCAACAATGGCATCAGAGGAAGAATCTAGGGCACAAGAAGAAGGCAGGGAGCCTGATCCGGACAGGTTACTGGCAGAAATGAAGGAACGAGTGAATAAATCCAGAGGTGAGTCTTCTGCATTGAGGTCAATTTAGTGTGTTTTCTTGTACAATTTCTGGACATTAGAGGTCAAATGGTTGGCTAAAATGCACACTGATTTTGTCCATCCGGTGGTCCAGCAATTTTTGAGAGAGCTTTTGAAAGCTTGCAAACAACAGCACCTGACCAGAAAGAGGAGAGAGCTATGTTGCTTGAGGAATGGCGGGATACAGAGCACAGCTTTGCAGACCTTGGTGATGTGGCAACTGTACAAAGGAAGATGCCACGGAGAGTGAAGAGAAAGCGGCCCATCTCTGCAGAAGATGGGACACCTGCAGGGTATGGAGTTTCATTCTCATCTAATGAACTTCCTCTCTTGACTATTTTTTTGCTCACATAACTGCAGTTCATTGCTTGAGCATCCACAGGGAAGAGAAAGAGGAAGAGCTTGCTGATAATTTTTTGATGTTGGACTGCACCCTGAATGATCTGTGCAGGTTTGAGGAGTACACGGACTACATCTTTCCGGAGGAGTCAGGCATGGCTCCCAACCTTAAGATTTTGGAAGCAGCTTATAAATGGAAGAAGCAAAAAGTGGGCTTTGATGAGGATGATTAATAGTCCAAAAGTGGGAAATTATGCATCTCCGCATTCTTGTACATAGTGAGTTTGGAAAACTACAGCTAATGTTTCCGGTTGGGTATGCATTTGGCAAAGCATACAAGCTGACTCACAGTGCAATTCTCTGCCTTCTGCGGTGTTATTTTTCTGCATTTGGTTCTGATGCATTGCAGGGATCTTAGTCCCATTTGTAAGAGTCTTAGGATGTAACTAGCAAAGATGCAAACCTGAAAAGCACAGATTAGATTGTTTGTATTCAGATTGGGTTGCAATTCCCAAACAACATGACTAAAAGTAGCACACTAAACCAGGAATGCAATCAGTACAATTACAACACGAGGAATTACTGATGTACAAGTATGCTCAAGTCTTGCAGTAGCATTTTTGATACTTGCTAAAAGCCAATTTCCAGTCTTTGTAACATGAAATTTTTACACAGCTTTCAATAGTTCGACTTTTATTGAGATTATCTTTGCTTGTGTTGAGAAGGAAATGATGTTTACATTGAGAAGATGCTACTACTTTAGATGCTTTTTGGCTTGAACAAAAAAAGATGAGATTTTATTATGTGGAATAAATTCTGACCATTTAGATGTAATGTAAACAAAGCTGGTTTTCAAGATCCCACCCATCGGTTGGATCTGCCTTAAAAGGAGAGACTATGGAACAATTTAGTTTTCACCACATTTTGAGGGATGTTCACCAGGGGTTTCTATGAGCTGTGAATTCATCTCTTGGGAACTTCATGCAACACTTATTTTAACTGGTTTTTTTTTCTTTTTTTTTCTTTTTTCCCCAATTTTGTGTCATCAAAAAATTGGCAAGATTTGGCCAATAATATATGAATTTACTTTATGAAACCAAAGTTTTGTATAAAAAAGAAACACTTGGTTGAACTTGCTATACCACCAGCAGTAGTAAAAGCATGGCCTTTGTAGTATATTTTGGATGAAATATTATAGTAAAATTGATTTGGGCTGAGAAATATGCTCATGGAAGCTGTCAGAACATCTCCAATGGTGCTCAGTATGCGATCCTGTAGGATAAAATTGGATGATGCAAAGTCAAAATATGCCAAGTTGGCTCAGTAAAACTGGTTTGGGATCAGCATCACTGCACAGTGTGCGGTGGTTGGTACAAGGTGCATGCAGAGAAGAGTGTAATAAATATGATCTGACTGCTACTGAGTGTTTCTGATTGGCCCATCGTAATAATTGGTTCAGGAGTGGTTCGCTATTAGTAGTCCCCCATCTATTTGCTGTCCCAGCTTCAGTTTTATGGGTGGGGTTGCAAAAAAAGTAAATAACTAAACTTGGATGTGAAACATATTTTTGCAACTGTGTGCAGCTGGAGATGCTAAAACACTACACAATAATATCAATATATTGTTCAAGCTAAGCCTACTTTAAGCTTTGGGACATCAAAACTTGGTATGGTTTTATCATGACAATTTGTGACATGTTTTTCAGAGCAAATGCTGAGAAGATATAAAATGTTGTGGCAGATGTTTTCATTTTGGGTGGGTATATTCATTTTAATATATTAGCTAAAGGTTAAGTTCAAAATTTTAATAAAAAAATCAGCTGGCTAAATGTAAATAAGCTTTGAGAATTTCCAAACTGTGTAAGGGTAGAAAGGCTTTGCAAAATAATCAGTTCAGATAAAGATCAATGATGAACATTTATGCTCTTTAGAGCATCTCCAGCGGTGCTCAGTTATAACCCTTTGAAAATATTTTTCACATCCAAGTTTAGTTATGTACTCTTTTGCAACACCACCCATAAAACTGAAACTGGGACAGCAAATGAGTGGGGGACTACTAATAGCAAACCACCTGGACCAATCATTATGATCGGCCGATCAGAAACACTGAGTAACAGTTAGATCATATTTGTTACACTCTTTTCTGCAGGTGCAGAGCGCTATTGCACCATTTACCAGCCACGGCAACATGCACAATTATACGGAGCCAAAACCATTTTCCTGAGCCAAAAAAAACAGCATAAGCTGGATTTAAGGGTAAATATTTCATCATTTATTCAAGCACATACCATGTGAGTATAATAAGTGGATAACTATAGGATAATTTTTTTAAAAATAAAGAAATAGAATTACTTGTGCAATTGGCATTGCAAACATTAAAAACATATGCTTGAAGCATTTTTTTAATAATTGAAACCAGTAATAAAACCTAAAAGGCTCCAAGAGCATATGGTAAGAGTTTTTTCCAAGGTAATATTAAACTAAAGAAAATAAAATACGACATCAAAAAATATTTTTTATATTCAATAATTAGTCACCATAATTTGAACAAATCCATCATAACCACATGAATTGCAAAACATGAAAAATGCATTTATGTGCTATATAGGTAATGGTTTTGGCATATATATATATATATGCACCTTGTCTTTGGCCTTTTCAAAACAATTACCCTCCCCCAGGCATTTCAGACTTACACTCCCCAAGGTAACCGGGTGTTTTCTGAATAACCGGAAAATTCACTGGAATGTTTAGTTATATGGCAATAGGGCCTGCTAATACGGAGCAAAATTATAGTCGATTATACGCTGGAATCGACATGATCAACATTAGGGTGTCGTTTCTAGCTTATAATCGACCTGATCAGAGTTAGGGTTTTGGTTCTCGACGTTTGTTTGTCTGTGGAGGGAGGAGGTTCTTCACTCGGAGCTGAAGAGCTTTACGTTGTGCTCGGAAAGATTTGCAGAGATGGAAGGGAGGAGTGAGGAGCTCGGCGATTTGAAGAATGGCAGGGATTTTTTATGGATCGGTGTGAATTGAAGCCGGGAGAGAAGTAGGTGTGCAGATCGAGAGAGAGAGAGAGAGAGAGAGAGAGAGAGAGAGACATACACATACACAACACACACACAGACACCGAACAGTGAGAGAGAGAGAGAGAGAGAGAGAGATGCAAACGCAGACAGACACGCACGCAGACCTATAGATAGAGAGATAGAGGAAGTTTGTGTTTTTTTCTTGCAGGATGTCTGTGTCCGCAGTGAAGCCATCGGTGCGTTCAACATGGAGCGTTGAATCTCCAGAAGTAGCTGTAGCGCACATGAATGGGAGGAATGGGTACGAGGATTCAAATGGAGGGATACTTGCTTTCGAAACCGAGAATTTCGATTCCAAAGGATTTGTGGATGCGAAGTTCCAGTCCATGACTGAGAAGGTTACATACATCCTTTCCTTTCTCTCTTCTGGAAACTCTAATTAGTACTTTCTTTTTTGTGTGTCATAGGTCTGATCAATCCTTTGCAACGAAGAGCCTTAGTTGCCAGCATTCACGGATTTGATTTGGACGCCAACGAAAATGAGAGTCTGAACCAACTTGTGCTTGAATGCCAGCAAACCCCAAATGCTAAAAGCATTGATCTTCTGCTGCAATATGCAGGGGATTCGGAAGCTTTGTGATGAGCTCACAGACTTGAAGAAAGCATCTGCTGAGGAGATGCGGAAAGCCATATATGCAAACTACGATGCTTTCATTAGGTTTGATGCTTCCTCTTTCTTTCTTATTCTGCTACTATCCATCAATCCCTTTCACATCATCATCATGGCAACTTGGACAATGTGCACAACCTTTAGTTGATAAGCTGTAGTTGCATACAATGAATCTAAGCAGCTCACTACACTAATGACAACATTGCATATCGCAAGTAGCTGTGCATGAGAAGTTTTTGATTTTGTATTTAGAGCTCAATAGTTTTGTTTCAAGAAATGCTTCTTCTTTTTCTTTTATTCCTTTTTTCCTTCTTGCATGCTATAGCAACAGTTTTCTTTTGTGTCTAATTTTATGTTTCAAAGAAAAAGAAAACACCTGCTGAATTATTCACGCAGATAAAGAGGCTGAAACTTGTAGATCTTTATAAGTATTTAGGATTTCTCTCCTTACTTCAGGATTTCAGTGAATTGAGAGATGACCCAATGACTAGGTTATAGAGATTCTAGATCTGAGAACATAACATCAGCCAATCAGCAAACATGAAAATGGAGGAAACCCATCATCACTTAAGAAGAGAGAATACAAAACCTACAACGAAACTGGACTGATTTGAATAACAGGAAATAGCAGTATGTAACTATGATCAATGCTGAGTTTGGGCACACAGTGCCAGTCTCTTAAGTCTCTTACACCACCACTGCATTGTTACAATATAAGTTCAATTGTTGTGTGTCACTGCAATCTCACAAGTGCTGATTTTTTTATTACATGGTTTTTCTACAGCCAAGTCCAGTAGCTGATGAAGTCAGTGGGAAGTCATAGCAGCTAGTCGCTGCTATTCATAGTAAAGGTGATGGTGTGATAGTTTGTGATTGGCACTCATATGGTTGTGACAGCACTCATTCTGGTCATGTTGATTTTGGTTCTGCTGGAATTTACAAAACAGTTGCATTCAAAGATTTTTTGTGGTGTATCCTTTACAATCTCATACATGCATACAGAAATGGTGACTGAGGGTACCTGCGCATAGCAGATGCAACTATTACTGACAGCTGAAGATATGAGGGCTCCTTGGTTTACAATGTCAAGGGTTTTCAGTTTGTAAGAACTCCATGTCTGTTTTGTGAGAGCAGCACGTCACAGGAAATCTCAGAGTTGGAAGGAGAAATTCAAACCATGCGCAACCTGCTTTCATCCCAAGCCACTCTAATCCACATACTGGCAGAGAGTGGAGCCTCCATATCCTCTGGGCCAGCAGGCACCTCTTTAGATACAGATTACTATTCAAAAGATGGCCAAAAGCCCACAGATCTAGAGATTCGTGCAGAGAAGATCCCAGATATCCTTGATGTTCTACTGGCTGAGAGGAAGGTGGAAGAAATGCTTGCTGTCTTGGAGGAAGGAGAGCAGTTAGTGGCTGAAGGACATAACAGAAGTGACACGGATGCAGGATTAACCCAGGTTGCAATTTCAGAGCTCCAAGAAGCCTTGTCAGAACGGAGAGCCAGGCTTGTGGAGGACCTGGCCGAAGCAGTTCAGCATCCTACACTCAGAGGATCAGAGCTCCGATCTGCCATAGCTGCTCTAGACAGGCTTGGTGATGGGTTGCGTGCTCACACACTCTTGTTGCATTCTCACTATGACCGCCTTCAAAGGAGCACAAAGGAGCTCCGGCCCAGTGAAGTCTCAAATGGCGGAGTGTACACAGCTGCACTCTCACAGTTGGTCTTCTCAACAATTGCCCAGGTAAGATAATGTTGTTTGTTAGGGGCGCAAAATTTGAAGTCTAGTGATGCAAACAGGGATGTAGCATGTATGGTTGATGGATGACTCATTGTTGATTGTGTGAAATCTTAATCTTGGTGATTTTTGATGTGTGCTGCCATCTTGAAGAATAGTATGAACTTGGTGTGAGACTTCAATTTCTTGCAGGCTTCAAGAGACTCAGTGGTAGTGTTTGGTGAGGAGACTGCATATGCATCAGAACTTGTTCTTTGGGCACACAGCATCACACAGCATTATTCTGCACTATTGAATCGTCATGTGCTTTCCTCAGCTGCAGTGGCTGGGGGCTTGAGAGCAGCAGCTGAATGTGTGAGAGTTGCATTTGCTCATTGTGTATTGCTGGAAAAGCAAGGTCTTTCACTATGCCCAACCCTCTCTAAGCTCATGAGGCCTAGTGTGGAGCAAGCATTCCAGGCAAACTTGACAAAGATTGAAGGAAGTGTAGCTGCATTGGCAGCTGCTGATGATTGGGTGTTGGATCACCCTACGTCACTGCAGCATAGCACTGGAATGCAATCTAGACTTGGGATGAGCATAGTGACATCCAATCTGAGACTGTCTAGCAGTGCGCACCGTTTCAACTTTTTGGTACAGGTGTGTATGTGACTCTTCTTCAGCTTCCATTTGCATAACTTCACCTCAACTTACAATTCTTGTATTCTCCACCTATTTACATCAAGTCCTTGTTGGGTTTTGCATGTTCCAGGATTTCTTGGAGGATGTGGGATCCCTTATTAGCATGCAGCTAGGAGGCATGACTTTGGATGGGCTATCCACACTTTTTGACCAATATGTGAATCTACTCATAAAGGCGGTACCCAACCTTGATGAGGATGAGGAGCCTGGCACAGAGAACTCAGCTAGGAGGAAGGTAGAGAGACAAATTGAGACAACCAGAAAAACATATGATGTTGTTAATGTCTTTTGCATTTGCATGTTTTTGAAATTGCTGCTTGGTAATGGCTGGAATCTCTACATGTATCAACACAGAGACTCTCTATTGGCAATGGCATGTACCCTAAAGCATTCTGTGAGCTTAATACTACTTCTGATGACTTTTCTTGCAATAACTTGGATTTGGCATTCCCAAAATAAAAAAATTTTTACACATTGACATACTTGACAAGGTGTTCTCAGCCAGAATATGCCGGAATTCCATAATTAGGATGCCTCAGTAGATTCCAATATTCCAATTTGGAGTATTTCATAGATGGTTCCATATGTTTTTATGGCTTTGTACTCAAATGGCACGCTTAATTAGTCTTCTGAAGAGAAAAAGTTATTCTTCAAACTTTCTAATAGCAGAATAAGAATTTTTTTGCTTTACAAAGAAAGATTTCTTTCTGGTGTTTCTGCCTTTGGAATCTTCAAAGTGATGATTTCAAGAGCTTCTTATTCCTGACTAGGGAGCTTTCAAAGCCCACATCTTTCTCAAAATATCCTGCTGTCAAAGTTCTCTACATTCTTTCTCCTGTTCCTCTTTCCCTGTTTTTTTTCTCCTTGTTTGATGTTCCTTTTTCTTCTTAATCTCTTTTGCCATCTCCCTCTCTTTTATGTTATTTTGAGCTAGCCAGCATTGTGGCTGAGTTTTTTTATTACTTCCAGTCTTGTGACAGCATCTTTGGATATATGTTAACGTACCACATTGACCTCCACCCACTGCTGGGAGCTGATGAAGTCAGTGGGGATGGTGTGAAAGCTGGTCACTGCTACCATACATGTTGTTGAAGGTCACTGAACATTCATGTGACCATCACAGTTCAAACCAATTCTCAATTTTTTTCGGGTTTCTAGGATGGCATCTCTCTTTTTACTTTTTTCTGCTTCTTTTTCCTGTTCACCAATGTGATATTGTATCTGAGATATCTATAAACTGGTTATTAAATCATCTCTTAATTCTATGTAGGTATGCTTAAATCAGAAGCTTGGAGAAGGTCTTGATACTTATGAAGATATCCCTATGTGACTCTGGTATATCAGTGTAGAATGACAGCTGATGGACTGAGAGGAATAGTCAGCAAGGAAAGCTTGAGGGGTAAAGCTGGACCATCTGGTTCAACTCAGATTGTTTGTGTTTGTTGTGGGAAAAGTTAGTATGTAGGTTGAAAGACCAATAATAAAACTGGATTTTTTTGTGGCCTTTGTGATTTCTATTGACAGGCCAGACCACAAGTGGAGTGGCAAAATTAATGGTATGTTCTGATTTGGTGTAGGTTCGACTTGCTGTAACAGAGGGACAGCAGCTGGCACTTATTGGGAATGCTGCAGCATTAGCTGACGAGCTCTTGCCTCGTGCGGCCTCAAAATTGGTGCCAAGTGGCCTCCAAGCAGTTGCAGGAGATATGCAAGCACTTGGCCACCATGGGCTCAAGCAAGGCCAGTCACTGACAACAACAGGTCTCACACTAGAGCTCAAGGATTGGAAACGGCAATTGCAGAGGGCTGTTGATAGACTTAAAGATCACCTCTGCAGACAACTGGTTCTCCATTTTTTCTTTGCTGATGATGCTGAAGGTGACAGTAAGCTGAGCCCCACGACATACCTCAATCTTGACAATGATTCTGCCACCTGGCATGAAGATCCCATGCCTTCTCCAATGTTTCAGGTCTGGTTACTCTATTAGGCACCTTCTGGTTTTTCTCTTTACCTTATGCCAGATGTCATCTCTTTTTTTGTTTTAGTAGTCTGCAAAGGTGTGTGTCCCTAATACAAGATTTTCCATTGCAGTCATTGTTCATGAAGCTGACCTCCATGCAACAGACAGCAATGGAGGTGCTTGTTGGTAGGGACAGAGTGGCACAGCTGTTTCTGATGCGGCTCACAGAGGCCTTTGTTATTTGGCTGTCAGATGACCAAGAGTTCTGGGAGGCCATTGAACAGGGTTCAAGAAGCCTTGGTGCAATTGGCCTGCAACAAGTAGGCCTCCAGCATTCCTTTTTGCCAAGAGCTCCAACACCTGAATTTTGTAAAATGTTAGTCTTTGTTGTTTGTATCTTAGTTCCTTGCAATTTCACATTTTAACTGCTAAACCAGAACCATACGAATGCATCACCAATATGGTGGTGCAGTTTGTGTTGGACATGCACTTCTTGAAACAGGTTTCTTTATATGGAAAATTCCTGTCAAGGATTACACATCAGTTAATTGGATGTGTCATAGAACGTGCTTGCAGTGCTTTTGCTGCCACTGGAGCTGATCCTTCCAGGTTTCTCTAACTCAACCATGAAGCTTCAGCACCATTGGCCACATTTTCTTCATTTGTGAATCAAAGCCTGAATTCTTAATGTTTGACACAGTGAAGCTTCAATTGAGGCTTAAGCCCAGAAATGTGTACCTATGTGAAGTGAAGGGATCTGAGACAGAGTGGTTTACTGTGTTCTGCAGCACACTGCCAGATGATGATTGGTTTTTGACAACTGCTCAGGAGGATCTCCACAGACTCTTGGAAGGCTGGTCCCAGGGTGGGACAGCTGTGTACAACACAGGCAGCCTTACTGCCTCAATATCTGCCATCTCCCTTTCATCAATGCACTCAGAGTGAAGTAGGGAGTGCCCTTACTCAACCCATGTGCCACTACTCATCTCACCTTGCAGAGTGGTGAACAGTATGGATGTAGCCATGCCAGGCTAATTTTTGGATGCCAATTCCATCTCAGTTAGCAAAGTATTTCAGATATGGATCTGAGATGCTAATTACAGAAAGCAGCCCAAGTCAGGGTTTAGGATTACTGACGCAGGACTAACCCTAATCATAACTCCAAACCAATTCTTAGAACCTGCAGTAGACCATGTATAATGATGGTGAAAAACAGCCACATTGTCAATTGTCTTTCCCAGAATATTAAAACATGGAGGACTGACCAAGTGTGAAGCTGAAATTGTTCTTCTGGTGATATGCCAGGATGTTAACATGAGGGCTCTGCCCTAGTAAAGGATTTGGACACACAATATGGGATGCATTGCCCAGTGTGTGTTCCAAGGTGATGGTGCGTGATTTCATATTAGAAATGGCAGGCCTAATCCTGCACAGGACACAAACAGAGGTTTCATGGTATGTTCCCTCTCATTTGAGATGCACTTTTTCAATTTCAGACTTGTGACCCCAGACTTGAAATTGACTGATTTTAAGTTTAGATCCATAGATCTTACATTTGTTTCAGGCAAGGAGTACTACAGAGTTGTACAGCACAATAGTATGGTACTGTTGTAAGTGACAATCTGACAGACCATAGTAGTATCTTACAGTAAGAGAAAAACAATTGATTCATTGATAGGATCACATTCTTATCCTGCTTGTTTACTCAAAAGGGTGATACATCCTACATCCTTGGTGGTTTTGATAAATTCTTCCTGCTGAGTGCAGGTGCTGGCCACAGCATGCAGATTTTTTTTATGCGTATATTACAATACCTGCTTTCGCATCTCTTGTCCGTGTTGAAATTGAGCTTTGGTGGTGTGATGAAGAATGTTTCTTCTTACCTACAACATGATTGCAAGAAGTTCATGTGCATATTTTTGCTTCGGAAGTTCACTATTGCTTAGTCACTAACTCATGAAGTCTATTGTTCCTGACAACTTGTTTAGATGCTTTGCACTTCTGCTTTACACTATTGTTACTAGGTAGATAGATTGTCCTCTTGTTTACTCTTTTATTGGAAAGCTTCCTCGTTTAGAAATGCAGTCTACTGAAGCATATTATTTTACTTTTCATTGAACAAATACAATGTGGCAGATGTGTAAAATTAGCCATAAAAACATGTACTTGAACCAGTAATAACTAAAAACCTGTACCTTATTTGTAACTCAAAAACATGTCAAAGGGTTAGTTCAATCAACTGAGAACTTCAAATCATTGTGAGATTTCATGTCAGGTTAGTAGACAACTGCTTGAGCAAAAGTGCAAGTGATGCATGTTCAACATACAAGAATCAGTATCCAACAATTTCCAAACAGAGATGGTTTCATCTCTTGTTATGAGTTCAAGGGTCCTAAAAGTGGAGAAAGCAAAATGAAATTCCTGCTCAAAGAAACACAAGTATGTTTTCCTTTTGTCAATGTTTTGCTGCTAACTAGCAAAAATTGGTGGTGAAGTTACTCAACAATGGCAAGCAAGTCACTGATGCAGCAGAAACACAGCTTTTCAGGTGTTCCCAAATTTACCTGCCACAGATAAAAACAAAGATGTGGGTAAGACTTCATTTTAGAAATAACAGTTCCTAGGTGCCAACACTAGTGCAGAATACACAAAATGCAGCTTTGCTCATGTGGAAAATAAGTCAAGCACAGAATCCATGTTATGTCCACTCTGCCATACCTCATAAGCATTGATATCTGAGAAGAGGACCTGCAAAGTTGAAGCAACATGGAACAAGAGAAGGTTACTAAGGTGAGCATTTGCAGAGAGGTCAAATTGAATTAAAAGATAGAAAACATTCTAGTGTATAGAGTTCAAGAGCTGTAGCACTGCTCTTGCATCATGTGTAGGATAACACCCTGGCAGCAGGGCATTGCCTGGCATAATGATCAAGGTGGGCCAATACAGGTGGAGGTCAGAAATTACAAAACAAAATTTCCCACCATGCCAGGCAATAAAGGCCTGCCCAGCATGGGGGCATTTCACAAAACAGAATGCCCACCCAGAAGGTCATTCCATGAAAAATAATGCCTTTGAACAAACACCTCTTTAAGCAGGACTAACAGCACTGTGCCAGAATAACTTAGTTCCAAAACTCCACAAGTTGTAGCAAGTGTCCAAGTGGAGACTCAAATACCTTTTGTCCCTTCTCTATGGATGTGGCCTCCTTCCCAATGGACATGACCTGCATCAATATTGAGACCACAACTGTCAAGGTACCTTCTTGGAGTTTCCCATCAAGGTTTTTTAGCAAACTCACAGGGCAAAAATTGCACACACACACAGGTCTTTGACATGAGAATGCTTCATGATGTAGTGCATCCAAATAAGGTTCAGTCACACACCTTATTGAGACTACAACTGTCAAAGTAGGATGATAATGTTCACATACCTCTCCAACAAGATAATTCTCAAATTTGGTAACTGACTTTGGTAGCAACACTCCACCAGCACTTTTCTGCAAAGAAATTTGAACAATAGATGGAAAACGCATCAGGCTTGTCTCAGAGGTGTTTTTCTTATGAGCTAAGAAAATGATTGACCAAAACTCAAAACCAGAAAAATGCTTGAATGATGATGCAACATCAATCAAGAGACAGTGTAAAACAATAAACAAACAAAACTACTGCCAAAACTCCTTACATTGGGCAACTCTTCAAGGCGTACCAATACTCTGTCTGCCTGGGGAACAACCTGCTCATCATCCCCCATCAAGAATTTCATGATTAAGAAAACTGAGATAAAATGGAACAAGAATATTTTCATAATCCAAAGACTCTTGCAGGGTAAAGCCCCAGGGTGGGGGTATTCCCAAAATAAGGGGCCAAGGATGAAGTGGTAGTTGAGTTCAGCCCCACAATTTTCATGAAAAACATATGTAGATCATGTGGCATAGGAGGGGGAGGGTTCTTAATTCTTAGACCTACTCCTTAAAGGTGGAATGGATCTTATGCCTACAATTAGGTGTAATTTCCCTCCCATTCTCAAGGAGTCAGCAGAAGATACCTCCTCTTTTCTAGGAGGGATGCTCAGAGATATAAGCCTTAAGGTGCCCTCCAAATGCACTAGGAATTTTCTCTGAGTGCTTTACAATTCAGGAGGGAGACCAAAACATAGACTCTCTTGAAAACTGCTATTGCTAAATTGAAGAGCAAGAGTCACCTCCCCCTGCTAGGACTACAACACTAGTGCTAGATTCCGGGGGAGGTGAATCTGGCAAGGGTTTACACAAATTCATCTGTATTGTCACTATGACATAGTGACAAGGAAAGAAATCACTACTCAACCTTACTCAAGTCCACTTCTTGCACCAGTGCATGAATTGATAAACTGCGTTGCTGGCCGGATCTTCTTGCATCAGCACGTCGTGAACTCAATCCAACTCTGCTAAAGCCTGTTGACAAGCCGCAAATCCTTTCACATCTCAAAACCTTGTCTTAAAACTGAAGACTCTAAGAAGGGAAAATCCTATCCTAAAACAAGCGATAAAACTGAAACTGAGCCCGCTCAACAACCTCCCAAGCATTCCAGATGGTACTAAAGAGCAGCAGAAACCAAAAAGAAATAATACAATGCAAACCTAATTCATGCACGGTTTACAAAAGCTTTGAAGAGAAACGTAAATGTCATGGGACATTGCGGACAGGAAGTAAAAGCACCAAAAGAAACAGCAACAGTTGGCGACGAGGCAAGAAACAAAGCTCCTGAGGCTCGTACTGGCAATGGCAAACAGAAACTAGCACCCGCCATAACGACAGCCATTGCAAATCTTTGTCAAAAATCGAAGCAAAAAAACCTGCAACAACAACAGGTCGCAGATTGTGTGTTTTTTTCGCTATTCTTGTTTCTTTGCAAGACTGCATTTAGGATTTGGGGTCTAGGGTTTAAGCTTTTAATGGTTTGTGGATTCTATTTCCATGAATTTCCATAAGGTGACAGTGTTTATTTCTCCTCACAAATTTGGTCATTTTTTCGAAAACTAAATTGCGAAGTTTTGTTTCTAATATTTTGGAAATTTTCTGTATCTCAAAATTTTCAAAAATCCTCCTCAGGTTTTTCTTTTCTTTTTTTTTCCCCTCCCAAACTCATTTTGGTACGGGGTTTAGGGTTTATGTGCACCAATGTTTTTTAAGAAATTTGTGATGTACCAAGGTGATGATCATCTAGTGGCCGATTTCGCCAAATTTGGCTATTAAAAATATGAAAGGAAAAAATAATTTAATTACATTTTTTTACTATACACTGGAACAGTGCGTGGGAAATTAAAAATTAAAAAATTCGATTTTTTCGAATTTTTTTGGCTTTTTTTTTTCAAAAAATGATTGAATTTGCGACATAAAATTTCAACAATTTTGCACTAAAAAAAAGGCTAGTAGAGTACATTGCAATATCCCTTGGTTTTAGTCTAGAGGTTCACTATAGGGTTCCTAGTTCCTGGCATCCTAACCAGTGTTTTATTTTTCAATTTTGTGATGTAGCCGAGGTGGTGGTGATCATCCCCATAATCCAATTTAGCCAATTTTGGATATTAACATGATATGGAAGGAAAAAATTTATCTGCATTGTACATATTTGGCTACCTACTTCAAATGTGTACAGAGATTTCATGATTTTTGAAGATTTTGCTGAAATTTTTCTTGATCTATGGCGATTTTCTTTTTTTCTAATTGTTGATTTTGTGACCAAAAATTTCCTAAATTTCACAACAGTGCAAAATTTTGCACAAAAATAAATGGGGGCTGAGTCCTAAGTGGTGTGGTGTTTCACTTCACTTTATTTTTCTGGGTTTGATTAACAGGCTCTGTGTTTTATTCTGAATGTGCTAAGTATTTTGTGATCAGTGGGATTTTAGAAAATAATTTCAGTTTTGGTTTAGGGTACAGTTTGCCAATAATATTGGCCATGGCCAATGTTTTGGGCAAGATAGATTTTGGGTTGATTGGACCTCGGGCAGGCAGCTGATAAATTATTGAATCAATCATACTCTGTGTGTATTGTTACATTTCCAACAAAGGGGGTGCAAAACAAGGCCACTATGTAACAACAAAGAATACCAATAGACACACAAAATTGAATCTGCTAGTTAACTTTAAGATGTTAATTTGAGTGGTTTGCAAAGACTGAAAATTATTAAGGTTAATGACCACTAGGTATTCAAAAGGAAGAAAATGCTGCAAATATTATTGTTCAGCAATTCATGTCTGGTGAAATGTACAAGACATTGGCTCAATTCCATTAACCAAAAAAGAAAAGGAAAAAACAGACATTTGGTGGAAAAAACCAACAGAAAAACAGAAAAAAGAAAACAAAAGAAGAGCCTTCGACAAAGTCACCCCCAAAAAAACCTATAAACTAAAGTAATTACATTGTTCATAAGGTGTGAACTGTGAAGTCACTCAATTCTCATCATGGGTGATAATAAAACCAGGTTAATTAAGAGTAATTAACCCTGGTGCAAATCAAACTCTTAACAGCTACCTGTTGATGGATCCTTGCAACAGTCATTTATGTACACATCCAGGCTATTAAGCCTTAGGGACAAACTAACAGGCAGAATGCACCCTAGGGCTGCATTCCATTGCATAAAGGCCAAGTCCTAGCGACAAACTAGGTGGCAGAATATACCCTCTTAAGTGACGGTTTTAGTTTTTACCTGGCATGAAGAATTCACTGGAAAGTATGAAATAGCAGTAGAGGTGGGTAGGTACGTAATCACTGAATCAGCCACCACTGCCAATTCTGCCCATTCAAGACGCCTGAAAAACCCATAGAACAGCTACCTATATACCCTATACAGAATACTTAATCCTTGCCAGATGATATTTGCAACTTGGACAGGCCAAATAACTTGAAAAAACAACAAGACAAAAGTAAAAAACTTTTGTCAATACCTTACAGTACAAGTATCCTCACTGATTCTACATCAGAAGGCTTCTTTTCAGAGTTTAGGGTTTAAGATTTAAACTTTATGCGTAACTGAAAGAGGCTTGTGGGATTGACTTACAGAAGTGGGTCAGTACGCTTACAACAAAAGTTGTAAACTTTGTGCATTTTCAGGCAGCATGAACTAGAAAGGAGTTCATCTAGACAATGATCATGAGCCTGAAGATTTTTGCATTCTGATCACAAATCAGTGCAGTAAATGACTATACATTAGAACTACATTTAGCTACACAAGAGCAATCTCGATATTTGTACTCTTTAACAGATTGCCTCTGGGTTTTGGGTAGAAGAGAACCTCACACATTGCCAAATATATGTTCGAATTCAGGTGAGCTTTTAGAGGTTTCCAGGTCAGAAATGTCAAATTTGGCTTTGACAGCAAGATCATCCACGACAGAAGCCAAAAACTTGGCCCTTGCTGCGATTTCAATAAGGGTTGAAGAAAATTTGATGAGAGAGAGAGCTGCAAGGCGTTGCACTGTAACATCCCAATGATCACCTATTGATGACCTCCTCTTCAGAAACTCACCAGCCCGCCCCTCCAGTCTATGGGACTTACGTTCCAATGACTTTTCTATTTGATCTTCTCTTCTGCACACAAACTGATGTGTTAGCACTTTGTTACTGCTCCTTGTGTGAGTGAGGATGGATCAGGAAACAATTTTTACAGCATCTTGCATTCTTGAAAACTAAGAACTTCTTATGGTTCTAATCACCCCTACTGCCATACAGCAATGCAAACTAAACAATAAAACAAGAGCAGATTAAGGTCATACTGTTCAATTTGCAGATCCTCCTGCACGGTTTCTGGATGGGAATTGTCATCAGTAGTTTCAGATGGTGCACTTGGATTATTGAATACTCCTGCTAAGAACTGTGGTGTGTTTTCATTGAGAGGCATTCCAGCAGGCCCAGGGCATGGTGCTCCTTGTAGCAAGATATCAGCATGCTTGGCAATGTTATGTTGCAGTAATATGGCCACCTCTTCTGCCCTCTCCATGATCTGCTGGGTGTCAATTCGTTCCATATTGCGCATTGTCTTTCCTAATGCTCGAAAGACACTGTACACACACACCACAAAAACCTGAAAAGCTGCATAAAATTTCAGTTACTGAGTTCTTCTGTCAAATGCATCCTTGACCAACAAATATCAGGATCAGTGGCTGCTGTGAATTCAGTTCTGATGTTCACAGACTGCACCTGGAAGACTTTGCACCTTGTCAGTCTGGACACTGCAATGATTAGTCTAAGGATCCAGGGAGAATGTGACAGAATGGTGGCCCCTAGCTTCTGATCTGGAGAGAATGGTCCCATGTTATTCCTAGCCATTGTTTTGCTCACCTAATCCTTCAGCAATATCAGCACAGGATTTTCACCCTCAAGGATTCTTTTGTCAGGTTTGCACACACACCAGGGTATGGAACTTAATGCAGCAGATTCAACAGTCCAGTTGGCTGGTTGCAAGGATCAAGATCCGCTCACAAGTATTTGAATTTACTTCTTGGGCATTAATGTCATGATACCAATGTCTATCCACCAAAGGGCTTGACAAAGTATGAACAACCAGCTGCTAGCTCTGTAAAAGTATCTCAAGTGAGAGAGCCAAGAATCTAAAGACAAAAGAGCAGGATTGAAAAGAGTATTTTTTGTGTTGCTGTAGCCATAGACCAAGTTCAGAATGAGAGAAGGACCAAGAGCTTACTCTGCACATTCTTTGCCAAGAGCCAGAAACTGCAATCTGAACAAAGTACGCAGATTCAAAGGTGCCTGAATCTCAGCACGCAGACATGAATCCAATGCCACCACATCATACATAGAGAAGCGCAGGCTTTCTGTCACCTCCTCATACATATGCCATGGGTATCTGAAGAAGAACTTGCCATGTGGGGGCTCAGATTTGGCTGCCACCAACTGCAGTGGACATTTCAGGACACAGCCAACAAAATCAGGTGCAAAAGAAATGCTCAGCTGCAAAGATTGTAAAAGCACTACACATTTATGCACAGACAGAAGCAGCCTTTCAATGCTGACTACACATGTGTGCACACACACATACACACACCAGAGAGGCTTGAGTAACTAGGCACTAACAAGCTTGTCCGCTTCAGATTCTGCTGCCACAATTTCATGGAAGCTCAAGTGCAATTCATCGTTTGTAGTGTGGCTCAAGACATGGGGGATGTCAGCCAGCACGGTGCCTTTGCAATACTCCTCTACACACTTCTCCACCACATTGCCAGCGCGCTCAAAGTTGGTGGCAAGCAGATTGTTGACATTATTACCAGCAAAATTTGGCAAGATCAAAATGTTCACCAAAACTGCAATGACAAACCCAATCACAATCATCCCAAACCGAACCAGGGGAAGTTTGAATTTTGCACTGCGGTCGCTCTGGCTCAGGATTAGAAGGTGGAAGGTGATCATAGCCATGACCACAGCATAATTCCATCGATCTTTGAAAGGTTCCCTGAACTTGAACACGGTCGGAATTGCACCTCCGAGAAATGTGCACACGAGAAGAAAGTAATTCTCATAACTACCAAGGTACATTCCCAACACAACAACACCCATCGCAAGTGCAGCCGCTAGCAATGTTCCCAGTGTACGATTCAAACCTGAAAGGAGGAGCAAATCAGCATTTCTGTAATCAAAACTTCAAAAAGATATATAATGTGAACAAAACAAAACCCCTTTCTCTTCTTTACTCTGCTTTCAACATCACAATCCAGTTTTTGTCAGTCATTGAATGTGGAGAAAAAGCAAGAAAGCTCTGTATATGTATGCTTTGAATATCATCAGAAACATCTCAAATGCACCCTGAAGAATTGTGAAAAGCAAGAGCCCTGTATCTGAATTCTTCTTGAATATCATCAGACATCTGAAATGCGCCCTGAAGAATTGTGAGCCAGACATCTCAAAATGCAACCTGAAGAATGGTGTAAAGCAAGAGCTCTGTATGTGCATTTCTTGAATCTGATCAGACATCTCAAATGCGCCCTGAAGAATTGTGAGACAAAGATTGATGGAAAATGTACCTTTGCTGAGTGTTAAGCCGACATTTGTTTCGAGAACAATGTCCACGGTAACGACGGCCCACACACCGTTCTTGTTGAGAGGACTGAGAGCGCCAGGAGCGAAGCATAGGATTCCCGCAAGGAGAGCTGCAAGGCCTGCCTTCAACGGCAATGCTGCAGGAGTTTTAATCCTTTCGATCTCCATGATCTTCGTGATAGGCCACCTCAACGATTTCCACAAGACTGACTCGGTTCCAGGCTCACTGACGTTCCGTCTCTGCCTCTGCCTGAGAAGAGTACGCGTCCGAGCATAGCTGAGCCCGGTATGCGCTGCTGCCGCTGCCAGCAAACCATGCTCGCCTGTCTGCAAGCTACCAAGCATATTCCGGTGCTCTTCCTCGTACGATTTAGAGACGTTTAGCAAGGGCTTCGACAGATCACCTGACTCGACCGCCATCTTCACGTAGCCAAAGGCACTAGATGAGCATTCAGCAAAAACAAATCCAGCTTTCTCTGTTCTATCGCAAAGAATTGGATCAGATCGAAACGAGTTCCTTCACCTTTGCAACAAAAACATGAAATTAGCAATCAGAGTAGAAAGAAACCTGGGAAGGAGCTGCTGGACCTTCGTGAAGGCAAGCCACTCGCATCGCGTCCTTCACTCCCTCCTGCATGCGAGCGATTGAATATCTCTTGCAATTAAAATACATTAAAAAACTCAATCAAATGCCAACAACTCATAATAGCGAGCGGATCTTTTAGAAAAGAAAAATGTATTTGCTTTTCTGACACCAACATCAGCAATCGCGTGTGCGGACAATGCAAATACGTCGAGATGATGGCAACGAGAATGGACGCGAAGCAGCGCAGGAAGAACTCGTGCGCCATAAAAAGCTGCGCGTCCAAAGCAGGAAGGATCAGTTCTTCGGAAAAGCCTTGTCTCTTCTTCTCCGGAAAGCTCCTTCTTTCGTTGCTTTCATCCTGTCGGACAGATTTGATTGGAGTGTAGCACTGGCGAATCTGATAACATCAGTTTTTCATCATCATCGTCCATCGATTATCCGGACGATGACGTATCGGAGAAGGGTTTATCAGAATCTAGACCCTCTTTTTTGTCTTTAAAGCATTGTTGTGACAATAATACTTTTGATGATGTATGGTGAGAAGGGACGAGTTGGTGGGTAACTTTTTGAAATTACTTGAACAATTTGAAAAATATTTTTTGAATTGTACAAATTATTATTCTTATGATATCAAGACAATATTTTCAACTAATATTTTTTTCAGCTAAATTAAGAATCAAAATATTGTTTTAACGAATACTATGGTGGTGTCTTACATCGTGGACAATGCAAAAAGCAAGGTAACACTTGACCATTGCAATTACGCTTTTTTCTTTTCTTTTCTTTCTCCCCTCAACAAACAAATTGGGATTTTTTTTTGAAAAATTATGTCTTTTTGGTGCAAATTCTACTAATTTATCTATTCTGGGAAATTTTAGCAATGTTTTCAATATAACAAAACTAAAGAAAAAAGAAAAAAGACAAGTGCTTTTTTTTTAGTGATGATTTTTTTCATTTTTGGAATTTTTTTTCACAACAAATGAAAAAACATGAAGAAAATTGATTGAAATGAATTTTTTTGATGTTTTTCTTTCACAAGTTTTGACAGAAATTTGAAAAATGATAATAATAAAAAATATCCAAGGATGCTTGAAAAAGAAAATCAACAATTTGGATACTTGTTTCCAATTCATGCTAATCCCTTTTGAGGACAATTGCCAATTCATGCTACTCTCTTTTGAGGATGATCACCAATGCATGCTATGACAAGAAACTCATCAAAACAAAACATTGCCCTGGACATTACGTAAAACATCAGTCATTATGTTAATGAATATCCCTCCCAGAAACAAGAAGAGATAATTTACATTACTCCTCCTTCATTTCAGGAATGTGCCCCCACCCAAACACAAGGTGACGGCCTCATGAACATAAACAAAAATGATGATGTCACAACGGAGGGGATCTTTAAACACAAGGTGACGGCCTCATGAACATAAACAAAAATGATGATGTCACAACGGAGGGGATCTTTTAACCATTTCCCTAGAGCATTTTGCTACAAGGCATTTGTTAAGAGTGATGTCCTTGGTTTTTCGAATAAATTTTCTCATATTTGTTGTCCCAATGAAAGGCCCACACGACCCCACACCCACCAATGCACCACTCCAAAAACAGTTCCTAATAAATCATATATTATTATTTTTCACAAATTGATGGATTAGTTTTGCACTCTAATTTGCTTTTGTAACATGTCACAATTTTATTTTATTTTTTCCCTCTTTTTAGTGTACACTCAAACTTTTTATGACTTAAATGCATATTAACATTCATTCTCACATAGAGAAAAAAGTCTATTTGTATATGAAACAAACAAGGGCGATGCATTCATTTTCTCACCATGAATTATATATGTTTGTATAATAAATTTTTGGCATGTTATATTAAATTTGCAAAAAAAAATGAAGGTATTCAAATGTCCTTACCACATTGGATTAGAGTTTGCTACAAGAAATGAGAATATTACAAACATCCTTACCTTATTATATTGAAACAAGTGAAGGTATTGCATTCCCTTGCCATTTTTTCAGTTTTTATTAGAGTTTTGCGTAAACTAAAGGTATTGTAATTCTTTAACCATTTTGCCATTTATAATTAAAGGTTATAGAGAAAAGAAGGAATCTCTACATGTACCTTCTTTTTCAGGCCCGATAGAGATTCAGAAGATAGCCAGGAATGAAGGCTGAGCCACTTCCTCAAGTGCCAAGAGTGATCTTGACTCTCAACACTACTCAAAAAAGAATTTTTTATTCATGTTTGCAGTCTCGTTGTAGATCTGACTGTTAGACAAATAATCAACTAATTGAATGTAGAAGTGTAAGATCTATGATTGTTTTGTTGGTTGCATAAATATCCCACCTATTGGATCTCATGTTAACTGCCATGGAGAAGATGGATTGGTTAAAAAATAGGTCAATTTTGGTGTTCAATCTGCAACACCATCCTGCCAAAATTGGAACCAAGAACGTCAACATCACACAAATTGAATCACCCTTCCCTAGAGCAATCACCCACACTGATTTGTCTTTCCAGATACGAAACTTTTCAGAGATCAGCTATCTTCTTCCCACTCACGTACTTGAGAACACGGGGTACCATTGCAGATAGTGCTGCTGCTGCTGTTGACATATTTTCTAAGAATTCCTCTACTGTGGGCTTGCTGCCATCCACAATGTCAGTCACAGCCTTCAGTGCGATCAAAGGGACTGTGAACAGGTCAGCCACATATGCTACGGCAGCACCCTGCACCATACACAAATGCTTTTCATGCATGCCATACCACAGTAGCACCCAATTCCTTCACAGGATTTCTAGGTACCAACTGCACATCAAAACATTTGCAATTACAGACTTCACACAACGAATGAGTACACGCAAGTGCTTTCAAGTGACATGGAAACTGACCTCCATGTCCTTGATTGTAGCATCATTAGCCTTTATGATCTCTTCATCCTGTGGGGTCATGTCAAGGGAGTTCCCTGTTGACATCTTACCCTCCTGGTATTACCAACAGCAACCAACATAAAATAAGCTTCAGTCTCTGTGATGGTCATTCTGGTGATGATCATGAAAAAGTTTGCCAATGCCACAGCATAAAGAAAAACAATTCAGGTGTACTAGATTTTTGCAGGTGCTCAGGGCTTTCTCTCTCTCTCTCTCTGGCTATCCACATTCTCAACAACAGTGTACACTGAATGTGAATCAAAGCAAGGTGCTTCTTTATGCATATGCCTCCAGCAACAATCTAGAATGGAAGTCCTTCAAACATAAATTGAGTTTTCTGGCAGTTGAGTTCTCTCTGAACTATAAGCAAGGGGAAAAGATTGTTGGAGCCAAGCCTTGAAGTGGTTTAAGGAACATGACCAACTTAGATGCATGCAACAGATGACAGAAGCTATGGACATTATTGGGCACAAACCTTTAAGTGGATTGAAGAAAGGAGACCAACTAAAATGCACACAACAGATGATGGAAGGCATGTACAGTGTTGATAAGTGACTTTTACCCACCTTGAGTGCAAGAGCTTTGACAAGGTTAGGTATTGGAGTGGCTCCAAGAGTTCCAATCCCATACTCATCAAAAACCTATAACCAACCCCAACAGCATTTCAGCAGCAACCAACTACCTACTATCACCAACATGCAAAGTCCATTGACAAAAAATCGCAAGGAGAGGATTCACTATAGTCAATACATACAGGAACAGGTATCCTACGGTCATGGTTTGCAAACTGGGTTGCCACAAATACGTCACCTATAGCTGCACCTTTTGACTGCCATGCCCAAGAATATCAGTGAGTACATCAATTGCAGTCAATATGCCACAATCCCAGATCATATAAGTCTCTAGGCAATAAGAGGCATCCTTACAATGAAGTCCTCCCACCAAAGCTAAGTGCATCAATATCACAGATCCTCCCTTGCGTTTGAAGACAATTTCCAAAACAGATGACCAGAACATTTAGCCACACAAGGTTTGGCAATGCAGGTAACATCTAGAGACCTGGAATCCACCAGCAGTGCCTGCATTAATGATCAAATCAGGATGAAGAGACACAATGGATGCGTACGTCAAGATTGACACTGGAACTGTTCCCACACTGTCCACCCCTGCAGTAATTATTGCATCATGATTAGTAGCATGGAACATAACAAAGACATAATCAAGTCAATGACAATAACCACTGTGAGATATTGAATGTTATCCACTGTCATTGCCTAAGGAATTTCCATCATACCAATACTTGCACAATTATCCTCTAAATGTAAGATATGGTGAAATTGAAGCAATGGGTGCAGAGACTGTACCTAGATTGAAATCCTTTCCTGGGACAACAATATGGACAGAGAGGCCCTCATGAGTTCCTGAGTACTTTTTCCAAGGTACAGCCTTTGGAAATCTGCAATCCATTGTGAAAACTTAATCATCATCATCCTGGAGCTGAACCTTCTTGTGTCCATAGTCGTCCTCCGCACACTCTACTATATCTATCTATGTTCTACTAAACCCTACTAAACCTTACCATTTCTGAAATTCACTCTAACAATCCAATTTTAAGTAATGGCTACCAGCACAGAAGTGATCGTAGGCAGGGGGGCAAGATAAAACAGCATACACTGAGGGCTCATCCTCTTCTGTAAGCTGTAATGTTTGTACCAACGGCATTGCTTCGGCCTGCATTGCTAAACCCCGTCAAGTGAACCCAAAGCACATTCAACTTTTATTGTCAATGCATTATTAAACTCTCCGGTCTGTCAGTCAGCAATAAGATGATGTTTTAGACAAAGGCACAGCACAACTTTGCAATTTATGACAGAATTTTGTCTCTCTGTTTTGTATGTACAATACCGTAAGACAAAACTGTTAAGCAGCAGCAGCAAGCAAGAAAGCATTCGAAGTTTACGTCAGTGAAAGGGAACAATGATGTCCTCTAAACCCTGAGAACCAATTCTAGTAAGAGAAAGAGCGTACCAATGACCACCAAGACGGTCGAGATCGTATTTCCCAAACTCGGTACTCCCACGGCTCCCGTTCCAACTTCCTCACCACCTGCCATTTTCTCTATCCGTGTGTGTGTGTGCGTGCGTGCGTGCGTGTGAGTCCCACTCTCTCTGAGCACGGAAAACGAAAGAAAACGCAGAAACAAATCTGCAATTGCTCTCCTCTCTCCACAAAACTAAAACAAGGCGAAAACTTCGGCAAATCAGTTTTACAGGCTCCAGAAAAAAAATTATAAATCTCTTGTGTTTTCCACCGCGACGCTTCCCTTGCACTCTTGCGACAATTCCCTCGCACTCTTGCGACAACAAACGCTGGGAAATCCGTCGGCGACGGTGCCCGCGAGCGTGCGTCGCGACGAACACGAGGAGAGACGAACACCATCGTCACCTCGGTTCGTGCGGCGTACTTGGACGCTTTCAGTAACTTACTGGTAACTTACTAAGGGTACGTTTCTATGGCTGCCGCTCGCCCACTATTGTAAATTTCAGCGAATTTTTTTATCCAATTTTCGCCATTTTGCGAAAAACGTTTTTTTACAAGGAATATTCTGTCGTAAATTCTCTGTCTTTCGAAAAAAAATCGTTAAAATTCGAAATTTTAATTTTCAATTGTTTCCCAAAATACAAGTTTTCTTTCTTCTAAATCATTCAAAATATGATTTTTTAATTGAAATTTTGCCACTATTTCTCACAACTGCATACAATATGAAAAGGTGCTCCAGATTTTTTTCTACTTTCATATTTTGAGAATAGCTAGATTTGGCTAAATATACTTATGGACGATTGCCACTTGAACAACATCACAAAAAGTTCAAAAAGAAAACACTAATTACAATGTAATAAGTTTTAGTGAAATTGTATCTAGGCATTTCTATGTTCTCATCAAGTTTTTGTTTCGGGATGAAATTTCACCATTTGGTGACCACGAAAAGGATTTTAAGCCATAAGATTTGGAAATGTCACCATGAATTGAGAGCGGAAAGCAAGCCTCCCACCAACCTCAAGCTCCACAATCTCCATTTGTGCCAACATGGGTGATCACATGGCGCTATCGGATAGTAGGCACCTCCCATCACTTTCAGTGGCATCTCCATTCCTCTACAACAAAGTGCCATCGTCATAAATTTGATGGCATTTGTTGTTTTCCAAGAGTGTTCCTTTTAGTGCACTAACATGTCGTAAAAGCAACATGATGAAGGCATTATTGTGGATAGCAACCTTGAAAGGTGCAAAATTGGAAGTGCCTTGTGTTTTGCATGAAGGTAAATTTAGGTTCTTTAATAGGAAGTTGAAGAAGCAGGGCAACAAACCATAGTAACAACTTCAAAGACGGCAAATTGGAGGCAAAGGATTTGTGAAGAATATGTAGTTCATTAATGCTATCAGATCAAGTGGAATATAGAAAGTGGAATGTAGGAAGTTCACAAATCAAAGCTAAACAAATTTTGATCATGTATATTTTCATGCTTAATTCATCTCCATTATATGTGTATTTCG